>Ga0307511_10007017_pt1 | contig 11340 bp, 13 predicted proteins | sample 13_EM_MG_FD_200266 | JGI IMG/M metagenome (GOLD analysis project Ga0307511, IMG submission 200266) | Populus trichocarpa ectomycorrhiza microbial communities from riparian zone in the Pacific Northwest, United States - 13_EM | ecosystem: Host-associated > Plants > Roots > Unclassified | place...
GGTTTCCTTAATCCCCCCCCCCCCGCAACAATCCCTTGGTAGGAGGGGGGGGGGGACTATAGAACTACGCATACATTGATAGTAGGAAACATATATAACGCGGAAGGGCCATCTGTCTATTGATGCCAGGTTCATAATAAAGCAAAAGGACAGGCTGTATAGTCTAGGGGGTGGATGACATCATGGATGCCTGGCCATATGTACTTACACCTCTCTTCCCCCAGTCTTGGTCATGATGGATCTTTCAGCACCATATGGCTGGGGAGTGGACTACCTGCTCATGTAGAGGAGATTATGGGGAAGAAATTGAGGCTAGGGGGGAGGCGAGGGGGCGGGGCTGTAGGGGAAGGGGATATGGTGAGGATGCAGCCTGTGATTAATGGGGCTATTTAGGTGAAGACAAGGGAGAGCGGGTGGCTTGAGGTGTCTTCTGATATTGGTTTTGGACTATCTATAGAGCTTCACTCTGATTCAGGGTAATGCCTACTTTCTAACTGGTTTTTTTTTTTCAGATTTGTACCGTAATCACGCTTTCCAAGTTGGTAGGGCATTTGATATCATGACTTTTACGAGGGTACCGGCTTCGCATAACCAGTGCTACCAGGCTATTGCATTACTTTTGAATTCACAATTGCAGTGGATATACAACAACCTGTAGCTAAATAGGGAGACTTCATCCCCTCAGCAGTTCTCGCATTGGCCGCCAAGTTCGAGACTATGAAATCACAAGTTTGACACACTTTTGTATTTCCTTTCTGGCGAAGCGATACCCCAATATATCTATATATCTATACTGAGATAAAGTACGTGTGTTCATGCCGCTTAACAGTTGCTATTCTTGCAAGATGGGGTACTCCCATTTCCCTAGGGTGCTTGAGTATGTGTACTTACTATATGTACCATACATACATATGAAGTATGTAGGATACGTACATGTCCGCTTAACAAGGGCATCACAAATTATTGGAACAAGCTCAAGCGCACCAAACACCGCATGCACGATAACTTGATGCACTTCCGGCTGTTGGAGACTGGCTTCCGGGTCCGTGGTCGTGGTTTTTCCAAATCCGCATCGCCGGCCACCAATGGAAACACGAGATGTGAGAACCCGATAGTTACATAGACCTCAGTCCGATAGTCCAATGTGCAGGAAACACGGTCAAGCAATAACCTTATCGTTCGGAAGCAAAGTCTTCGTCATGCGGTAAAGCGACAGCTGAGACAGGCCGTGGCATCGATTATCGTTTGCATCGAATTCTCACAGGTTAATTATAGGAACAAAATTAATGCTCACTTTACCAGGGCCCAACAGGTGCACAGGTCTGACCTCAGCGCCGGCCTTTGCTGCGAGAATGGGTGTGTGTAGTGTGCAGTGTGCAGCCAGACTTTGGCCCTCGCCACTGTACTGTACATACTGTACGTCTATGCAAGGGTGCGCATTTCTCACCGCTATTTCAAACGCCCACATGTATCAGAAGCGCCCAGGGGTCCCACCCTCAACTGTTGATTGGCCGCATGACCCACTCTGGTCTGTTCACCTATCAATGTTCATCACTTCTCTCTCTCTCACAGCTAGCTGTTGTTCGTTATTGCGATTCTGTCCCTTTTTTTCTTTCTTTGTTTGAACGTTCTTGCCCTCCTTCGACTATTGATAACTCAAGTTCTTGTGCCTGGTGCAAGCGTTTGTTCGTTTTAAGCAGAAGAATAATATACACTCTTTTTTTACTGCACCGACGGGGGGTTCTGCGATTTTATTTTGTGAAGCACGGAGCGCCGGACGTTCGGGGAAATTTGGGGGAAAGAGTTCAGCTACCACATCGGAAGGACCGCGAATAAAGTACGGGACGCAAGCATACAAATCGGCATCTAGAGGAGGAGTGAAAACAGTAACAGCCCAAAAAAAAGGGACAGCAAAGACAAGGACAAGCAGAAGGAGAAGAAGGAGAAGAAAAAGAAGAAGAAAAAAAGAAGAAGAATCAGGAATAGTAGCAAACCGCCAAAATGCCTTCCGGAGTCACCACAACTTTCATCATCACCGAGGCCCTCTTTCTCGGAACAGGCATCATGATCGCAATAGCCACAGTGCTATGGATGAAGGAGGGTAATAGTCCTCCAACGACTGGTTCCGTGGCGAGGCTAGTTCTTATCAGCCACTTTCCTATGCAAGGTATGTCCCAGCAATCCATATATCTCTGCCCCGAGGTCACAATATGCGAGCGAGGGTGGGAGTAGTAGGATTCGTAGATTAGAGAGATAGCTAACGCTCCCCCTCACCAGCCCTCCTCGCCAACGCAATCTTGATATTCATCACAGCTCTCAATTCCATCCCCGCCCTAGTAATGCCCACCTCCCGCACCTGGCTCAAATTCCACGGCTGGCTCGTTGTCCTCTGCGCCATCTTTACGCTCATCCTCGGGCTAAACGAGTGGCTGCAAACACTCACTACCCGCGCAGACTTGCTTAATTACTGGGGGGAGCAACCCGACAACGTCCAATCCCTGGTTCAACAAAAGGTGGGCTCTGTCATATGATATTCTTAGTGAAGAAATAGAAGTAGAAGTCGAAGTAGTAGAAGAAGAAGAAGAAGATGATGATGATGCTGACTGTTTTGGGTAGTTCGGTTGCTGTGGCTACACAAACTCCACTTCGCCGCCATTTATCACCGACTCAGTCTGCCCTAGTGCGGAAATCGCCGCGGCTAAAGTCGGCTGTGTGGGCCCGTTTGCGCAGTATGCGGAGCGCTTTTTGAATTTGGTGTTTACAGCGGCATTTGGCGTGGTGGGATTGGATATGTTGCTGTTGTTGAGCTTGGCTATGGTGATTAAGAGGAGGAAGGAAGGTTTGAGGTATAGGAGGATTGATGAGAAGAGGGGGATGGGGAGTATTTAGGTGTTGAGCTCATTTTTTATTATTTGTCTATGCCTAGGTGGAGGGATAGATGCCCTGTGTGCTATGTGTATGCGTCTGTGATTTGTTTTGTGTCTATATTGCCCGTCTGTCTGTCAGTAGCAGGGAGGCGTGCAGCGCATGTTTGTAGTGGATTTAGCATACTCCATATTCCTTTTTCTTTCTTCAATAACACATTCTTGTCTTTACTTGCCCCTCTGTCTGTCAATAGCAGGGAGGCGTGCAGCGCATGTTTGTGGTGGATTTAGCATACTCCATATTACTTCATCTTCATCTTTTTTCTTGTTCAATATCAACATTCTTCTCCTTACTTATACCATTTCATAGCTTGTAGTTTACCCTTCAAGCTAGCTCTATAATTCGTTTTTTTTTCATCAACCATTTTTGTGCTTCTTAGGGGGGGGGATTTGTTCTTGGTTGGTAGGTGGGGTATAACCCCCCTCAGTAGATATTACCCTCAACTCTGGGTGGGGGATAACGGGATATTAGTCTGGTTGTATTTATTCTTGCGTGTCTCATGTCTCGGATAGAGAATGCAGGTGAAATAAATGGTCTTCAAAACTTACCTTCTAGCAAAAAAGGAGTAGACCCTCAGCCAAGGTAGAGGAGTATTGAGTGGAAAAAAAAAAAAAAAAAAAGAGGCCCGGGGCAATGGTGACTTTTAGATAACAAAGCCAACAACAGCTTCAATCAGGGAGTAAGGCGAATGTTTTACCCACGTATGTATCAAAGTGGCTTTGACAAGTGACATTCTACAGCTATTCACAGGTCCTATTGACGGGATTTTCCTTATGTCTGTGAATTGTATGAAATTTATGTTTTAGTTGGGTATCATGCTATCTATCCTAGGTTATTTCTATTGTAAATGCTATAGTCCATCAACTTCAATATCCCTCGTCAGTGTGTAGCCTGTCAAGGCGGGCCTCTTTTGAGTGGAGAACACAGCCCCGGCGGGGGTAATTCCCCATTGCTAAGATTTCCCGAGATCATTCTGCGTGGGGAAGATGCTCTGGGGGGATGATGGCGCTGGTATAGAGAAGGAGAATGAAGGGCGTCTGGGTAGGTGGGTAGGGAATCCTTTGGAGGCGACTTATTTGTGTGCAGCCGTAGTAGAGTTCTCCCCACACAACCGCGGCCTCACCTCACACTCCAGCCTAACCTCACACCCCCACCCCCACCCCCACCGGCTGTGTAGAAGCCCTCTTATCCTCCTCCATCTCTAATCTCCTAACCAACCTAATCTCGTCTTTCGCCCTCCTAATCCCCTCCTGCTCTGCCTTCTTAATCGTCCCACTAACTCTCACGACGCGAATCACGACCGGTTTCCCAAGGATCTCCTTGATGAATGTTAATGCTGTCCAGACGAGGCGGTGGTGCTCACGGGGGCAGCGGAGGATGCCGGTGGAGGTGGTGGGGGAGAAGTATTTCACTGTGTTGTGATGTTAGTTTTTTCTTCTTTTGTTGATTAGGGGGAAGAAGATGGATGTATATGATGGTGTATAAGTTGGAAATTGTTTGAGAATAGAAGCTCAGTGGGGGGGTATATGGATGCATGTATCATCGGGGTTCACATGTGTGTGGGGGGCATTACCACTAAGAGAGGAAGTCATCCCACTACCCCAATCACCAAACTGCAGCAAGACGGCATCTCGGATTAGGGAAGCTAGGAGCTGCGGAGTGACGGCTGGGTCGGTGGGAGAGTTGAAGTCGAGGTGGGTTGGGATGGTGGGGTTGGAAGGGTTGCTGGAGGGAGTGGTGGGGTAGAGGATATTGAAGAGGAGGTAGCGAGATTTGATGCGGACCATTTTTGTCGCTGGAAAGCTTTGTGATGAACCGGGGAAAACGTGACGAGGCCGAAGCCGGATGTGAGTAGGAAGAAACCGGGCTTGCTGGGTCAATTCCCCTTATCAATTTGGCTGAGCTGCCAACGGTTGCTTCTCTGGAAAGTCGCTCTGCTGTAACCAGACTACCGGTACTCTGCTATTCCGAATAAATCGCAGCGAATAGGTTAGAATGGCGGGAACGAGAACAGCTCTGCTGCCCCGTCCACCCACCCAGGGCAAGATGCGGCAATAGAAATATGTAACCAAGGTGAGCCTACGCTGACTGGCCCGGGTAGAACCGTATTTGCAAGCACGATACCTCGATACTTCGATAGGACAGAGCCGAGCACCGTCACCCTCGTCATCAATAAAAACTTCAAAATGCTTTGATAAGGTGCCGGTGGGTAGGGCTAGGACGGATGGGAGGCTAGTGCGGCGAACCGAGATGCGTGTGCTGGGGGTGGGTGCATGTACCGACATTATCCGCGGTGTACATATATTAAAGAGATGGGCTTTTTGGACGGTGGGGAGGCAATGGGGGAAGGGGCTAACGTCAATACATATCATGGCTGGCTACGAGAGTTGTAATTTTTTATCTGGTGATGTATAATATACCTCCGGGATATTGCAATGCAATTGCGGTTGGAATGGGGCAATCGTAGTAATGATAGTGGGGCAGGAACAGTTGGCTGTAGAGATGAAGAGCAAGGCCTGTGTTCGGTGTATATCTGCCAACAGGCCTGGGCAGCCGTCTGCTGGAGGGAGCTGAGGTGCATTCGATGTTGCACGGCCGGCCGTTGCTGCAACCGGGCTTACACATTACACTGCTTCAAGCCACGGCGGTCTCCTCCCCCCCCTCCTCCTCCTCCTACCTCCCTCCCTCCCTCCATCCATCCATCCATCCGCCCGACAGTACCGAGGGCCACCCAACCACCCCAGTCCCAAATCCCTCCCCCCCTCCAATACGTTGGTCGTGCTACTACTCTCCTCCAGCCCAGGCCAGTCCCCAAGCAGGCTGGTGACGAGATATGGCTGCTACCACGGCTACGGTGGTGACTCTACTCTTAGCCGGATCATTAATATATTGCCACCCCCCCCAACACCTTGAGCTGGGAGGTCGTATTCATTTTCTTTTGTTCTCTACTGTGCTGCTCAGATATCACCACCTGCCTGTATCGTGTTGGAATCTGTGAGAGTCTGTCTTGAGCGAGAACAGCCCACAACAATAGCCGTATATTATTGTGGCACCGAGTCGGGTCTCAAAGCGAATACTCTCTGTTCTCTTCTTCTCGTATACATACATACATACATACAATGGCAGCCATAGATTTCATCCTCAAAGACGTCGCCATCCTCGGCCGTATCAACGAGTCCCACTGCAAGCTCCTCACTCCCGACGCCTGTGCCTTCCTCGCTACCCTCCACCGTTCATTCAATGCCACCCGCAAGGAGCTCCTGAAGCGGCGAGCCATCCGCCAGGCCGAGCTCGACCGAGGCGGGCTCCCAGACTTCCTCCCAGAGACCAAGGCCATCCGTGAGAATGACGCCTGGCAGGGTGCTCCTCCTGCGCCGGGTTTGGTTGACCGTAGAGTCGAGATCACCGGCCCAACAGACAGGAAGATGGTTGTGAATGCGTTGAACAGTAATGTGTGGACGTATATGGCGGATTTTGAAGGTATGTTGTTTGTTGTTGCCGAATGACTGGGGTTATGTCTCTCGACTGCCGCTTACGGTGTCTAATTTGCTTTTTGGAAATATTTATGCAGATTCAAACTCGCCAACATGGGATAATATGATTAATGGCCAGGTCAACTTGTATGATGCCATCCGAAGGCAAACCGACTTTAAGCTCAATGGCAAGGACTACAAGCTCCGCACCGACCGTCCTCTACCCACGCTCATTGTCCGGTATGTCTGCTCTACATTCTCACGTACAAAAGCTAGTTCTAACAATTTCAGGCCACGAGGCTGGCACCTCGAGGAGAAGCACTTCACTGTCGACAACGAGCCCATCTCCGGCTCCCTCTTTGACTTTGGTCTCTACTTCTTCCACAATGCCAAGGAGCTCATTGCCCGCGGCCACGGGCCATACTTCTACCTCCCCAAGATGGAATCCCACCTTGAAGCCCGTCTCTGGAACGATGTATTTAACCTTGCTCAAGACACTGTCGGAATCCCATGGGGAACCATCCGAGGAACCGTCCTGATTGAGACAATTTTGGCGGTCTTTGAGATGGATGAGATTATCTATGAACTCAGGAACCACAGTTCTGGATTGAACTGCGGACGGTGGGATTATATTTTCAGCGTCATCAAAAAGTTCCGGCAAAACCCCAACTTTATCCTCCCTGACCGAGCGCACGTTACCATGGCTGTCCCATTCATGGAGGCCTACGTCAAGCTCCTCATCAAGACCTGCCACCGAAGAGGTGTCCATGCTATGGTATGTCCTACATCCCCAAATACCTTATTATATGATGCTAACATCTCCACAGGGAGGCATGGCTGCCCAAATCCCCATCAAAGACAACACCGAAGCCAATGCCAAAGCCATGGCTGGTGTCAAGGCGGACAAACTCCGCGAAGTCCGCGCCGGTCACGACGGTACCTGGGTCGCCCACCCTGTGCTCGCAAAGATTGCCAGTGACGTTTTCAATGAGCATATGCCCACCCCCAACCAGATCTTCCGACGAAGAGAGGATGTTTGCGTTTCTGCCCAGGATCTACTCAACATGAACATGCCTGGACAGGTTACTGAGGAGGGAATTAGGAAGAACCTTGAAATTGGATTGGGCTATATGGAGGGGTGGTTGAGGGCTGTGGGGTGTGTCCCTATTAACTACCTCATGGAGGATGCCGCCACAGCGGAGGTTTCACGAAGTCAGGTATGTTCTTTGTTCTCCCCCCCCAAAAAATCATTACCTGATCTCGATGCTAACTACCTACTCTGACAGCTTTGGCAATGGTGTAAACACCACGTTACCCTCCCCTCAGGCCAAAAAGTCACAAAAGAGCTCTGCCTCAAACTCCTCAAGGAAGAAACTGAGAAGTTAGAGAAGGATGCGCCAAAGGGGAACAGATACGAGCTCGCAGCGAGGTACTTTGCATCTCAATGCACGGGAGAGGACTATGCAGACTTCTTGACGTGTTTGCTTTATAACGAGATTGTTAGTGCAGGGACGCCGCAGATTGTGGTGGCGGCGAAGTTGTAAGTGGGGTGTGAAGGGTTATAGGAGTGGTAGGGGAAAAGGTGGTACTTGGATATCTGGGGAATTGGGGGAATTGGTGGAATTGCGTAAGCATTTGGATTTGAAATTTGGATCTGGATTAAAGGTATCATTTTGTATGGGTTAACCGTTTCGTAACATTTGTTTTGTATTTTACACTATTTTGAATTAATTGTGGTGTAGTTTGTTTCGATCATAAATCAAGTTCGAATGGTTGTGATTATGTCCAAGTGAGATTCTGCCGCTTTAAGTATATACTGTCAAGCCCATTTGTTCACTAAGGCGTTTACCCTGAACTTAAGAATTCCACATATGGATAAGGCCCACGCTCTACACATTCTGTCAATACCAGACTCCAACCGAACCAACCCCCCCTCCCCCCCAACAGAATTCCACACAACTCTACCTTGACCGTCTTTTTATAGCATTAGATACATATCAGAGTTTTTTCCAACCGAACCCTATAAACCCACGATAAATAGCTTAATATCCAACATAACTCGCATGCATGATTGGGGTATGATTTGCTTGTGTATGTCTTAGTTGCCTAAGTATATATACTATACTGCTATACTATTACTAATTCTGTCAATAAGAACTGTCGGGACTTTTATATTTTGCAATCTCTGCAGAATCTCAAAACAGGGAGGGTGTTACCCTCAGCTCGGAAAAGTTGCATGTATGTTCAGTAATAATAACCTCCTCAGCCTCTGCAATGAGGATGGTGTTTGGTTTAGGAGAGTACAGAAAACGAGATGTACTTCATGCCTGCAAACAGTCATCAACAGTCTAAGTACGACATTCGAAAGCCCAATGGTCTAGTCATCAGTCACCAGAACCTGGTTGCGGAAAATAACCTCTCTCCGTAGCGCTGGTACAGGCACCTCCTCCGCCAACAGCCAAAAAATCTGCCCCAGTGCTTTTTTGACCCCCATCTTGCTAACCCCTCGTCACTGTAGGAGATACCCATCTGTTGTGATAAATTAAAACTTGGTCTCCCCTCGGCATTGACCAAACACTTGCCGAAAGCCCTTCCGAGTGCCTGTTGTTATTCCTCCCCCAGCTCATCCGCCTTGCGCTTCCTGTGCATTGAGTTATTTACTATTGACTCAAGCTGCACTGCACATTGAACAATGGCTTTTGTGATATCATTCCTTTTCACTTCCTTTACCGCGACTATTTCTCGTGTCCTGAGCAATCTAATAATTACATGATCAATTGTTCCCGTCCCGTGCAGTCCGTTAACCTTTAACGTCAGGGATGACTTCAAACTCCTTCTTGAAAATTTCCACTGCAGCAAGTAGGTAAGAATAGCTGAACAATAATCTTGTGGCTTCGGGTGGGGAAAAAAGGGGGGTATTCCCGGTACGGAGCTCTAATTCCCCTCAAGAGCTGCTGTATCGATTCCGGAGTTGGCGTAGCACTACCGCACGAAAACATTCGGAAACGGTTCGGGGTTGGTTCATATCCACCAATACCGAAAAGACTACACACCGTTATGTAATCCGCTGCGGATAGGACTCTGTGTAGCATACCACAAAGTTATCGTAGCGTAATAAATCCACAATCACCTCCGAAAATGTCTAGTCTGAGTATGGCTTTGTAGGAGTTATCATAGAAACTTGGACTTTCATGTCATCGTTTGCGACTAGGAAGCGGAGCAATTTTTGACGTTCCTCATCAGATTCTGGTTGTGTGACCGTGCCACCCCCCATCACAAATTCAAAGAAAACGGCCGTGTTCTCATTTTGGGATCACCAGGGAGATTGTTTGGGGGGGGGGGAATTGGGGATGTCCCTACCGGCTGTAGAGGGCATTGTGGAGTGCAAGTGAGCAATAGTGGTGATGGCTGACTGGGGATGATAGGGGTTTACTGAGCTGATAGGGTGATGAGCTGACGGAACAATGGGGATGGTTGGTGGCGTGGGTGGTGGAGGTGACATTACGTCAAATGACCTTGATAATCAACTCACTAACTTCCAGCAGCGGCGGAATACAGTAACAGCTCTCTACCGCTAAACCCTCTTATGATAATCACCTCGATGGTATCAAAAAATATCAATCGGGTTACTGTTCCTCGCCAGAATGACAAGGCCAGAAATATCGATCCATGTGAACCTCTTTGGAAGAGCTTCAAACCCGACCCCCAGATAATATGAAGGCCGCACGCACTAGGTGCCTTGCACTACCTCTGGGCAACAAAACATTACCCTACGCAAACCACACAAACCTCAACGCTATTATACATGCTGATAAACAAGATAGTAAAGGTGCTATAGGTAATCTGTCCAAGACGTCCAAATTCCTATGCCGAAGCCGGCACATTTAACACTACTACCACTACCTCACAGAGAACAAGGCAAACTGACAATTTGTACAATCTCTGGCAAAGGAAAATCCAGCTGATCAAGACTTACCCCAATGAGCTCAATCACATTATGGATCGATAGTAGTCTGGTTGATCGATAGTCTGGTTAGTGCTCGAGTAGGGGGAGGATACTCGGTTATATTGAAGTATCGGCAAGAAGTGGGATATTAAGGTACTATTAAGGTTATCGTATAAATGCGGTAATACCAAGAGGCTAAGAATGAAAGAACCTTATAGACAAAATTAAATATGCAAATATAAATACAAGCTTGGCTCAATGGTCTAGTCGTATGATTCTCGCTTTGGGTGCGAGAGGTCTCGGGTTCAATTCCCGATTGAGCCCTTCTTTTTTCCCCTTTTTGTATAGCTTTTTATTTTCCACACTGAAATGTTTTTTTAGAGTGCATACTTTGGTCACTTTAAGGGGATATTGAATGACTAAAAGTTCATTCTCTTTTTTCTAAAAAGTCCAAAAATTTTCCCATGAATTTGTATAAATTACACGGACTGTAGAGGGGAGAGAGGAGGTTGGTAATCTCTTATACTCCTTCTTGTACTCCTCTCCCCATTCTTGTCCCTCTTAACATCCGCTTCTGGTTATAATTAATTCTAAAGTTCAAACCGCGCACACACACACACACACACACACATCAGAGCACTTTCCCTCCTTTCTACCCAGCGATCCAGCCCCTCAACTCCATTTCCCCTCCCCTCCCCCACCCCACCTACCAGCTTTACGCCCTCCCTCCAAGCCTCCTCTGCTCCTCCAACAACTCCACCCTCATCCTCTCCCTCTCCCCCACAGCCCTCTTCCTCTCCGCCTCCATCTCCGCCTTCTCCCGGGCCTGCTCTTCCGCAGCGACGGTCCAGATGGGTTTATCGGATTTGCTGTACTCGCTGAGTTTGTGCATGAAGTCGGCGTGGGCTTGCAGGCGGGCGGGGCGTTCGGAGATGGCGCGACGTTGGAGATCGGGGTTGTAGCGCTGGAGTAAGGCGGGGAGGGGAGAAAGTGAGT
>Ga0307511_10007019_pt1 | contig 11339 bp, 8 predicted proteins | sample 13_EM_MG_FD_200266 | JGI IMG/M metagenome (GOLD analysis project Ga0307511, IMG submission 200266) | Populus trichocarpa ectomycorrhiza microbial communities from riparian zone in the Pacific Northwest, United States - 13_EM | ecosystem: Host-associated > Plants > Roots > Unclassified | place...
CGTGGGCCACTTTCGTTACCCATCCAAACGAGTGGAGATCAGGTGTTCGACTCCGCGGAAAACGGCGACATCGGCGAATTAGATAGGAACAATGGCCATCATCTCGTCCCTCGCAAACCTCCGGATCAACTGCCGATTGTTTTGCAAGTCCTCCTTTCCCAGCCACATCGTCTCAGGGCGTTAATCCTGCTCTCGCAGTTCGTCGACTTGGGGCCATGGGCGGTTCACTTGGCATTGGCGATAGGAATATTTCCCTACATCTCCAAGCTCCTCCAAGCGGCGGGTGGAGATCTCAGACCCGTACTGATCTTCATCTGGGCTCGAATCCTCGCAGTTGACTCTTCATGTCAAGTGGACTTGTATACAAACCAAGGATACAAGTACTTTGCAAATGTTCTTGCCATGCAAGAAGACCGGAAGGGCGCCATGATCCCAAACGGCTCGGAGCACAAAGCCATGTGCGCCTTCATTCTCTCCGCCATCGCCCGGGATTTCCCTCACGGCCAAGACGCGTGTTGGAGAGAGAGGGTGTTCGATTCGTGCTACGATCGGTTGGACGAACCGGATTTCCTACTAAGACAGTGGAGCGCGTTGTGTATTGGGCAGATGTGGGACAACAACGACGAGATCAAGGTTTACGGAGTGGACAAAGGGACCCAGGATAAACTGATCGGGCTCTTGTCAGATGAAAGCCCTGAGGTGAGAGCTGCCGCGCTCTTTTCGTTGGGCACTTTCATGGGAGCGTCTGGATCCGCGGATAGAAACAAGATGGGAGGGGGAGGAAGTGGAACGATGTTTCACCTCGAGGAGAGGACACACTTTAGGATGGAGGTTGCGGTTGCCACGGGCGCGACGTTGGCGATCAAGGAGGACGCGAGCCCGCTCGTCAGGAAAGAACTCCTCGTCGTCATCAGTTGCCTCGTCAAGGAGTGGAGAGGTTATTTTGTCGTATGCGCATGGATCTATTGGGAGGAAGACCGAAGGAGGAAGCTTGAAGGGCTGGGCATATTCCATCAAGATGACGACATCACTGCTCAGGCGGTGAACGAGTGGTTGGACACATTTAAAGATGACGACGAGGAGAACTCTAGAGAGGAGAACCGAGTGGTGTTGTCTTCGTTCTTCACCATATTCTCCGTTCTGCTCGAGTTATCAGTTGACCCATACCAGGAGGTGGCGACAAATGCACAAACGATTGTGGATTACATCGTCGCTCTCCTTCTGGAATCGCCATTTGCGAGATTGGAAGGTTCACGATTCTTGAATCAGGTAGATCCTCCCTCCGCCTTCAGGAACAGTCAAATTCGGCCCCGGATGCCTTCCCTCCAATCTTCCCCCGCTCTTACCCATACTTCTTTCTCGTCGAGTTCTTCACGACCTGCGCTTAGCAGGAGCGATACCATGACCAGCACGATCTCCACCGGGGTGACAAATACCATCAAGCGCACCTCTTCGTTCGCGAATGTTCTCAAGAACCTTGCCTTCCCGCAATACGACGATGGCAGGGTTTCACCAAACCACGCTTTGTCCAACAAACCGGACGCACCCGACTACTCCCGTCCACCATCCCCAAACCTTAATTTCGCTCAATACACCTCGCCGTATTCTCGCCCCACGACACCGACAGGTAGACCATGGGATACCCCTCAGCCCCAGGGGAAACAGTTGAGGGGGTTAGCGGACGAGAAGGACAAGCAGCAGCCCATCGATTTCCAACCTTCAGACGTGATGGAAGCACTGATGGAGGAGGATATGGAGAGGTTGAAAGCAAGGCGACGCGCTGGAGCTACTTCGAGGCGTGGTCACAATCATAGCTCTAGGCACCATCATCCACACCATCACCCTCAACACAACGGCGGAGATGCGTTACCAAGCCCTTCGGGGAGTACATTCTCGAACGATTCGAACGCCAGCGTGATTCTTGGGCTAGGGACGGGAGCAGGCATCAGGGATGTGTTACCGCTGAAGAGTAGGTGCTACGACTGGTGCTTGGAATATTTCAAGGAACCACAGATGAGGGTACGCATTCTTTTGCAGCATTATATACGCTGTGTGGCCTAACATAAAATCCCGGGAGTTCAGCAAGCGGAGAACGACGAGCCTGGGAGCGTGCAGTACAACTACCAAGTGTGGAGACAACAGCGAAATGAGAGGGTGCTCGCTGAGACCAGATCTCAGGCGGAGCACGCCGGTTAGTCCTTGTTCTCCTGATTCGATGCGCTTCCGATAAAGTATTCACTGTTTCAGAGCTATGCCCATGGGATCGAGCCGTCGCCACACTCCAAACATCCGGGCACCCGCTATCTTTGGCCTTCCACGCTTACGATCCGCATTTGGTTGTGGCGAACGAATCGGATGCTATCAGGTATGCCGTTTCCAATCGTGGTTTGGTAGGGCTAAAAGAAAGTTCCAAGTGTCTGGGACTGGACTCGCAAGAAGAGGTTAAACCTCTTCTACAACGGTAATCCTCGAGGGACGAGCATCACCTCATTGCACATCATTAACCAGGAAGTTGGGGCCATGATCCTTTCCGCATCATGTGAGTATTTCACCAACCATATTCCCAAACCGGGCTCAATTCCCCGCAGCCGAAGGGATCGTTCGTTTGTACCGTAACTACGATCCAGACCTCGGGAATGGTCCTGTCCAGATGGTTAGCTCGTTCAGAGCGTTGAACGATGTCTTCACAATGAAACGCGGCACCGGAAGCGGAGTAGTAACCGACTGGAAACAACAAGGTGGTACGCTCCTCGTCAGCGGTGATTCTAGGGTCATTCGGGTGTGGGATGCCCACACAGAGAACCAAATCTTAGTGCGTTTCCGCACGTTCTGTTCACCGCGTGGGGTCCCTAATAGGAGTTTAGGATTTGGACACCAACTCGGACAGCCCAGTCACTGCCATCGCATCCGACCAGGGATCTTCAACGACGTTCGTGGCCAGTTTCGCAGATGGCACGGTGAAAGTGTTCGATCGACGATTAGATGAGGAGGATGCCATCGTTCGCTCCTACGGGGAACACCAGTCATGGGTACAGAATGTAAAGTGGCACCCTCACCTCGGAGCGCAGTTCTTGTCAGGAAGGTGGGTGACCGAATGTTTATCTGAGGGCGTGGAAACCTAACGTGTCTGCCATCAAGTCTTGACGGGGAAGTCATGCTCTGGGACCTCAGAGCTGACCATGCAATAAAGCCGTGGGGTCTCGATAACGGACTCTCCGCTTTCGACGTGCACGAGCAAGCACGGGTGTTCGTTTCGTAAGTCGCCCAGTTCGCAAGTCAGCCTCCCAGGGGACGCGGACTGACATGGAATTTTCTCCGTCCCACACAGAACGTCAGCTTTGTCACCCTCAAGCTGGAGAGCGCAGCGGGCTGTTGTCCATTCGATCAACCGACCCGGGGTGCTCTCAAGGACAAATATCCCTACGGGCGTGACTTCACCACCGAGGGACTTCCCTTCTCCATCGATCCCACGCCACGGATCCCTGGCCTTCCACCCAACAGAGATGCTGTACGGTGTTGGGGGTCCCGATGGTACCGGTGAGTTGGAATGCCGAGGCTTCTGTCTATACCGTTTAATCACCTCTTTTATTAGTGCGCGTCCTTGGGTGCAAGCTCCCTTAGGGTCATGCATTGACCTGCGTTTAGTGATGGTTATTTTGTACCACGATATCCTTCCCTCTCCCCTTCCCACATTACTCCACTCCATAATATTATCTTTCCGTTCCAGTTACTGATGTTGTCTTCATGTTTGTTTCATTTACACCCCTCTTAGATATCCCTTCCACTTTTTGCTGTATTGAGTAGGCTGTGCGCTCGCGCGGTGATCCATAGAACCAGCACTCCACACATCTCTCCGAAATCACCGTCACTCGAGATTTCCCCGATCGCAGCCCATCACTCACTTCGTACACAAACGGTAGGGCTGCTGTTGAATCTCGGCCAAGAATGTTTCAACTGGCCTTTTTCCTATCATACGTTTGAGTACTGTACGACATACAGAGAATGAGGCCACATCATCATCATTGCCATCGCAGTGATCGGCCCAGCGAACAGTGACCAACCCGAGCCCGACTTCAGCCGTTATTTACGTATACGTACCTACCTCGAGCTGAAACGTAGTGACCTGAACTTTACTCTAGGCCCAATTCAGGTTGCGATATAAAGAGTTGTCGCCGAACGACCCTGTCTCCTCCATTCTCCCGCGAATATAAACACCATAGGTCTGGAATGGTCGTCATCGATGCTAGCAGTCCCCAGTTGAAGGTCCTCCAGAAGTGGATCGACGCCTATGTCGCCATCGATCTTGACGAGATCAAGGCGGTCACCTCGAAAAAATATAAACACCAGACGTTACCCAAGTCCATCGGCCTGCCCGAAGAAACGAAGGAGGAGTACACTCAGAGGCTTGCGGTGATGTTGCCCATGTTCACTAAGTTCGAGGTGCGTATCTGACACTGGACAACCGCCCCCGAGCACATGGAAACTGATATCCACCACTCCCAGTCTACGATCCACGACACAATTGAAGCGCCAGGGAAGGTTGTTGTCCACGTTCGTCCCTCTATACGGAATCGCCAGGTTACCTCGGATAATGATAAATAACTACGACACAGTCGACGGACATATGTCCTACCATCTACGGCGTCACGCTCACCTATGAAGCTATCTACATCCTCTCTTTCGTCGAGGAGGACGGGGAACTCAAGGTCTCCGAGTGTAAGGAATTCATCGACAGTCAGGAGTACGGAGCCTTCACTGCCAAGATCGTCAAGGCTAGCGCTGTGGCCAAGGGGGTGCCGGCTTCGTAGATTCACTGAGAGTACGTGTTTAAAAGCAGCTTCTGTTCACGCGACCGATGTACGGACACGTACATAGCAAACTTTACAAGTTGTTCATACAGTGATCGAGCGGTCCTTGGCGCAAATTTGTGACATTGGCCTGCCGTGCTTGTAATTCTATGGATTTTGGGCCAAGATTTTTTTACCCTTTGTATTCGGCCCATAAAACAATCCCCGCACTACGTGATATTATCTTTTTCTCTCGTTGTGTTGTGGCGAGACACGCGCGAGTCGGCCGAAAAACGAGCAACTCGAACGACGCTGAGCTACCACATTTGGAAGGTAGCGTCACGCTCGATCGTCACGAATGTCACGCGCTTCACGGTCGGGGCGCAACGATTTGTTGCGCAAGTGTCGCCAATCCTTTGTTTTGTGAGCCATCTCCTGCTGCCCATGTCCCATCATAGCTCATCCCGCCACTTTTCCCACCGTTTTAGGTTGGTTGTATCCCAATATCGGAGGAACAGACTCTCGAGGTACGTGACAGCGGACGTCACGCACGGTCACGCGGGGGCTTGCTGCTGTCTCGCTCGAGCAATGGATTTCGCTGTAGGGCAACACAAACACACTTCCATGGGCCCATTTTTTTTTTAAGGATACTGTCGTCTGTGGGTAGAATAGACCATAAAAATATCTAGTTGGTTGGCGGTTTTTATCGTGCGGAATAAAATTGTGTGTAGTTTGATCTTACACATTTTTCGAAGTAAACGTATGATATTTGGGCACCCCGACTTTTTTTTTTTCAGGAGAAACCTACACGGGGTTCCATGTCCGTGGTCCGTTTGGCTACCCAAGTATCCAACCGAAATTTGAAGGCTGTGAGGTCCGACGGTCAAATCATTCAAGGACCGCAACTCGTTCAAGGACTGCTCGATCACTGTATGTCTGGAAAGGCGCTCCTTGTCTGCAGTGACACAAACAATCTCAACTTGGATATGCGTACACCAGAAATACCCTCGGTATCCGCGCTCGAGGAAGAGAGCTTATGGGGGACGGTTTAACAATGGTGCATGCGGATCTAGCCAAAGGATGTGAACGCGAAACGATGCAACCCACAAATTGTTGCATTACGGACCGTATTTAGCTATTCCCGCTGTTATGCTGTGCCCAGCCACATGGAGTGCTTCGACCTCCTTCGCCCGGACCCGAAGTTACCTTCGAAAGCGCTGCAGATGTGTCTTGTTCGACCAGCGCTATCTATAACCGCCATCAACCATCCCTAGGGCAAATGCTTTTCCGTACTCACCGTTCACAGGGAGATCCTATCGAAGCTTCGGGGTTTAAGAGGTTCCTCCGTCGGACCGGGGGAGCTTCGGTCAGAGGTCGATCGAGGAGATACCACGACACGCGCTAAGCCGAAAATCACCTGCCACTCACAGAGAAGAAGGGTTTTGAAGAGCGACAGAAGGCATACAGCGCCGAAAAGGAACCTCTGTACATCGCATGCCGTGGACTTGAGGAGATAATCTACTGATCTCCTTTGGTGTCACTCAGTTCCTCAAGGTCGCTACGGTAACGCTCGCCCGAGGGAAGCACAATGAGGGCGGACTCCCATCGGGGGGATCTGTGCCCAGTGATATCTGGGGTGAGGGCATCTGGTTGGTGCCACCGTAATGATACGGCTTCCGACTACTGTTATCCAAGAAGGCGAAGTTCCTACCTTGTCTCAATCTGTACTGATGGTCCAATGTTTTCGCTCTCTTCCGACAGTCTCCGGAATTTAAGGCCATTGAAGACGACGTAATCGATGTTGACGAGGGCTATTAATTATCAAATAATAACAGTCGAGAGACGGAGTAATCGTGAGAAAGAGCTGTATAGTCTTTCCATCAATCAACAACTCCACCATCTACAACCAGCCACCACCGTCAACGACGCCGAAGACTAACGATGTCCAGAGATCTTGAGTGGCTGCTCATTCGTGTACGTCGCCTCCCAAACCCACGCCAGGGTTGTGTTGATGATCCTCCCCAGAAATACAACTCCAACGTTGTGAAGCGACTCCCTGAGGGTCCTCTCTTCTCCAAGGAGGCTGTATGCCATCTCTCCCTCTTCACATACATGCCAGGCTGTCGCTCATACCTTCCCAAGGCTAACTTACTCAATATCCACTCACACAAATACTCTGGTCTGGCTAATTCCAAGGTATCCCCATCTCCAGCTCCCCCCGATTCTGGTTGGGGGCTCACGATGACAACATCTACAGACCGTTAGCATCCAGGAGGATAAGGGCGTCATCCAGATTGCTACCAGGAAACCGGGAGCCTCGCTACATGCTGTCAGCTCTGGTGTTGCTAAATCGACCCTCCGTAACCGGACAGGCTCAAGGCGGGCCCTAGGAGCCACCTCAAAACTCTTCAGATCTGGATACAGGCCAGACCTCCGCCGGGTGAGCGTTCAGTCCATCGCCGCCTTCCCTCCCTTTTGTTTCCTCCTCTCGTGCTCGCGGACACGCAGCATTTCGAACGAACGCACCCTCTAGAGCCCGCTGGACTTCATCTTAGCTTGAAAGTTGGGTGTGGACATGTGTGCGAGATCAAACCAATCCCGGAAAGGAGCCGATCAAACTCCAGCTGGGGCACCTCGTCATGTCGCTATCAGATGTCGTACAATGCGATCTTTTCTGACTCTTTGACGATAACACGTTTCCCCCGTGTTCCCTCGCTCCTCTCGCCCTCATACAAGGCTCTTACTAACGCTCCACGATTTCCGTAGGCTGGCCTCGCCCGTACTTCCGCTTTACTCGCTTCACAAAAGGAAAAGAAGACACGACCAGCGAGGAAATCACGGGGGAAGAAGGCTATCGCTGCCGCTGCCGCTTAGTTCATTATTGTGACCTGTATGATATGCATTCATATGTTCTGGCATGAAAGTAGCTTCTACGACATCGATGACCAGTGCCACGTACGCTATCCTAGTACTCAACTAAGCGGTAACTTCCTTGGGCTGCAAAGTTGTGGGAACATCGTCAACCGGGTTTGGTGTGGACTCCGAGGGGCCCAAGGTTACAGGATGTGGTAGTGGACGCCAATATGGCTGAGCTAACCAGTGAGGTAAGATTTTGATACCCTGCGTGGGGTCCAAAGTGACCAGTTGCTCTGCCGGCACTCCTTCCGCCTCTTTCATGTCTCTCTATGGTAACACGTTAGCAGCGATTCACAGAAAGAGCTTCTTGAACCCACGCACATCCATACGTCTCTTCATTTCCTTCACCACCTCGAGGTATTCGTCCAGAGGGTCATCCCCTTTGACCTTCCCAAGTCTGTCCCTCAGGTCGAGTTCCCGGCCCAATCCAGGTCGCATCAGCTTGAACAGGTGACCCTTTACCGCGCTCAGGGAAGTTTTAGTTTTGAGCCCCTTGACGATGTGTAAATACTCCAGGGCAAGGTCCGCATGGGGGAGGTGGAGTCCGAGATCATAGGCGGCAAGACCTGGCGGGTTCGGAGAGAAGAGTGTCGGGTTATAGAGGTTTCCTTCGGCCGACATTACTGCGTCCGCGCCTGTCGCCTCGAGACAACGGTCGATGTCCGAATGGTAGAGGATGTTTCCGTTGGCGAAGACAGGTATGGAGACAGCCTCCTTGACTGCTCTGATCTTCTCCCAGTCAGCGAGTCCCTGTGCGAAAAAGTAAACTCCACGACGAGGGAATTGCGGGTGGCAGGGTGGGCTCACCGTGTTGTGCCCTCGTTGTGCCCTAATGCGACCATGACAAGTGATGATTTGCGCCCCGGCCCGTTCGAGCATCTTGGCGTATTCTACCGTCTTCTCGACGGTTGGGAAGACCCTGAACTTTGCTGTCACGGGGACGGATAGGTTGTTATGCAGCGTGTTGACTGTATAGTGCGAGAGACGGGATAGAGTGAGAGGTGGCTCCCAGAGGGGAGGAGGGAATGGGCGCTCACTTATATCGTAAATCAATTCCCACTCGTCCTGAAGGAATGCTCCGTATTTTCCCTTCTTGGCGATATCCTGGGGGCACCCGAGATTTATATCAACGGCGTCGCAGTACGGCTCGAGGACCTTTGCGGAGGTGAGGATCTGTTGGGGGTCGTTCCCACAAAACTGGACGATCAACGGTCGGTCCTCTTTCCCTCCTTCCTCTCCGTTCAGAATTGAGAAATTCAACTCTCGGAAAGTCTTCTTCGTTGCGGGCGCGAACATCTGAGAAGTTGGAAGTAGGGAGATAGTTGGTTAAGCACCGGCGAGGGGGATGTGGGAGGGGGTTGCGGGTGTGACGGACTTTGGCATTAATCATGGGGGTATATGCGAGCTAGATGGACAGGGAAGGAATTCGGAATTCGGCTCGAGGAGTAGAGAACCGGTAACGCACATCAGCTCCATACTTCCGAGACAGCCTCCTCCACGCCTATCCAAATGCGAAACGGAGTAGAGAAGTTAAGACCAAGTGAACCACGTGCATAACAAGAGTGAACCCACCAGTTCGCTCTGGTCGACCATCGGGGCGACGACATACTTCGGACTGCCCAACACGGTTCGATAGAACTCGTAACCCTCTAGTTTTCGGTTTGCGCTGGGCATCTTCAAATATTGTACAGCATCGAGCAAGAAATTACGGTAGAGAGAAAGGGCCCGAATGGTGGGCGGATCCAAGTGAGTAAAGGTGGCTGATTCCCACCCTCGGTACTTACTTTTTCTTCCACATGTGGCAGACAACGCGTGTGTATTCCAAAGAACCAGAAACTTGCCAACGCAATATAGAACCGGTTCGTAGCCTCTTCGCTGGAGGCGCGGTGGGGCGTGCAAACATCGAACTTGTCGCATTGGCGCTGTGCGACCTCACAGTATGCAAAAACCGGGTTCAGACATTGAGATGCACACGAGGCGGGAGGCACGACGGGATGAGCCTGAACAACTAAATCTCTTTGTGGGGAGACAACATCAGAACACGGTCGTCTAAGTATATGGATGCTCAAGTCATGGAAACCCCTCTGAACAATCACGAATCTCTCTTCGCCAGGTAATCCTCGATCCGCCATCGGTTGTACAAATCCTCCCAAACATCCACCGCAGGGGTCGAAAGACTGGTTTGTTCAACTACCTCCAGTGGGATTTCATCCTCCGCCCGCCGTTTCACAAGTTTTCGAACGGACCTCAGTGCTTCTGGCAAATCCTCCTGCGCAATACCAAGACGAAGCCGCCTGAGCTTTGGACAACGTTCTTTGGAGGCCGCGAGAGAGTGGAACCACGTGTCCGCGCAGTCGCGCTTGGATTCCACGCAAAGATCGTCGACCCTGGTTAGACGATCTAGAAACCGGTCCACAAATCCCTCCCCCCACCCTCCGACAGGGGTCACTACCACCACACGGGTTACCTCTTCCCACCCAGAACCGAAAATCCCAAAAATTGTAGACAGGAGCTCGTCGGCGTCGGGATCCAAGTTCAGGGTTAGAGTGGAAACAGAAGTGGAGGTCCCCGCCGTGCAATTCTCCGCCTGCACCAAGAGACCCCAATTCGTCTTTTCTATCCTGAGGAAGGACTGAGGCCCCAAAGGCGGCGCCACCAAGTGCCGCAGAAACCCAGCCGACTCGCTCAAGACAACCAGTCGGCGGAGGTTGTTTAATGCCACAGGGGCGGCTGGCTCGGGGAAAGGAAGGAATTTGTAGTTTTGGAGAGTGAGCGACTGCAGGTTATTGTTCTTCTCAAGGAATCGGAGGAATGAACCTGTATCGATCGAGGTGTCGGGTCCGGTGGTCGTGAGGTTCAACGAGGTGATATTGAGTGAGAAATCCATAATTTGGGTCGGAAGGATATGTTCCAGAAGAAGGTCCTTGACAGCGTAGATGTGTTCATCGAGAATAACTTTGGGGATTGATCCGTATCCTCCCCGACAGCAGCAGCGCAACTTGAGCGTTTGCAGCGAGGGAAATGGGTAGAACAGGAGACCGCACGCGAACGAGTTCTTCTCTTCCTCATCCTCGTCACCTCCAGGTGGGGGGATGGATATATCCAACGTGGCTATCCGATGGCTGTGTTGCATTAAGTGGTGGTAGCTCTGTGCTTCTTTGATGTAGGCCGTCCAAGAGTAACCTGTATCACGGTGATCAGGGTAGACCGATAACGTGCTATTGGAAGTCGCCCCGTCCTCGCTATCATCGGGTTGGCTGGACGACGTCAGACTGGTGTCATCTTCTTCGAGCGCGCTGTCCTCGTCGTCCTCGTCGTCGGCCACGCTACCATCGTCATCGGCCACGCTAGTGGAGGGGCTTCCGTAATCAGGGTCATCGCCATCCCACTTGAACGAGACGTGTATCGGTAACGTCCCGCTCCGTTGCAGGCATTCGGCAACGAACCTCGGAGCGGCCTTCAAAACGTGAAAATTGGTCCACAATACGGGGGAAGATATTAGAGCCAGTCTCCAACGTCTGCAGACGTGCGTTAGCTCCACGATACAAAGCACACGTTTGTTGTCAGGCTTGGTGGGCTGCGTGTCCGGTGGGAGGGTGAGTTTGCAGATGAGCATGAGAATCTCAACTGGGAGGC
>Ga0307511_10007020_pt1 | contig 11339 bp, 17 predicted proteins | sample 13_EM_MG_FD_200266 | JGI IMG/M metagenome (GOLD analysis project Ga0307511, IMG submission 200266) | Populus trichocarpa ectomycorrhiza microbial communities from riparian zone in the Pacific Northwest, United States - 13_EM | ecosystem: Host-associated > Plants > Roots > Unclassified | place...
ACTGTTCCCGGAGTTCATTCCCTCGGATCATGGACACAACGGCTGGATGTTGTCATCCGCGATCGGTCTATCGACTTCGACGCCGAATGTGAATGTCTAGTTGTCATTATCCGGTCTCTGCCCAATTTTGCGATTGTGTCGTTCGCAATTACCTCTGTCAGCTATAAAAATACCTCTATGCCGTTTGGCATCTTCGATGCTCTACGATGCAATGCATCATCACTCCGTGTCCTCGATTGGTCAACTAATGGACTATTTCCCGACTTAGCTCTATTAGAGGCACTGTTGTTGAGAGAGGTTCCTCATCTGCATATCCTGAATTGCCCTGCATTGTCCTGGAAGAATGGATTCATGCCTACCCATGCTCTTTCCTCGGTGCACACCCTCATTGTGTATTCCTTGTTTGCAACACCAAACCATTCTGGCCCCGTTGACACAGGGTTGACGCCCACAAATCTCCGAGAGGTCATTCTCGATTCGGAAATGTTGAGATGCCGCTCGGGAAGAGAATTTATGCGCCGCTATGGTATTCACTTGACTACCGTTCAAATCCGGCAGGCGTACCACAACGGGAGGACACTGAATACTTCGCTGGGTGTGATCAATAGATCGTGCCCAAATCTGCGCCGCATTACACTATCCGTTATACGATTCTCGCTTGTTTCCTTGGAAGGATTCTCTCTTCCTCCTGTCGAGTACTTCGGAGTATCAGCGGAGGCGCACCAACAACCCCGGTCTGATTACTGGCAACTGTTTATGATCCTCGCTTCTATCAGAGACACCGTACCAACACTTCGCGTGGTGCAATTAATCGATCCCCGAAATGTGGGCGCCCTTCTCACGCGACACTCGAAAGTAGCTGTTCGTGCCCTTGATCAGCAGCTCGCTGGAAGTACGTTTCGTGTAGAGTGTCATGATGGAACCCTCTTGATAGGTTGGTCCAATGGCACTAGCTTAACGCCTTCTGATTATGTTGTTGCAGACAAACTCAAAGCTATGGGGAAAATGTGAAGATGGCTACTACGGTCATCAGTAGAATGGACGCGCTGTTCAATGTGTCGCTTGCGACATGTGTATTGGTCTGGTGATGCCGGCAACAGGGCAGATGACTGCCCAAACGATCGCGAAGCTAGAATTACATTCTGGAATGTGCATGGGTAGTGCGCTCAGATCGGTATTTTACATGTGCTGACTTATGTATAAGTTCGGGAGATAAGAAGAAAGGGTAGTCGGATTATGATATCTCAAGGTGTATACATCCCACATTCAGGCCATGATCAGTGTGATCTTCGTCGAATGAGACCGTGGCACCGGGCCGTCACTCGATAATTACATAACCTGGCAGGCATCTGTTACTACAAACGACGCTCATGGTGCGTGCATCATATGGTAAACGATCAACACATCCCTCTCGTTGAATACCACCATGACTAGTAGAAGAGGCTCTCACCGGCTCTCACCATGGAACTTGCCGTTACACTTGCGGGCACATACCTCGCCAGTCCATCCAGCATCGTGAATGCTCATCCTGCTCTGCATGATATCCAGTATTCAGGGCCCGTGGGCGAGTTGAACGATGTCGTTTTCAGGATCCCATCAATAGACGATGCTAGTATGAAACAAGAGGTCATGCAGGCATTGAAAGGTTTGGATGGCGTTTTAAGGGTCGATGAACTTGTTTCTCGCATGAGAACAAAGAGGGACGAGTTCTGATCTGAGGCCACATCGAATGGTATCTTTGTCCTTTGCAATAGTGTGGCATCTAGGTGCGACGCTACCCACTCCCAGATCCGTCAGTTGTGGGATGCTACGTTTCATCTTCGCTTACAATGACAGAAACTGCGGTCTACAATCATGACCAAAGATAGCATCTTGTCGCAGGAGATGCGCTGACATGGATAGCACCCACAGAAACGTATATATTCAAGGACCTAACAGGACTCTCCGATAGCCACTGTAACCCATGCTGGTCGTTGAGTTGTACTTTGGTTGTGACAGTAATTCAGTACGCAGCCTACGACGTGGTATACGCAACCGATTCTCGGAAAAAAACCATCGACTAGATCCTACCTGTATCATTCATGCCAAAAAATACCTTCTTTGACGTCATTGTTCAATTGCGTGAGGTTGTAACGGAGGACTCCCCGTCCTGGGTGGTGATGAAATGGGATTGGTGGATTCCGGCCAATACGTGTACTCTAATCAGTACATCGAGGGCATCTAAGTCACCGTACCGACGGTAGCATGCAAAGGGACAACAAAGATAATGAAATCGGAGACACTGATCAGTTATTCAGCCTTATCTTCGATGATCGTGGTCACGTAACGCCTCCGTCACATTCTCTGACCGAGACGAGATGCTCCAGCCCGAATTCTGACGGAAACCACGAGGGCGAGGTGGGTCGCCTAGGGCTTTGACCAATTCTACCCAGAGATCATCTTCTAATGACTTCAGTACGGACAAAGGAATCCCAACTCTTGGGGGCTTCCAACCATAAACTATTCCATGCGTTGCAGGAAGCTTAAAGTTTTTATGGAGGTGTGCGCCGAGATGGTATGCGAGTCTGTTACAGCACCAACAACAGTCTTTACCCACTGCAATGCCGAATTCTGTAGCACCCTGAATGCCATATAGGTGAAAGAAGGGTCACGCAGTAAAGGGCGGACTCACAGGATCAATGATCTGCTTCAACAACCGAAGATCATCTGCCGGGATCGGTTCTCCGTAATTTACACGACCATCATTCGAGGAGGCAAGGTATGACACAAGCCCCATCAGTGTTGCCTCGGCATGAACAGTCTTGTAAAACGACTGTGAACAATATTTATTGAAGGTCTCCTCGAGTTGATGACGCAAGTTAGGGTCGACATTGCCTGAGTTTGCATTTCGGGAGCCCGATGCATTCGAACGGCCCACTCTGAACTTCTGAATAGCATCCTAAGTTGAAATATGTCAGAACCGCAGCTAAAATCGGAGAGAAGCTACTGACATATTCATACATCATATCCTTCATGCTACAAAGTAGTGACTTGCAAGGTTGAACTTTAACCAGCCCCACGGAAAGATTGTCATTGAGGAGCATACGGAACTCATTGTCGAGGAGTTTGTTCACCGCACCCGGCCATGCAACGAGCGCCTGTAAGTAACGCAGAAGTTGATTTCCACGACTCTCGCCTTGATTTTCCACCATGTAGCCCTCTATTTCTTTATCCTCGTCTGTATAAGGATTTGCATTCCGTTATTTTGTACAAAGAGCCCATACCATCTATACTCACCGACATCGTCCGACTCTGTTACGGAAGTGGTGAGTGGTCGGCATGGAACGAATGATGAACGTACCCTTAGTGATATCCCCAGTCAACATACTTTCAGCGGGATCAGTTGTGGTCCGGCTCTTGGTGTCGTCTTCGCCTCGTAATTGGTTTATTCCCTCTTCAACTAATAACAGTGAGATTTTTCCCGCAGAACTCCCAAGATTGATAGTACTCGCCCATTCCATTCTGGCCTGCGGTACAAATATGAGCTATTGTAGGGGATAGCATACCCTTGTCAACTCCAGTAGGTGAAGTACTTGTCATATTGGCCCAATCAGGTTCATGTTCAATCGGATTTGCTTTGGGGGGCCTTTTCCAGATCGCCGCAACGGACCGCCCAATACGTGCGAAAAATCGTAGAATTGGGCTGCGATCCACGCTTTTGCCAGCTTGCTGATTAGTCGGTTCCGCTTCGCCTGCATCTAAACTAGTGCTCCAGTACTTGATTTAACGAACGCTAAACAATTGACCCACAAAAGTTGTCTGGGCCAACATCATAGTGGGTATAAGTTTTTGAAGTCAGAACGGGTCGAGTGATGAACATGCCTTTGATGGCTTTCCCCGTATCGGGTAACCCGCTATCGCATAGATCGGATGTTGTCTGAACAGTCTTTGCGACGCCCTCGTTCAATGAAGAACCCTCGTCTTCCTCTATGAGCCAACGTCTCGTGAAGTACTGTGTGACCAACGTACCTCTGGTGAGTTTTGCAGGCGAGTTGGACAGCAGGTTGTCGGCCAGATCTGTTTCGGTCAAAAGAGTTTGGACAATGCCTTCCTCCCAATGGAGGTATAAAAACAAGTTCTGAGACCACAAACCGACGTTAGCGATCGCCTCTCGCTCTTTGTTTGTCGGTCTCGCTATCTGGCCATTCTTCCGTCTGATATTGTGGGCCTTTTCAACAGCTCGGCGCAGTTCGCCCAGCATCGCTGCGAGTATTGCGGCCCAAAGCGTTTTGGTTTCATCAGAGAATTCCCACTGAAGAACTTCTCTCCCATCACCTCTGGTCCAAATATTTCGTTTCATCGTCACTGGAGGGTTGAATTTTGTGATACATTCTTCTAGCCACCGAGGAACATTCACCCAGCGTTGGTTAATGGTGCTCCTAGCTGGCTGCCACTGTCGAATTCTGTCAGATAACCCTCCCTTGCAATGCCACTCGCCAAATTGAAGACGCGCGCGAAGCTTGCGGAAGGAGCGAGAAATGACGAAATTGAGCAATTTAACATGCGCCTGCGGATCTTTAGCTGGATCGCACGACGCGAAAGCCGCCCAGAGATCCCCAATATGCGCGCCGAGGTTTTCAGCGTCGCGAGCCCTGATCATGGGTGAATCAAGAGACAGGAACGTGGTAACTAAACTCGAAATTAAACCCACCCACTGATCACTTCCTCGAACTTTTTATTTGTTTTAACTATCCTGTCGACCCCAAGACGAGCTACGCGTGACTTTGGGTCGTGAGGATTCTGGGTTATGACCATGGTATTCAATCTACCCGCGGCTGTGAGCTTGCCAGTCACAGCAGTGACCCTTTTCGCATCAATGTCTCCCTTTTGACCGCATGTCAACAGGATGGCAAAGTGGCGCAGAAGGTCAGGTATTTGATTGTTATCGAACATTTGGGTGGGCCATGTATCCTCATGCACCGAAGCACTTGCGTAAGGGTCTCAATTCGCCGGGAAACCTTGGTGAACTCCTCTGCCTTTCTTTGTTCTTTATGCGGCTTGCTGGGAGAAGTTTGGTGACCTTTCTGATTTGTTCCTTTCGATTTCTGGATGCTTGCTGGCATGAGAGTCGTCCAGGTATCAATGAAGAGCGGATCCAGATGTTCAGTGAATCTTACTCGGTTTGGCTTGACATTTCTTCTTGTCTTTAGCTTTAGCTCTATTGGTGCTTCTTGGCATGATAACTTGATAAGTAATATGGAGGTGTCAGAGGATAATAGAATACTAGCACAGATAAAACTGAGAGGGGGTTTAAGACGATGAGACGAGGTAGTGGGAGAGAGGAAGGAAAAACACGAGCCCAAAATCCGCAGGCATAGAAATGCACCTGGTACGTTGAAAGAAGCCCATTTCAATTGGACGGGGACACGTGTTCCTTATCTATGTCAATGCTCAATTGAATATGTATTTGCAGTACTTAACATAGACCAAAATGATCTCCACTCGAGCGCGATGCTGCGATGATTGGTATTGACACACCAAACAAAAACATGAATTCCGAATGCGACTTCAACAAGCAATCATCGATTGGCGTGGAAATTCTTATGTGCACGGGGAGATAGGCCGGATAATCGGAGCTAGCGGGAATAACTGGCGCAGGCCTGCCGTGGGCATCCATCGGGAAGCCGCCTCTCGACATGCTTCCTCCATAGAGGCCATAATCATTCTAGGAAAAGCGTCACCGGTATGGGACATAGCATTGCGCTAAATAGCAGTAAATGCAGGGAAACAATGTACGTCTACCTTAGTTATTTAATCCCATTCACCATATTCCCAATCGAAGCAGTCCTAGAACATCCTGTGAGTAGGCCACCTTTTCATACCATGAACAAGTCTGACTTACCACACAGTCTACTTCCGGCTTGGCTTCGGGAACAGCTCGTCTCACGGGTTTATCCTTCCCCTCATCCTTCTTATCATCCCCCTTCCCGCCCCACCAACCCCAACCCTCCAGGTGCATAGCTAAACTTTCCCCTTCTTCACCGCTATTATCGTCATCCGGTTCATCGTCCCACTCCAGCTCCTGAGTTAGCAAGCGCTCGATCACGTTGAGGATGGTGTGTGTCCTAATATCTACAGCCCATCCGAGCTTCGTAACAGTATCGTACAGTATGACTTGGCCTAGGTGGCATCTATGGCATATTTGACAGTCCGTTGTGTTTTAAAACAAGGGAGGATGGAAATCAGCGCTGCTGAGGCATACGCACGACAGTGCAACTCACCGCGTCTCCATTGCATAGCCAGCAATTGCACATGACGAAGTAATACCGTTGCATATTCCCATCGCGATAGGATCTGCAGTGTGTATAGCATGTGTGACATGCTGAGTAGAAGGCTACAGCGTAATGGAGAGTGAGTACAGTAACAAGGGGGACGGGAGCCACATACAGGAGACGGAAGATGCAACCGTGTCGCTGCAAGCTTCTCACCGGGGCCTTCGAAGGCAACGACAGGTACACCAAAGGTAACGCCTACTAGTGAGGAAACGGAACCCCCTAAGGAGTGGCCTGCACAGTGGCATTAGGTGGCACGAAAAATGAAAGATTATCACATTGAACGCACCAATTAGCCAAATATTGGCATGCGGGTACATGTAAGTGATATTATTGTACAAGTCCTGAGAAGACTGGTAAACGCAGTGGCACCAACCCTAGTTAAGTCACAGTTACTTACCAATCCAACTGAATAATACAAATCTTCATCTAGCAACGAGGATTCGACGCAATCTTTCCCACATCTACCACTCCCTTTGTAGCAATCACAAACCGTGCTCCATGTCGGACCCACGCGCGCACAGCAGCACGAGAACAGATTATTGTCATTGAGCTTATCCTTTCGTACTGTGGGGCCTCCTCCGCCAGTTATCCAGCCAGCGGAGGTACCCTTGATGGAAAGAATGACAATGCTGTTGTCTTGTGAAACGAAGATGTGGCCTCTAAGACCGTCTGCGGCCGGTTCCCAACCAACGGGAACGGACTACGCAATCCAGATTCGTCAAGCGTTATGCCTCCCAGGACGAATGCCACCCACATTATTGAACCCCTCCACATCATACCATCCATCATTTGGACCAGAGAAGTAAGCATTATTCGTCATCTTCGCCAGTGCGAGTAACGCCTCTCGGCTTGTCACATCTGGACCAGTTACTTCCACTCTGCTCCACAAAGTCGCGTCGTTTTGCGCGTGGCGCATCGAGCGAAGACGAGCATCATGAAAGGCGGACATGGACGAAGGTTTGTATGTTGTGATAGGTGCTGTGTGTACGGTATAAACATACGGGTCTGCTGGCGAAGTGAGCGAATGGGATAGGAGCTCGGCTTCACGGACGTCGTTGAAGATCACCCTAGATGAGTTGGATACTGCATGTTGATGCCGAAGCTGGAACGACATCCGAGGTGGGTGCTGTGGAGCTTGCGGGGGCCCATTCAGCCAGAACAATGCGAGAAGAAGGCGGAGAGAAGGCGGTAGTATGGAAATCATCACAGTCTAGTGTGTGGACACGCAATGGGTGAGCCTGGTCATGAACGATGGGTGTGGTGGAGGTTCAACTAGCAGTGAGCGTTCGGGAACGTGCTTGGAGTCCGACTGTGGCCATTTTCGGACACTTACAAACGAGTCACTCCAGGTCTAAAATCACCCTTGGGTCCAACACATATGGGTCTGCAGTGGTACACACCAACATGGTCTCTCGCTATCATTAGGCAGGCCAAAGACTCAATACAGGACAGTCGTTCCCTCTCGACAGTGTGATTCCTCCTTAGACACGTCGTACATAGTTTTACCTTTCTCTTCGACTAAGGGCATTGGACATCCACACCTCTACACGGCAAGGAAAGGTTACTGCCGACAGTGCAACCACAGGTAAATATACTTAAGATGGTCTGTATCTATAAATTACAGTAAATGAGACTGAGTACCGGTAGTAGTGAAGATCACCCCACTGTTTCAGCATGCATCAAACCACTTCTCGACTTGCCACCAGAAAGCTTCTCCCTTAGGAACATGGCCACCACGCCTTTGCTTTTTTCTTGCCAGCGGTTCAGCACTAGATGAGCGTGTGAGATCTTCGTCGTGCAGTCGAGGTTCTTCGTCAGGTTCCTCACCACGGTTGAGCAGTTCAGGGTTCTCGTACGAGAAACGGCGCTAAAACAAGTGTGAAATGTCAATATAGCACTAAGTATCAAAAAAAAATATTCACATGGCCCACCAGTATGACAAGGCGCGCTGTATGGGCCGAAACGACACCGGAAGTAGGTCCACCGAGCTTGAATCTTGTCAAACACGAAATCAGGAAGGGTGCAGGTGCAGTCTCCAATGACGACCGCTTCTGCGTCCAATGGCCGAAGTGTCAGTATCCGCCACTTCCTGGGGGGAAGGTTCGTGCTGGCTAGAAGGTTCCAGTTGCGGTTAAGTAAACATTTGGCAGTGGTTAGACTTGAGTAAAAAGGAATTACCTGCAAATAGGTACTGAATGCAGGAGGCATGGCTAGGGAACAACTGCACCGTATGCAACAGGGTCCCTAGCCAGCCGGCGTGCATTTCTTACACTCTGTCGCGGCAAGAAAACAAAGGACGGCGTTTGGTTATTTATATAATCATCCTTTTGGTGCAACAAACAAATAGATAAACAAACAGCGAGTTCGCAGCTTTTGTTTCCTTTGCTATGGATAGTGAGTGCTACATACAAGTACTTCATTGGAACGGTTACTAATTACATCGACAGTAATCGATAATCCTGTTACTTGTCACTACGTTAAACCGTTTCACGGTCCTGTCTGTCTTTGCCTTAGGGGGGTTCGGGTGTCTCCGGCGGGTGCCTCTGTACATACGGCGATCCCTGCTGGCCGGATGTTGCGACATTTGCTCAACTTGAATCCCAGGTTTCTCAACCCTCATCTACCCTATTCCCACTGCTTTTGCTTGCTATCCTCCTGCGAACCCATCTGGAAATTGTTCGGAAGTCATCCAGAACTGGACAGATGGTAACTGGCGTTCTTCGATTCCTGGCTCAATGCACGCCCCCAATTTCGAGTCTTTCGTATTCAAAAAAGTGCTTGCTATCTCAATACATCTCTTGGTGTCCCTTGCGAGCAAGGAAATGTACCAGTAATTGGTGTGGACGCCCGTATTCCAAATGACATCCAAGCCGCTGTCAACTTTGCAATCCAGTACAATCTGAAATTGGTCGTCAAGAATACTGGGTATAAAAATCTCAAGTGCATCTGATCATCGTAATCTTTATGGATGTTTCAGGCATGATCTCCTGGGACGCAGTGCAGCCAGGGGAGCGTTCGTGGTGTGGACGCACAACATGAAAAACATCACGTACGACGCCACGTTTGCTCCGCAGGGAGCGCCTTTAAATGAAACGTACGAAGGTAGCGTTTTCTCTTGCCATTGGGCTCCCATGGTAACTCAACCAGAAATATTCACAGCTGTAACACTTGCCGCAGGCGTCTTATCATGCTGTGAACCAGTACGGTCGCATGATGGTTGGTGGAATGTCTCTTGGCGGGTCTGTTGGCGCAGCTGGTGGCTGGCTTTAAGGTGGCGGCCACAGTATTCTATCGCCTACTTATGGTCTCGGTGTGGTTATCAGTACCGTGTTGTTTCATACTCACAAGGGTACTTTGATTCAGGGGTCGACAATGCAATTGAGATCACAGTGGTCACCTCTACCGGGGAACACCTCACGGTCAACGACTATCAGTACTCTGACTTATTCTGGGCGCTCCGCGGTGGTGGGGGCGGCACCTATGGCGTCATCACATCCGTCACTTATATCTTCAGTGGCAGAAATGCATCTGGTTCCTTCGTGGTATGAATGGTATATAAGCAAGTTCAATACTTCTGGCCAGAACGGCGTGGATGAAATGATTACCTCCCGTCTTCTCTCCCGAGACACCATCGCAAATCAATTCATGGAAGTCGCTGAGATCCTTGTTCACTGCGGGGGAGCTTTTTGTGAGTTCACTCCCGCCCCGACTTACCTAACATTGACGTTTTTTGTGCAGCATGATAGCGGGTGGGAAGGTATCTCATTTTGATCCTGAATCTGCGGGGGTCAACCCAGCATGGAGGAATGCCGTGGTAGAGGCAGCGTGTACTGTATTTAGGGACGAAGACGCCTCATTGGCAGTCATAGAAGGGATGATTTCCCAAATCAAGACGTGGACTAGTTCTTTGGACGACGTCGCACCAAATGATGGTGCCTATTTCAACGAGGTAAGGTCCAGTACGTTATCCTTTGCATTTACTGATTAGCGTGCTCCGACAAAGCGTCCTTGTTTGAGATCGACTGGCAAACCACGTTTTTCGGGTCTCGTTACTCTCAACTAAAGGCCATAAAGGACAAATATGATCCACACTGTCTCTTCGTAGTTGCTGAGGGCGTAGGCTCCGAAGAGTGGAACAAGGAGCTTACATGCCGATTGTAGTCACATATCGAGTTTATGCGCCTTAGTGGTCCTATCACTGCTGAGGTGAGCAGACATTGATCGAACTCCTGCTTTTGTCACCTTGTTTAACTAGGTCACTGCAACTGGAAATTGTTTGGCTTTTTATGTCATCCACGAATACCACGGTTTCAAGAAGGGCTTGAGGTCTGCATGCTGTTGTCTCAGTAGTTCCGACAGGGGATTAATTCTACTACAATATCGAGATATTGTCTGAATGTCACCAAATGCAGTAATCTCTGGGACTTGTGTACCCCTGTGTGACAAGTCGCCCCTTGTATTGTTACTGTTCGACATTTCCGGCGGCCGCATCTTTCTTCACCTTGAAGACCCATGTACTCCCAACCATGCTCACTCCTGCAGGCTTATCCACGACCTTCCAAGCACCATGGCCTTTGATCAGCCGACTTAATTCGGCAATTATTGCCGTAAACGCCTCTTCCCACTTTGGCCAATCAGGACATTCTTCCACACTCCTTGGTGTAGCAACAAAACTGGGGCAACAGCAATGCGGGGACGCAAGCGTACCTTTAATAGCTAGTAGCTGGTTCTTGAAGTTGAGTGTTGTTGAGTAGCGAGTTATAAGAGAACAGTTGAGACTGTATTGAACTAAGGAACTACAGGGAATCCTACAGGGTATATATACCTGTGGTACATGGTCTGTGTGTAGATAAGTATTATTCTCACCTATTTCACCATATTCCCATATGTAGTCAGTGCACTTTCCATATACATAGTTATCATGGAAATGCGCCTGCAACGTGCATCAGCATGTGTTAAACACGTGCCTTGCTTGTGATAGTTCTGGCTATCCTGTGGAGCTGGTCATGTGATCTACCGGTATTC
>Ga0307511_10007021_pt1 | contig 11339 bp, 5 predicted proteins | sample 13_EM_MG_FD_200266 | JGI IMG/M metagenome (GOLD analysis project Ga0307511, IMG submission 200266) | Populus trichocarpa ectomycorrhiza microbial communities from riparian zone in the Pacific Northwest, United States - 13_EM | ecosystem: Host-associated > Plants > Roots > Unclassified | place...
AACACACTCGTCCTTTACACACTTACTGTTCCTCTATTCTTGTATGTCTTAGTCCTCAAAATTAATTTATTGTAACGTGGTTTTTAATTTTCATAATTTAGCCCTTAATTTGTTCTTCTTTTTAGATGGATTTATCTCATTATTTTTATATAATTTATATAAAAAAATGAGGTAATTTATCATATTAAAATTGAATTTACAATTCTTAATTTTTTTGACATCTTAAAAGAACTTTAAATTAAATTTTATGCATAATGTATGAGCTATGAGGTATTTAATATGTAAAGTTACATTTTTTTATCATCAAAATTATCATCATTATCATCACCATATTATTATTTTTATTTTTAAATAATTAGAGGTGTAATATATTAATTTTATTTTTAATATGAAAGCCCTTGAGAAACTTTTTAGTAATATGTTAGCCTTTTATGTATGTTAAAATCAAAATAATCATAGTTAATTAATACATGAATGACTATGTGAAGGCTAATTGATTAATCTTAATGTATGCATAGTCGTGCCTATGTGATTAGTCATTCTTGCTTGATTGATTTGCTTATTGTTTGTAACTTATGCAATTATTTGATACTACATTATTCTAGGTTGGTTTATAAATAAGATTTAAGATCATTTTGGTTTCAATGATATGGTTTTTAATGCTTACTGTTTATTTTATTTTTTTATTTAATTATTTTTTTAGGAATCACGCTTATTTATTTTATTTAATAATTTTTATTTTATTTTTTAGTGTCACTCATTTTTCTTTCTTACATTCCTAACTATAAACTTGGTATTGGGCCTCGAAACTAGTCCTTTTTTTATTTAATTTAAAAAAAATCAAGAATTGAAATATAAAAGAAAACATAAAGAAATTATAAAAATAATTTATAAAATATAATAATTATGATTTCTGTTTAGGATACTTCAAGAATAGTTTAAATGTATTAAAATTATAAAATTTTAAAAGAATTTATAAAAACAAGACTTGCATAAAACAATCTTTTAGGTTAGAAATAAACGGTTATAAATGAAGACTTTATTTTTCAACATATCTTCATGAACACTAAAAAGTTGAGTGTGACAGTATAAAGACTCTATTGGGGAATCTAGGTGGGTTAAGTCACATTTTTATTTTTACTTTGGAATTGTCTTGCTATGCTTGTTTTTCTATTTAATATGTTTCATATTTTTGCCTAGTGTTTTTATTTTGTGATTGCACAAAAATGTCCTCTAATTGTTCTATTAATGTTAGGCCAAGTAAACCAAAAATACCTTAAATCAAGATTTATCTCCAAAAAACAGTAAGAATAATATTTTTTTCAAATTTAAAGCAAATGGCTAAATTCTATATTTCTTGAATCAAGATTTGAGATAAGTGCTAAAAATTTCTTTTCTTGTGGTTTTTCTTTGTTCCTTTTTTAAGAATTTATTTAATGAAGATCATAAATAACTTCTTTTTTTTTTTAACTTGATGTTGCAACTAATGGTTTTTTAGAGAAGATAAAGAACTCGACAATAAAGAAGAATATAAAAACTTGAAGATAAAAAGAATATAACCTAGTTAGAGCCTTGCTCTGATACTAGTTGATATGAACTTCGTGGATATATAGATCCAGTAACCCAGAATTAAATCGATCATTCTCAAGAAAGTTAAATTCAGGCTTGTAGTTAAGTTTAACACAATGATAACCTGTACCGATATACCAATACTATAAGTAATCAACCCGCACTCACCACCTATAATCTAGACATGAACAAGAAGTATAGAAGACACCACGAAACTTGGTTAATTTTATAATAAGTCATAGTAGTTCCATGAGATAGAGTAGTTCCATGAGAAACCAAGATTAAGAGCAAACTCTCACATATAAGTTTTATTTCTGAATAATCAATCCATCTTGTATTAATTTTTTCTTAAACCTAAATACAAGTTAAATAACCCTATTTATGCTAAGTAAAATGTTGTAAACATTGCTAGAAAAACAATAAAAGAGTTTTAAGTAAAATAGAAAAAACAATCTTAAATCAACTATGAAACTAATACAATTCTCATATAGTAGCTTTTGGAACTTATCGTAAGGCTTTCTTGATTCCCAATTGCCCTGGAGTTTTAACCTATTATAGAACAAGACATCTGGAAACATTTGGTAAAATTTTAGTCAAATCTAATAATTGGATCGAAAATTATGTTTATTAGAGTAAAATTATGTATTAGAAAAAAATAAGTCTCTAATTGCCAAAATTAATTAACCTATAATGTAAATGGATTAGACCCTTCTTATATATCAATTAAATTGACTAAGGTATGATCATCACTTGTTGAGAATGCAACCTTTTTGAAATTTACTTTGGTTCAAATACTCTGAATAAGTCTATTGAATGCATATTTTCCCTTAATCTTGTAATTGACCCAATTAGAACTTGCAATAGATCTTTTGGAGTAGTTTGGATTGCATTACATTTATATATTTTCAATGATTTCTTACTTGTTACTTTCATCAAATACTCACACGTTCATTTCTTATTGGATTTACATACAAATAAACAAATAAAAATACTTCTTTAAATAAAGAAGGAAGGTGGTGAACACGTACTTGCTCCTTCATCCAATCAAGTTCCCTCTATTGAAGATCTAGCTCCTGATGCCTCTCTTAATTCAAAAGAAGGTGCCTTTATTAGTATATCATTAACCACATTGTATGAATTTATGTTAATGATAACAAGATTCTTTTCATATGTAACATTATATAATTATAATCACCCATTTTTAATCTTAATATATCAAAATTCTCACCATTTAGATCTAGTTATTTTGACTACAATTTACATATTAATAATAGATTTCTTATCCATTTATCTATAGGATACAATATATATATATTCCTTTAGACCAAGAATTCATAACAATTTAAACCCTTGGGTTACGCGGTGGAGAGCCCCCATGACCCTGATATTGATCGGGTTGTATCGATTTTCCTCCTTAATGTCGAATCCCCTGAGTTTAGGTTTTATCTGCATCATATTGTTAACCCAAACTCCGACCTCTTTGCGGCCTTTTTAAAACAATGGGAAGATTTCCATTATCCGCCAAATGGGCCGGGGATCTAGGAAGGGGAAGGAGAGAGGGGAAGATGGTCAGAAATAGAAAGCTATTGGACATCAATGGTATTGGACTTATTCGTATTCTATTCTAGTTTTTAGAGGTAGATGTGGCCTTTCAATTTCCAAACTTTTATATTAACAAAACAACTATACTAACCTGATCTTTTATCTTTTAATTCAAGCATTGATAGTCTAAATTTAAACCTTTAGTGGCATATAATTTTACCCTACCCAATCAATTCAATTCATATGTCAGTTCTTCCCGAATTACATATTCAAATTCTCATTACACACACAATTTCATATGATCTCATTCTCTAACTTTGTTAATATGCAAAACAAGGAAACAACATGTAACAACCAAACATTTAAATTCATTTCCAAAATTTTCTAAAAACTTACAAACTAACCATTCAACCAATTTAAACGTTATTCCCAATTTGTCATAACTTTCTTAACACGTTTTCAAACATATTTCTTCAAATAATAAAACTCAATACACAATCTCATTTCATAATTTCTCATATAAATAGAATATTTTCCTTCAATGTCAATCACATACACTTACAATCCTATTTAGCAACATTTCATATACACATAACACTTTGTCCATAATTCTATTGGTTCAATTACTTATTTACACATCCAAGTTTCTAAAATTCATATTTACACTTTCTAAACGCATCTTATAATATACCAAACATCCATTAAATCAAGTATTCTACTTCAATTACTAATTCTAAAACTTTCACATTAACTCATAAATATTCAATATCACAAAAACACACAAGCTTCAGATCCATAACTTTCTCTGTAACACACATATCACATGCAATCTCACATGTTCAACTAAAAACTCTTTCTTAAACATAATACTCATACTTGTACATTTAATAACATACAGTTCCACAATATTTAAACAAATTTTATGATTTTCTAAAGATTTCTCCCACAATCGGCTTTAGTGTACAACCTTTCCCTTAAATTATTTTCAAATTTTCTCTATATTTCCACTCTAGTTATTACCTATCTCATACAACTTTCATCAATTTAACACAAAACACCTAATTCCCATACAATTTTATAAAACCCTAGAATTTAGGAAATTAGGGTTTTCCATCCTTCCATAATAAACCCATTAGCACAAGAAAATAGTTGGTAAATAATATCTTACCAACCGAATTTGAATTCACTTTGGTGATTTCTTGACAATATCTCCACACTTTTTTCTCCTCCTTTTCAAAATTTAAGCTTCCAATTCGCTTACCTGTTTTTCTCTCCCAATTCTTCCTTGATTAATCTTTTCCAAGTAAAAACTCTCATAAACACCCACAAAGCTCACAAATTAGAAAAAAACAAACAAACACAAATCTTTGGAGGACATAAGAAGATTTGAGCTTCCTTGCCCATTCAAGGCTGTCAACCACATTTAAAGAAAAAGGGAGTAGAAACTTTGACTTATTTATGACAATGTCATTATTACTTATCCTTGTATTATTTTATGTATTTTATTCAACCACCAGTATTTTCATACACTACTTTATAACTAAAATCATTGATATATTTAAACAAATTCATTAGAAACCTTCATAGCCCATTAATAGCATATTTATTTTATTTTCATTTGTTAAGAATTTCCACCTTTTAATATTGATTTTCTAATTTTAGACTAGGGGGTTTACATGTTCCAAGTATATAATGATCATTAAACCTTGTATTAAGGATATTTTGGTTAAAATTTCGAATTAAAAAGTTTTTGACTTGGCTTTTTAGCACCTTATTCAGTTTTGTATCTCCTTATAAGTGGTGAACTTTTATTTTTTAACTCTATATCTCTAAAGTGATGCATAAATTTGTATCTTTAGAGTAGTGGATTATTTGTATTTATATCTCTTTGGTTTTTCTACTTTAGAATGGTGGGCATAAACTTTCATTTGAGTGAGTTCACTTTTTCTACTCTATGTTCCTACCATCCACGTATCATGTATGTCAGGTTTGATATTGTTGTTTATTTCTTCCTAACACATTCATGTACATGTTCTACCTACATAGACTTATCAACTTTACACTTGAGCTTCAACTAGAATTTAATAGGAAGTATTTTGAGGTATGCATAACTTCAAGCTTGCAAGTATTCCAAGGTCTTTCACTCAAATTAGAACTTATCTTATGTGCACAAGCTCTTGTAGAATTAAAATCCTATATGATTCATTGCATATAAAATAAGACTAAGAGTTACCTTATTAGTAACTTGGACAATTTAGGGGCCTTTTAGAAAGTTGGTTAACACTAGATAATCTTATCCAAACTACACTTAATAAACTTAGAGCCTATCCTATAAGTATGGTGTGGTCATATAAGAAAACAAGAGATGTTTTTGCTACGTATTTAATTATATATATATATATATATATATTATGATATTATCATGGTTAAGTGAATAAATGTTGAGCATGTGTTCTTTTATTATAGGTTGATTCAAAAGCTACGTAGAAATGGTGGGAGCTAAAAAATTGATTCTCATGATTGGTATATATACCCATAGAGAAAACTAAATTATTTGTCACTTGTAATAACTTTTATTATGTCAATTATTATGTTGCCTTTATACTAAACGAAGTTGTTACATTATATAATTATATGGGTTTAAAGTCCATTTATGAACAACAACCATAATTTATTACACTACATATTCTTTATTTCTTCCTTTCAATTAAAAGAAACTACAATTAAAAACTTAATCTAAAGTGGAGGCAAGTAGCAGCCTCACAAATCAAATAGAGTATAAGTGTCCAATATTTCATTACCTAAGAAAGGTTTATCATTTTAATTGTTTTCTAAGTAAATAAGTAATCATTGTGAATACATAGGATCATGTATACTTTTTTGAGAAGGGAAACACATCAAAGAATTCTTGGTGTAGTGATTTTATGAGTAAAATATGTGCTCATGTAGGTGTGTTATTTGCATGAAAAAAAATAAAAAATAAAGACACATCATGAACACAAAAAAACATATGATCTTATTAATAAAGGGCTCATTTGACAAAGAAAGTTTTGTGGCATTATGAGCCAAGTTGTTGACAAGACTAAAATAGGTTGAAATATGAAAAAATCAAAATAACTTTGCAACCATGATTAGATAGAGGTAGTTATTTTTTGGACAAAACAAGCTCTTGCAGGAATTTTATTGATGGTGTGGACATAAAATTATGGTATAAATTTGTCCTTTATACCCTTTTAAATTCGAGTCCCTTAAGAATTCATGTTGCTTTCTTCGATCCCTGCTCTTACCATCGGTGCTTTTAAATTTCTCGGGCATTCTATGTTGAGTGCATTTACCGATCCACTTCTAAAGTATGATTGGGTAGAAGGTTTATACTCATATTCAGATTTTCTTCAAATGTTATCCACCCAACTTCAATCAACTGCATAAGCCTCTTCTTGAAGGTATTACAAGTATGAATTATATGTCCTACAACACTAGCATGGTACTCACATGTGAGGTCAAGTTTGCACCAATTGGGGGAAAGGTGGTTGTAGAGACGCGGGGGGTTTAGAAGCTACATGTTTAATGCCAGGTAGCTTCTGGTACATCTTTTTTAGGGGTAGTGGTAATGGAAGTAGTTGTTCCTAGATCCTTTAAACATTCTTAGTTTCTGGTACATTCTTAGTTTGGTTTTTTATTTGAGGCTCAAGTTTTTTAGCAGGAAATAAAGGGTTGAAATTTATGTTAGTAATTTGGGGTGAAGTGTGGTAGTTTTGGAATTGGTTTTTCCTACCCCTATAGCCACCTTCAATATGGTCAACTTCCTTCCTTTTCCCTTCGAAGCCTCTTCTCTCGATGGGCATGAAAATTCTACCACTCTTGACTCCTTGCTCTATGTGCTCAATTACTACTACAACGTTAGTGAATTGCTAGGCCGAACTACCCATCATATGCTTGTAGTATGATGTTTTGAGTGTGTTGGCAAATATAATGACCATTTCTTTGTCTATAAGTGGGGGATGCACCTATGCATCTAGATCTCTCTATCTTTAAGTGTACTCTCTTATGCTTTCTTTATCCCCTTTTTCCAGATTAGATAAGCTAGTTCTATCAGAAGCGATATCCATGTTGTACTTGTATGCTTGAAAAAAACATCCATCAGATCTTTCCATTTTCGGATCTTGGTGTTGTTCAACTTCATGTACCAATTCAATGTTGCCCCATTTAAACTATCTTGAAAAAAGTGCATCAATAATTTTTTTTTATCATTTACTACTTTTTCCATTTTATTATAATAGGATTTAAGATGAGTTATAGGGCATTGTGTTCCAGTGTATTTAATGAATTCAGGAACACAAAATTTCTTTGGCACCACTACATTTGAAATCAGACACATCTGTACAACATGTACTAGGTCATACAAGTTTACCCTTTCAATAGCCTTGATTTTAGCTTTTAGCGTTACCATTTTATCTTGATTAATGTCATCAGATGACTTTGTCTTATAAGACTCATTGGCAAATGCCTCTACAATTGCAGTGGCTGAGGTTGGCGTTGCTGATTGCACAAATGTCAGATTGTGTTGAGGCTCCTGACCATGTTCGCCCATTCTTTCTTCGGGCTAAGTTGTTGTTGGCATCTGAATAAGGGTGACGGGTTGGTTGGAAGGACCTTTACCAGAGGCATTTCAAAATGGCATATTTTTAAGCTAGTGAGGCAAGCCACACTAACTTTTAGAGACTCCAACTTTTCTTGGAAATGAGCATTACGGTGAGCACGCTCTTTGTCTTCCATATTTCTCAGTCAAAGTCGGGTGTTGTAGACTCTTTGGTGACCTATATTTCAACTTGATGCATGTATGTATGTTATTTACAATAAATGGATGTTTGTGTATGGATGCACATTGAGCATAAATGGTGAAAAACCATGAAAAATGAATATTTAGAAAATCCATACTCTAAGGGAAGGTTCTAAGCCATTACATGAGGGTAAGTTTTCTACCTAGTCTCAAAAGGTCTATGATCTACCTAATGTCTGCCTTACGTGAATGTAATATAGGGGTTTACAATGAATGATTAGGGCACAATATGACCACCATTATCGAGTAAACACTCAGTTCATAGTTAGATGTTTCACAAATCTGAACTCTAACTAAAAGTCATGAGGCAAACCGCTACTCCCTACCTAACCTAGAATTGGGCTTATTCACAAAATTAAAATACATGAAGGAATTAATTCATACCCGACCCGATGTACTTATACATGATCAGGAAGTAAAAATACATGTTAAAGTAGTAAAAATACAAGCTAAAATTAAACAGACCAAAACAAATAGGCAAACAATCAAACAAACAAAGCTTAGTCCAACCAAACAAAGTGTTTCCTAGTGGAGTCGTCATTCTATTGTGGAGTGACGTCGAAATGAAGCACTGAAATATACCTCCTAAAAGGTGGTGTTGGGAAGAAAATGGTTTTGGTTTTAATTATAAAATTATGGTTAAGGTTCAGGAATCACCACCTAGTATTAAAGTTACTAGGAAATCTATAGTCTGCGAGAGTCTGAGTAAGGGACTGGTTGTGCAAGGAAAAGACACATCACCCCTAGTACAGCCTACCCAAGGTAAGCTGTATTGTTGTTTGATTGTTTTTTTATGTCAAATTTCTATTCGTTGGTCTTTTTCTAAGGTCTAAGACAAGTCTCTACCTTATCGGGTTTAATCCTAACCATTCTATAGTTTAAATTTTAGCATCTCATTTTATAAGGGGGTGTACTCTATTGTGTAGTTTTACACCCCCAAATAGTATACATCTACACCCTAATATAAGATGAACAAAATGATTGGTAAATGGTTTTTGACATTTTAGCTAAATTGTCATAGATAATCATAAACTAGTTATGATATCCATTTTTTTGCATTTTTAAAACCTAAGAAATATGCAATTTTTGTCTTTTATGAAAATATAATTTTGAAAACTTTTATGAATTGGCTGCATAAAAACAATTTTTTTTTGTTTTTTTGAAAGAGGAAATTAATTTAATTTTTTTTTTATTTTTTGAAACGTTTTAAAGAAAACCAAGTATTTTAATACCAGATCTGCATCTTACAATATAAATATATAGTCCGATATTATGAAAAATTGGTAGAAAAATAAGTGAGAAAATCATAATTTTTTTTAAAAGACTTTTATATTTTTTTTTGAATTTTTTGTTTTCTATTTTTTTTATAATATATAATATTATATATCATTATTATTATATTATTATTATTATGAGCTGGGTCGAACCTAGCCGGGTCTAGTTGGGCTGACTGGCGGCCCAATAGACCTGACTCTGTTTGTTTTTGGGTTAGGTCCAACCCAGGCTCGCATGGTTGCTGGCCCAACCCAGCAACCATGCAATTATCTGGTCATTGTATGAAAAATCATGCAATGACCACATCGTCGGGGGGGGGGGGACTCTACCTTGCTTGGCCGGAGGCAGATGATTGTTATAATCATTCCTGCTGTTGCAGGGAAGATCAAAACGTGGTTGGTGGCATCGCTGGCAGCAGAGGCACAATGAAAGAAGAAGAAGAGGTGGAGGGGGGAAGAAAAAATGGAAACAGGGGAAAGGATTGATTTTTTTTTTTTCAGACTTTGGCTTCTGATTTCTTCTCCATCAGTCTTTTTGCTATTTTTATTTTATTGTTTTATCTTTATTTTGGAAAAAAAATAAATTTGGGGAATAACCCAAAAATGGATGATGACTAAACTAATGAAAAATAAGCTTATATAAATCGGGTTTATGGTATCTCAAACACTACAGCCGAGGATATGCAGACTGGTTGTAGCTTATCGACTGTTGGTTCCTTGTAATCAGAGTTGAGCTCCTAATCTTTGATCGTTCAAGAGATTGTACGAGAATAACTTAAGGCTCAGACTACACAACTTAGGTCCGAGAGGGTTGGAATTAGGCGATTGTACGAGGAGTTGTTGCTAAGCCTTAGTGGTACATGTGGTCTACCTTGTGGCCCACCTGGTCTGGGTGAAGATGTGCCTCCACCTCCTCATCCTCCTTCAGCATCTATCCACTAGATAAATTGTATAAAATAATGTTTTTTAAATTAATAATAAAATTTTGGTTTTTTTTAGTTTTATTTATTTTAATTTTGTTTTGTATATTTTATTTTTTAAAAAAACTATTATATACAATACTGACAAAATTACCGAAGGACTTTGAATTTCAAACAAAATGACTAATGTAATAAGTCCCTCGAAAAGTTCTATAGAGTTGGAAAAAAATTACAAGACTTTGCGACTGAAAATTACCGACAGACTAAGTCCCTCGAAAAGTTCTATAGAGTTGGAAAAAAATTACAAGACTTTGCGACTGAAAATTACCGACAGACTAAGTCCCTCGAAAAGTTCCAAAGAGTTTGAAAAAAATTATAGGACTTGCCATTGACAATATGTGAATATACGACGAGTTAATTCCATAAGTCATATGAATTTGATCACCGATGGAATTATCGACGGCTTATTCTGTCTCTAAAATGCCATACTCACCGATGAATTATCAACGGAATGATGTCGGTAATTTTTTTTGTTTGGTGCACTTTTGTCATCTGTAAATTCATCGGTGATTATATTATAAAAGGAATGATCAACAAATTATATATCACTGATGATATGTTTTTTGATGACTAATTACTGTTCATAATTTTATCCATAATTTATTTTTGACATTCTAGTGTTTAAATACCGATATAAAAAAGTGTGTTTGGTATTGTGGTAGCTGTTGTGGTTATGGTTTGAAAAAAAGTGTTTTTATAAAAAGTACTTTTAGTTGAGGTTGGTTTGGAAAAATATATGTTTGGTTAAAACTGTGGTTGAAATTAAGATTGAACAAAAAGTAGTTATGTGTTTGGTTAAAAGAATGCTTTTCAAATTGAAGTTATAAAATAATTAAAAATATATATATTAATATTGATGGTTTTTAATTTAAATATTATAGATTTAACTATTGTTATTACATCATGAAATAAATAATATTGATATCAAATATTTTTTATTATTCCATTAAATTACGTGCAATTTCATCACGTACGAAATCTATCCAACAAGGACTACATTTTCCATGGTTTCTTAAGCGCGCAACAACATCAGGTAAAAATATCATCAAGAACAAAATTGGGATTGCAATCAAATTCTGCAAATGTTACGTCATCAAACGACCTCCTTCTAATTTTTAAAATAAAACATAATTA
>Ga0307511_10007022_pt1 | contig 11337 bp, 13 predicted proteins | sample 13_EM_MG_FD_200266 | JGI IMG/M metagenome (GOLD analysis project Ga0307511, IMG submission 200266) | Populus trichocarpa ectomycorrhiza microbial communities from riparian zone in the Pacific Northwest, United States - 13_EM | ecosystem: Host-associated > Plants > Roots > Unclassified | place...
TTTATCTCGTTGGCAGCCTTGTTTCCATTACCTTGTTAGGCATCATCATGACACTGGACGTGTCTATAATGAGCCATCATGTATTCATTATGATCTGGTATCATAATGAGTCTTTACTGTCGCCTTGCATGAGTCCAAATGGAATCATTGCCTTAGGAACTCAGTATCTATTAAAGGACTGAATTCCACGGCCTTAGATAGGACAGTTCTCGTTCAGCACAGTCTAGTCAAGCTACTTCAGAAATACACAAGCTACACTGGAAATATTCTTGTCCACTTGTACCTCTTAATCCCCAACCAACCCTACACTCAACAACCCCTTAGCCACCTACTATAATCCTGTATAGGACTTAGTGGGCGTGCTTAAGACCCTATAATCACGTTGGTAGAGTCGAGTTTCTTAAAGAACTCCTCTACTAACTTGGCCCACACTTACAACTACAGAGATAAAAGGTGCTTAGAGAAAATATGTGGTATCTTGAAAAGGATATGGACCATATGAGGATATATGGGAACTATAAATAGGGACCTAAAGTATTTAGGGTGGAATATTACCCTAAAGTAATATTCTCGAACTACCAAGTACTTTAAAGGCTAAGTGTTTGGTTTATAGTATTGTATTACTAAGTGCTGAGTAAGAGTCCTCAAGAGACTATAATTAAACAGTGGAACTCTTATATTTGTTGTATCTTACTGTTCTGTCTTTGTCTTCCTCCAGTCTCCTCCCTTCTCTAGAGGCAGACCTTCAACCATTAAGTATTACATGCCAAGACTAGCTATGATTTGAAATCCATCTCTGACTCATTAAGTAAGTTATAACGTTACAGTTATACATGAGTCGTAGGAAATTGTTGAGTCATAGGTGACTCATAATTAACATGTGAAAATAAAAAAATTACATATGATTCTCCAACATAATTAACCAGACAGGATGTATAACTTAGTAAGAAATTACATAGTAGATGTTGGTTCAGGGTAAGCTGTAAAGTGGAAATAGATCAGCATACTGAGAATATTACTTTCTTACAGCAACCATGTGAGAACCTGAAGGATGGTGGTGAGTACGCAGGGTGCCAATTCCATCTGGATAACTCTTGTAAGTCATGGGACCCTGAAGTATTAGTTTGAAGGATTTCTATTTTTCTTATAGTAGGCATTAGGTTTTTGGAATGATTTCATATACTTTTATTTTTTCTTTTTGTCATATAAAACCTATCCCATGGGGGAAAATAGCCATGCATAGCTCCAGTGCAGGCATACTAGTGGGGGTAAAACCCCAGACCCAATAAATATTTCTCAGTTTTAAAACCTTGATTTATTACCCTGTACTCGAATAGGTTCTGGCAGAAAAGGTCCTTGATGAGGGGAGTATTGTCATAGGGTGACTATCGGCCCACCTAAGGGTACTTGTACTATACAGAATGACCTAAGGATATATTATACATGTCCATGGAATATTTAATAATAAGTATTACACGTTACTAGAAAATATTACTCGTGGCAGTAATACTTCTATTTGCAGGACAGTCCGACAATGGAAATTTAGCGTACTGAGTTCAGAAATACAGGAATTACTTAGTTACATGTAGCATGAGCTACAGTTCAAATTTCCTTTGATTCCGACTACTAGGGAACTTGTGACAGTAAAACAAAGTTTGTTAGTATTCGACTAAAGAAAATATTTCCAAGTCGATAATTATATAGTAGCACTTACCCTGAACTTGCCAAGTTATAATAAACTTGGATTGTTTACCCTGAACCTACTAAATGAGCTAGTTATGAAATGCGGTTTAGGTCAACAGCCTCAGTGTTAGCAAATTCGGAAGCTGATTGCTGGACAATACTAAGCCCGATCTGGAAAGGGTTGCCATGGTTGAGATACAAATCTTTTTACCGTCATACCAATATATAATACTAGCCACATCTATTGCTTCTAGCTGTTTTCAGTTACTGTGAATTCTACATAGAGAGAAATATAAAATTCAAGCCACTGGGGCATAATTTAGACTAAAGACACTACAAGGAGCAATTGCCATTACCGACATCAACTTCCAAGGACTGAGCGATTACGAGAACTCAACAACCAGGACCACCCCGACGTCGGCTTCAGTTTTATTTTACGCAGCGCGCTCTCCCGAGCAACTTGATTCACTTACTTTATCTCTATCTGCGAAACTACAAAATCCCCTCGAGGGTAAAGTTTCTGAACTTTTCGGCTCAAAAGTGGGCGATTTTCCGCTAGGGAACCAATGTGGCAACCGCCCCAATTTACTTTGGTCCGGTCCACCCACACTAATTCTCTGCGTTTCTATCACTTTCTATGGCTCAGCCGCACCTGTGTTTGTTTAGTTTCAACCGAGCCTCTGCCCACTACATAGCAACTGTTACTACATAACGTAGATCCCTGTTGCTCATCCCTGTTCTAATCAACCAATTATCAACTCTCACTCTCTTTAAATAATTTATTATCTAAGGATCGAGTCTCGTTAGTGGATTTCAGCATGGCACCGCACCTGAGGGGTGTTCTCTTTGGCCCAGTGAAAGACTGGGGCCAGGGTAGTACCAAACTGCTACTTGAATCCAATGGAGAAGGAGATCTCAAGGTGAGACGCTAGCTCATCCCAGAGAATGTCACGAACTGGCTTTCGATGCCCAAGTTCCAGAAGCTTGGAGGAGAGGTCACACTTGCGACGGCAGTGTCTACTTCCACTAGACAATGCAAAGAATTCGCCGGTGAAGGCTCGTTTGAGCTAGCGGTCACCAGTATCGAGAGGAAGGGAAGGGAAGACGAAGAAACCTTTCAGGTTGTGGATGACACCACAGCAGAAAGGGCCATCGAACTCCTGAACAGAGGATTATTGATCCAGGACGAAGCAGTAAATGGATCAATAGAGGGTCTAGATCTTTAATACCAGATGATGGAAACATTGGATGAGGTCTTAGAGTCTATCGTGATTAGACCACTAAAACCCTCGGGAGAACCGGTTGAGGATATGGGATATCAACTGCATCTGTCGACCCCTAGGAGGATGATCAGGAAGGAGATTGGTACTCCACCTGTCCAGATAGCAAGGTTCGAGGAGGCCTTGGAAAAGGACAAGGATATGGAGTCGGATAACGAGGCAATGAGAAAAAAGTCAGCGAAGAAGGATAAGGGAAAATTGACCAGGGGAGAGGTCACCCTTGATATGCTGGAGAAGAAGCTGGATATTTTTGAGGAAGCCACTGAGCCTCAAAAATTCGATGAGGTAAGGTCCAATTTATTCGCGACCCACCCACCCAGTTGGAAATTGGAGGACAGTCAGAGGGGTTGAAGTCAAGAATCAATACAACAGTCTATCACGACTGCAGCAGAGGTTGTTATACCAGACTCCGATAAAGATATGGACTCGGACGACAAGTCCATCCCAGATGGCTCCCTCACGAGGGACCAATTAATTTACAGGTATCGGAAGAAGCCACTCCTGGCTACCTTTACGGCTACCAAGAATGATGGACCAATAGCGACAGTGGATATGGTATCCCCAGTACCCGTCATCAGGATGGAAGTAGACAGGGGTGAAGGAAAGATACCCGAAGGATTGAACGTCAGCAAGCACGAGGTAAAGAAGCTGTCGTACGAAGAGGTTAAGAAGATTGCAAAGGACATGAGGACAGGCAATGCGGGGTGTGAAGAGGACAAGGAGGAAAATGAGGAAATGAGGGAAGAAGAAGAGGAAGAGAAGGAAATCGCATGGAACCGACCCTACGACAACAGGACCTTGACATATTTAATCATCTGCATCATGCTGAACGGAAGGGTTATGACGGCGTTCAGCGAATTGGAAAAGGGAAAGAAGTGGTAGAAATCGGCACAGGACTACAGGACAGCCAAAAGTCAAGTGCTGGCAGCGGGGTTGATGATTGAGGCGGAACTATATTCTGGGGGACTTGGAGAGGGAAAGGGGTGGAAAAAATTGAAGGAAAAAGTCAGAACCGGCAGGAGCGAGGTGGAAGCCATCGACATGGCAGAGGCGGTAATGAACTTCCATGAAGCAGCCAAGATCAACACCGGGGACCTCATAAGAATGGAGTCCCAACTCGAGAAACTAACCAAGCAGGTCGCCATGCTTGCATGTCTCAGCGGAGCAGGATCGGCGGAATATCAGGCATAGGCCAAGGGACAGGCATCACAGAAGAAGGCGGAGGCAGAGAAGAATGCGAAGAAGGCCAAACAGCTCAAGAAAATTGAACTTGATATGAAGGCACAGGCGGAGAAGATGAAGAAGGATCAAGAGGAGGATAAGAAGGCAAAGGAGTTAGCAGCTCAGGTGGACGCCCTAGGGAAGGGTAGGCTGGCTGCCTGGGAGACTGTCAACAACACGGTTGAGGAGTTGATGACAAAGGCGAAGCAGGCTGTAAAACCTGCGGAAATCGTACTAGTGGGAGAGAAATTGAAAGAGGCAATGATGATCAAAGGGAAGCTGGAAGCTGAAGGGAAAGTCGTCCCAGAAAGCAAGGTAGGGGAGAAGAGGGTAGTAGTAGGAAACAAGGTGCTGAAAGTCGCCAAAATTATTTTATCACATATGCAACCAATGGATGGAAGGGGGAAGGCGGAGGTCGAAGATGGAGTCAACAAAGTGAATGCCCTACTCTGGGAGAAAGCTATCATCAACTACGCCATCCCATGGCACACCACAGTGGAGATCGGCAAGGGAACCCAGGATGACGAGACAAGGTGGACAGTAGGGAAGATTGGAGAAGACTGTACTAAACAGGAGGTCCTCACCACTATGACGGAGTGCCTCACGGCAGTTTTCGGAGCAAAAGGACATATACTCAATGCCTGGATGGCAGGTAAGAAGACCGTAAGGATTTTGATGCCAGCGGCACCATCTAAGGTGGGCAGGGGTAGGAGAGATATTGGGATAAAGTTGAGAGAGGAAAACAAAGAGATGAAGACTGGACATCATTTCCCAAAAGTATGGGGAGGTGCTAAAGTCACCGGCCTAACCTTCGATGCAGCAGACCACACGGAGGCAAAGAGGCTGGTCGAAAAAGGGGTTATGTGGGAGGGTATACGGAGATAGGTCCAGATGATGGACACTAACAAGATGGGGGAATTCAAATACTCCCCACCACCACAGAAGCAGGAGGGGAAGAAGGGAAAGACGGGGGAGAAAAAGACCTCCGCACAGGTCAACATCAACAACAACACCAACAACAACAAGGGTCAGCAAAGGAAGCAGCAGACTTCACCTTACTAGTCCAATGTAATTTGTTACAACTGTGATGGAAGGGGACACAAGAGGGAAAGCTGTTCCTCAGCTAGCTGAGCCGCATCTGCCCGCATCTCCGGGGAACAGAAGAGGAATTCGGAGGTAGTAGGAGCAAATGAGAATGGTCAACAGACCCAGAAGAGGAAGGTTGAGGAGGTAAAGACGAACAAGGACGGCTTTGAAAAAGTGGAAAGAAAGAAGGGATTGAATGTCTGGAAGAAGGCAGCCCTAAAGACAGCCGGAGGAGCTACCCCAGAACCCTCCAATGCAAGAATCATGGAGGGGTTGGACGATAGTATTGAGGTATGGACCCCAGATCGCTTCGGTCCAAATACACAGAAGCCCCCAGTGCAGTCAGACTGGTACCCAGACGAACAACGGGGACTAGGTAAACACCGATTCTAAGGGCCTCCGCATGGCTTACCAGAACATAGGAGGGCAGTGCGAGGGTACTCATGCGTTTCTGAAATGGTGTAAAAAGAGGAGGATTGATATTGTTTTTGTCGGGGAAGCGTGTGTAGACAAGAAAGGGACTGGGACACAATCCAACCCCTCATATACATTAGCGTCGAAGGTGGAGAAAGGAAAAAGGACAATGGTATATTGGAGGTGGAAAATGGATGGTGGGATAAAGGTTATCAGGGAAGACAAAAGACTAGCCTGGGTGGAAGTGTGGGGCCACAAGCTAGGAGGAATTTACGCAGACGGAAAATTGTCGGTGGGGAAGTGGAGGGAGTGGCTTGAAAGTCTGAACGAAGCTGACAGCCTAGTTGGAGACTGGAACACGCACAACCAAGTATGGGATCCCCTCAAGGAAGATGACACACGAGGAAAAGACATGGAAGAATGGATGGTAGAGAAAGGCTTTGAGATCGGGGGAGGGTATGATGGACCAACCTGGGAGAGAATAGTCAATGGACAAAGACAATAAAGCTGGATCGACCTCTTCATCAGCAGAGGACACAAGAACTGGCAAAAGGTCAAGTCGGACAAATTCCTCGCCGACCACTGGGCCTTCATGGCGGAAATTGACTGGAATGGGAAGCTGGAGGAAGTGGTTAGACAAAAGATTGATTGGGATATTCTCGGAGTGGAGTTAGAAATGGCGAAAGTGGATGATGAAAAAGGGGACTTCCACTGGTAGGACGAACTAGAGGGAAGCACCACATACGAAAAACTGAAACTAATCCGACGAGCCTGCTGCAGCACCATGCGGATAACTGAAAAATACAAAAGATGGTAGGACGAAGAGTTATTGGAACAGTTGAAGAATACGAGGGATGCGAGAAGAGGGAAATGTTCAAACCAGAGTTTGGACTAAGCGGTAATAATTAAGAGATGGAAGACGGAGAAACACAAGATGAGGAAGTTAGTGAGGGAGAAGAAGAAGGAATGTTGGCAAGCCTTCTGTGAAGAGAATGGGGAAAAAGATCCGTGAGAAATCGTCAAGTGGGCCAAGGACCCGTGGCATCTCAAAGCCACTATGGGAGACCTGACGAAGACGGCGGGAGTACTTCTCAAAAGGGACAATGAAAAGAAACACAACCTAATGAGAGACCACTTCGGGTGTTGAAATGAAAGCAGGAAAGTTGATGAGAGAGAAGAAGAAAAGGAAAGACACTCGGGGTTGACTGGTATTAACCAAGAGAAGATGGAGGAGGTGGTGAGGAAAGCCTTAGCTGGAACGTCCAACAGGTCAGCACCAGGACCAGACGGAATTGGGTACAAGTTAATCAAACGAGTACTCGATCTCAAGCTAGGCTCAGAGCTCATTCGAGAAGTGGCGGAGAACCTTATAAACGGAAAGATTCCCAAAGAATGGCAACCCTCCAAGGTAGTCATGATCCCGAAACTTGGGAAGGACCATAGCAAAACGAAAGGCTGGCGACCCATCAAGCTAATCAATTACATCGGCAAGTTAGGCGAAAAGGTGGTAGCAGACAGACTCTAAGAGTCGGGTCTCTTACATAGACACCAATTCGGATCAGTCAAAGGCAGGTCGGCCACTGAAGTAGCCCTAAGGGTGGTTATAAGGGCTCAGAGATGTATGGCAGCAGAAGGTGCAGTCGGGTGGAACTTCTGGTACGTTAAAGGGGGATTCCAGAATGTTACATAAGAAGATGTGATCAGAGAGTTGGAAAAGTCGGAAGAAGGCAACAAGTGGATACCGTAGTTTAAAGATTTCTTCCTAGCAAGAGAGTTTGAGTTGGAATGGGATGGGAAAGTACGAGGAAAAGGAAAAACAAATATCGGTGCACAACAAGGATCATGTCTCTCACCAGTGATCTTCCTCATGTGGATGGCACTGATAATCACCACAATGGAGAAAGCACTAAAAAGATGATGGCCTACATTCGACCTAGAACTCCCATCGTATGTGGACGACCTACACCTGGGAGTGTCAATCTGGGAAAGAATCATGGCATGGGGTATAAAGTTGGATGAGGTACTCGACGAGGCAGATAAAATAGTAAATAGGATAGCAGCGGAGAACCATCTTCCCCTCGAAGACTCAAAGCATGAACGGCTAGTCCTACAAAAAAAGAGGAGGAGAAAGAACAAGGATGTAAAGTGGGTGAAGTGGCTAGGGATCATCATGGATGAGAGCCTAACATTAAAGGAACATTGGAAAACCTGAATCAAGAAGGCACGAGTGATGCTCGCTCAATTCAACGGGTTAGGAAACTCCCAGTGGGGGATCAGTGCCACCAGCTAGAAGCAGACCTACACTAGGATGATCCGAGCAATAGCCTTGTGGGGATCGAAGTTAGGCTGGAGAGGACAAAGAGATTGGGAAAAAGAGTTCAAGCAACTGGAGCATCAAGCCTTAAAGAAATGCGACAATGCGACATACGGATCCAGGAAAGGGCTGGTCAGCCAGATTGCCGGGGTGGAGTCTCCGAGGATGGCGCTAGATGCACCACAGGCCAGACTCATGGGAAAAATAATGCGGGACACCTCGGCATTAGGAGATCTGATATTTGTGGATGGGACGGGAAGACATGCGGAAGCACGAAGGGAGTGGGACCACTTCGGACAAGAATACACTGTCGGTCCAGATGGATTCCCATCCGTCTTGACAGCAATCCAAAGTAAGGCAGGGGTATTGAAAGAGAAGGTACATGAGAGGATGAGTTACGGTAGGAGAGTTGGAAAGGTGGAAGTGCCGAAAATCAAACTTCAGACTCAAGCAAATTCTAAGGCAGAGGTATGGACAGAAGCCATCAATCAAGCCAGGGAATACTGCGACGCCACAAGAGTGTACACCGATGGCAGTATGAACGAGGACGGGATGGTGGGAGGGGGATGGTATGTAGAAGGAGGAAAAAGACTTGGAGGGGTCGCACTGAGCAAGTTGGCAACGGTGTGGGATGGGGAAGTATGTATGGTAAGAGGGGCACTACTGGATGCACCAAGCGAGACCAACGTATTAATCCTTTCACATTCACAAGCAGCAATCGCGGCAGTGGAGAAGGTAGGCTGTATAGGAAAAGCAAGGACTCGTGACCTCAAGATAGTGATGGAAGGGATATGAGAAAGGCAATCCAGGCTAAGTCCAAACGCAGTCTCGTTCGGCTGGGTCAAGGTTCACAATGAACTGCATGGCAATGAGGAAGCTGACCGATTGGCCAACGAAGCCACAAACTTATACCCCGAAGACCCCCAGATCACAGAGGGGGGGCTAAAGCAGGCATGGAGCAGGATGAGGGAGGAAGAGAGAAGAGTGAAGGAAGCTGGGATGGGAAGGGTATTAAGATGGAATAGGAGGGCAAGAGTCGCATGTGTTCAATGTCGCACCGGAAGAGGCAACCTACAAGCCTGGCGCCACAAGATCGGAAAAGCAGAAAACTCAGAATGCCGGAAGTGTGGAATATATGTGGAGATAGGCTAGCACGTAGCCTTGGTCTGCATGCATGGAGAGGATATAGGGCGGAGGTAGAGAACATGGGAAGATATGGATGATAGGGCGAGGTGGGCCAAGAAAGAAAAGGATGAAAAGGGTTTTTACACGGTGGATCTGGTGGAGACGTTCTTCTCTAAGATTGACTTGTGTTGATTTCCAATTATGAACTTTGTTGTTCGGATTTCGTGGGTTTGCTAAGGGGAGGGCCGGAAGGGGCGTGGAGGTGGAAGAATTCAAATATATGTAAGGGGGGGGCCGGAAGGGGCTTGGCAGAGGAGGCATACTTTTATCGGGGACAGACCGGAAGAGGGTGTGGCCGCGGAGGAGGGGTATTTCCTTAGACATTCCCTTGGTTTGGAAGGCTGGACCTTTATGTAGCCTGTTTTCCCGTGGGTGTACCGAACCTCTTAAGGGGAGGGAACGGGGGTGCTGCATAGCCTTAGGCTGATTGGGTGTATAGACTCCAAAAAAAAAAAAAAAAAAAGGAGCAATTGCAAATCTGAGGGAAAATAAAAGTTCTTAGAAATTTTGCGTTCAAGTTAGCTTTGGGGGTAGTTTTGCACACTGAATGCCTTTCTGAAATCCGTTTTGATATCAGAGTTATACTGGGCGATATATGGGCTGTTGAAGTTGTTAAAACTACTTCTACAGGTTCTAGCATATACCTGGTTACCAAAAATAGCTAATGACCCTAGCGCATTAGATTCCATGTAGAAACAGCTTACTAATGAGACCTTAATGAAGATCAACAGAGTCATATCCACAGAGTTACAAAGAGTTAAATCTGGTCCATGTTTATACGGGGTTGGCTCTCAATAGACACTAGATGACTTGGATGAATGATTCTGGATCGATTAATTAAGTACTCTGACTTGTAAAGTGAATCGCTATAAGTCTACTATCTGAAAGTGACTCGGGCATTAGAATCAGACTATGTATCATGCTTGAGCAGTAACTAAGAAGTGGTAGTGTAAGTAGTGTGCTCCACGGGTCGAGTAAAACTCGGTCCGGGTCGCCAAGACTCGCACCGGCGAGCTAGTTTTGGGCTCCTTGCAACTCGCCGAGTCGGCTTTTTACTTCCTCAACTCGGCTCGTGATTAATCGGTGAGCTACCGATTACTCGCCAAGGTTTATATCTCCTTGGTATTTTCCTATCGTTGCCCCTTCTGCCGCGATCTACACATTGGCCATATTGGACATATTCACACTCCCTGTTCCTGGTTTGTTGCCACCAGCCACGCCTTCCTTCCATCTGTCACGGACTATTTTTACCTGTCACGGATCATTTTCAACTGTTATGGATTATTGGCACCACTTGTTTATTATTTGCTACCTTGTAATTACCTCTCATCGCCATTTTCTACTCTTCTGACACCATTTTCTACTCTTCTGAGCCTTCTGGCACCCGTTACTCGATTTGCGAACCATCATGCTTTATCATTCTTGTCACGGATCCTCGCTCCTTGTCACGGACAGATTTTGCTACTTCACGGCTATTAATCTCCATATTCGTTGCAAACTGTCACCTAGCTCTTTGTACAGATTCAGGCACACTAAAACAAAGCCTAAATGTCTATGTTCCTGCACTTTATAAAAGCTAACATGACCATACTCCATTGCCCAACCTCACTCACTGCCCATCTTCATCGCACAAATACACAAAAAGCACCCCAACCTTAAGCTCCCTCCAGTCACCTACCAATCGCCCAGCACTACCCTGTCTCCATTCCCTCTATCATTGGTCGTCGCCGCTTAGCCTCCTCTGACATCCCGGGAAATACGATATTCAGCATCTCGTGCACTGGGTATTGCCACAGGTCATCGTTGGGTATTTCTCTAAATGTACGTTTGTCCTTCATGGCTTTCCCTCTAATGTGCGGGTTTTGGGGAGCACCTAATCCTTTTTCGAAAGGCGGAATGATTGTTAGATGGTAAGTGGAGGGGTAGTGAAACCTGATTCGGCAAATGGCACCTTGGCAGCCAGGCGTTGCGTTCTGAGGGAATTGGTATCGAAAGCGGAATCGTATTCGATCAATGCGAACCTTCGTCCTTCTTTGCAGTAACTTTACCGAAGTTCTGGCCCTCATTGCAACTATATTCCCTCAATTAGTGTTATCTCTCGTGATCTATGATAAGCTAACATAAAAAAAAAAAAATATAACAAAAATTAAAAGC
>Ga0307511_10007023_pt1 | contig 11336 bp, 7 predicted proteins | sample 13_EM_MG_FD_200266 | JGI IMG/M metagenome (GOLD analysis project Ga0307511, IMG submission 200266) | Populus trichocarpa ectomycorrhiza microbial communities from riparian zone in the Pacific Northwest, United States - 13_EM | ecosystem: Host-associated > Plants > Roots > Unclassified | place...
AGGATATATATATATATATATATATATATAAAAACTGAACTTAAACCAGCCTAATCATTAAAACTAGTGAACTAGGTCATGATTATAGAAGACAAACATGAAAAATAATGAAAAAATAAAAACAATGAGGACTAAATTATGCACACAAAAAAATAATCGAAATAAAATAATTAGGGATTAAATTGAAAAAAAATATGAAGAAAATGATAAAAAAAAAAGCAATAAAAAAACGAGGACCAAAATTAGAAACAAAACAAAATGAAAATAAATTCTAAAGGACGAAATAAAAAAATTAATGCAAAAGATAAAAAAAATATCAATAAAAAAATAAGGACTAAATTAGATACAAAAATTCTATGAAATAAAATGCAGAGGAATGAAATTGAAACAAAAAAAATTCAAGAAGCATTGAAATCAAAACAGATAGAAATAAAAAAAAATAAGGAACAATTTTAAAACAAATACAATCCGGATGACACATCTGATTTTTTAAAGGCTCAGCTCGAAAACCAATGTACATGAGAGAGAAAAGAATGGGAGGAGGAAAAACTTTCATCGTCGTCGAAAAGCCGCCAACCAGGCCAAACGTGCCACATCAACAGTAGTGTCGCTACCTAACACGTTGGATGACATGACAGCCAGTGGAATTTGGCCATCGTAATACGTTCCACGCGCCTCCCATTTGGCAGGAGGGATGATAATGCGCTGATTTGTGCATAGCAAGCATTAACCTCTTATGTTGATTTATTAATATTTGAATAATTGAAATTATTAAAAAAACCCTATGAGCATCCTAATATTACAAAAAGAAAAACATGTGGCAAAGATGAAAATGCCCTCCCTTGTCGGACTTAGATTTTTGAAAGTTAAAGGCTAAACATGTTATTTTACTGAAAAAAATACACAAAGATAAAGAAAACCCCTCTTTACAAGGCCAAAGCTTTTGAGTTTTAAGGGTATTATTGTCTTTTAACTCCTTTAACTGTGCAAATAAAGTTGAAAATACACACAGATTCTTGGACAGAAAGCCTATTTTCTTAGCTTTCAAGTGTGAAGAAGTAATTTCACTGCATATAAAAAAAACAAAAAATTACTAAATTATCTTGATCAATTGACAAGTGACATTTTGACCCCTAAAAGAAATAACTCTACCCTACAACCAATGCAATTGTTCGGTGCATTGAAGGACAAAATGATCAATGCACTACTTAAATTCACAATGTTTCTCCTCATATGCTATAAGAAAAAATTGAGTCCTTTTATTTATTTTTTTGTAATTTGGAATAGTGGTAGCGATTACTTTTCAAATTATTTTTTGCTTGAAAATGCATCAAAATAATATTTTTTAAAAAATTCTCTTTGATAACAATGCATCAAAACAATTTTAAAACACTAAAAAATCTAATTTAAAAAAAAATAATTTTTTTTAAAACTCTAGTTGAAAACCCCCTTAAAAGCTTGTCTGATATTGTGGTTGTGGTTGCAGTTGCTTTTTACAATTTTGTTTTATTTGAAAATATATCAAAATAATGTTTTCTTTTTCAAAAAAATATTTTTGACATAAAAACATAAAAACTATCCAAAAATACCAAAAAAAAACAAAAAAAACTTTTAAAACATGAAAACAAACCGACTGTAATACTATAAAACTACGTTTCTACCTCCTACCCCGTTTGTTTGCTGGAAAGTAGTTTCCTTTTGGAAAGTGAATTCCGGGAAAGTGAATTATTTTTCGATGTTTGGTAGTGTAATGGAAAATAAGTTGGAAAACACTTTACAATGTTTGGTTATGTCATGGAAAATGAGTTGGAAAATAACTTATTAATGTTTTATTTTTTTCAAGTTTATTAAAATAACGAGGAACAAATCTTACAAATTAAAAAGTTGAATGAGAATGAAATTGAAAAAAATAATAATTTCATAAATTATTTCAAATAAAATAAATAATAATCAAAATAATAGAGATCAAATCTAAAAAATAAAAAAATTGAAAGATGAAGAAATTAAAATAATAATAATTAACATTTCATAAATTATTTCAAATAAAATAAGCAACAATCAAAAGAATGAGGACCAAATTTGATAGATAAAAAATTTCAATTAAAAAAATAATAAGGAAAAAGCAAATAACAATTATAAAAATAAGAACCAAAATTAATATAAAAATTAAATTCTAAGGGATGAAATTGAAAAACAAATATTGAAAACAAAATATATATATAGCAATCAAAAGTTTGAGGACCAAATTTGATATAATCAGCAAATAATATGATTTTCCTAAATTTTTCACAACTTTCAAAAAATGTTTTCCGCCCAAAATAAAAGGAAAACACTTTCCTGGAAACCAAGCCAAAATTTCCTTTGACTGGGAAGTGTTTTCCGTTGCCCAACTTTTCTAATGACAAACAAACACATGAAAATTTGGAAAGTGGTTTTCCACTTTCCAGGAAACAAAGGCAGCCTACCTGTTTGTTTCCATGGTTGCTTCTGCTTTTAAAGCAAACCACAGAAAACAAACGTTTGGTAATGCATAAAACACCATTTACTGTTCATGGCCCCCACTGCTATTTGCATTTGAAACGCAGGGTGACACAAAGCAGCTCTTTGCTGCTTTTCTTCTTCTTCGTGGAGAGTGAATCACTCTCCACTGTTCACGTGAATAGTTGAGTCACTCTCCACTGTTCTTGCCGGACCGGATCCGGTTCAAAGCTAAATGCATTGAATCGGGTCTGACCCAGTAAAATAAAAAAATTAAATTAAAATTTTTATTTTTAATTGTGTTTTATGCGAAAAAACTAGTATTTAACATTATTCAATGACACTACATAAATTAGACGGAGATCGCTTGATGACGTAACATTTGCAGAATTTGATCGCAATTCCAATTTTGTTCCTGATGATATTTTACCTAATGTTGTTGCGCGCTTAAAAAACCAAAGAAACTATAGTTTTTGTCGGATGTATTTCATGTGTGATGGAATAGATAGTTTAATAAAACAATAAAAAATATTTTACATAAAGTATTATTTATTTCATGATGTAATAACAATAGTTAAATCTACAATATTTAAATAAAAAACCATATATATATATATATAATTAAACTACTTTTTATTCAACCAAAATTTTAACCAAACATATATAAATATCAAACCAACCTCAAATAAAAATACATTTTATAAAATAAATTTTTCCAGACCACAACCACAAAAAATACCCCAATACCAAACCTCGTCACACTTGCCTAGCCAACAAGTAAAGTTAAAGTTACAAAAGAAGCTCCACCAGAGAAAGAAATCAATTTACACTACAGAGCGGTACCATCTCTCTCTCTCTCTCTGATCGATTCACCGATCAATCAAAATCGAAATCAATGGCGGGAGTGTCATTGAAGTGCGGGGACTGTGGGGCCCTATTGAAGTCCGTCCAAGAGGCACAAGATCACGCCGAGCTGACCTCTCATTCCAATTTCTCTGAATCCACTGAAGCCGTCCTCAATCTCGTCTGCACTACTTGCGGCAAACCCTGCCGATCCAAAACAGTAATGAAACCCTCTATTTATTATTCACTTTGTCTTTCCGAAACTTAGTTTTGTTAATTGTGGATTTTGATGCATTTGGGGTGCTGTTTTTTTTTTCTGTTGCTTACAATTTTCGCTTTGCTTGAATTTTATGGTTCCAATTCTGATTATTTTTTTACCCTCTAGTTTGTTTTATCTGATTTGAATATTAAAGATTAAAAAAGATAGAAAATTTATAGTTATAATGAGTAGTTTAAGGCCTAATTTTTTTTTTTATTATTTTGGGTTTTATTTGTTTGCAAATCTTTAAATTTGGCTTGTAATTTGGAAATTTATTGTTATAATGAGCAGTTTGAGACCTAGTTTTTTTTATTATTCTGGGGACAAAAAAAACTATCGTTTTGAATATTTGTGGTGATTGTTTGGGTTTTGGTTTTATTTTGTGATGAAGGAAAGTGATTTGCATACGAAGAGAACTGGCCATACTGAGTTTGCGGATAAGACTGCTGAGGTGACAAAACCGATAAGCTTAGAGGTTCCAAAGGCAGCAGCAATGGATATTGATGTGCCTGCTGCTGCTGATGCAAGCACTACTAGCCAGCCTGAAGGTACGATTTGCTGACCGTGATGAACTTTATGAATAGTGTGCTTGATTGATTCTCATGTTTTTGTGTGGTAATTAGTAGGTAGAGTTGCTGGACGATTCAATGACTGTTTTGTGGTTTTGTTGTCTTTGGAGTGTTTTTGCTGTTATTTTATGAGTTTTAAGTGCAACAACATGTGCCTTCAAAATCATCTTGCCTGACATGGTTCTTGTTGGAACACTCCATTGCTGTTAAGGTAGCCATTTGTTAAATCTCTGTTTGCTCTCTCTTGTTTTTTATGCTTTCCTTTCACATTTCGTTGTAGAATAGCTTTTTATAGATTTTAGTTTTGCAGTTCTATTTTATTTATTTGGCTCTCTATTTCTTGCACATGTTGTTTTAGGGTTCCACGCACCCCCTTGAATTCTTTTTCATTCTGTTATTTAGGAAAAGAGGAAAAAAATGGTGGTCCTTTTCTTTGGTTTTTTTTACCCATTTTCGTTTTGCTGGTAGCTTAAGAAATGGCCTTAGGTTTTATAGTGGAGGATCATGAATGAGCTATCTTGTTCTTATTGGTAGTGGAAAATTGGTATCGACCCTTGTCAAAATCTTGTTATTCTTGTTCTTTGTTTACTTGAGATTGATCATTGTAAGACATTCCCTTCTTTTGTAATTATGGTTGCTTAATACACTTGCTATTTGTTCTCTAGAAATGGTTGCTCCAGAGGTTGACAAAAAAATTCTTGATGAACTGGAAGCAATGGGTTTCCCAACTGCGAGGGCAACGAGGGCACTTCATTATTCTGGTGATGTTATTTATTGTCATTTTTTACCTTTGCTTATCAGATATTAGAATCTGTGTCATAGGGCATCTACGAGGCTGGATTTTGTTAGCATGTTATATTTTGGCCTCTTATAGTGTACTTACTGTGTCATTATCTTGATTATAGGCAAATGATAAAGCATATGCAGTTTTCTGAGTGTTAGCTTTTCTTTTCTTTCAGGTAATGCCAGTCTTGAGGCTGCTGTAAATTGGGTAGTTGAGCATGAGAATGACCCAGACATAGATGAAATGCCCATGGTTTGACATTCTTTTTCACAAGCATAACTGCATCTTTCCATTCATGCATTGTCTGTTTATTGATCTGAAAATAAGTTTCTTTATTGCTTTTGCTGACTAAATTGTTTGTTCTTCTGATTTATTGACCTGCTTGTCTGCTCAGGTATCTATCAACTCCAAAGTTGAGGCTCCTAAACCTTCTTTGACACCAGAAGAAATGAAGCAAAAAGCTCAAGAACTAAGGTATGGTACATTAAAATGCATATCTAAGCTTCACTGTCTTCATTTTGTGATTGCTACTTGGCCAGTGGTTCTAGATAACGAGTATACTGTTTTTTGTTTTTACCGGCTGCAGCAGGCTACTGAGCTGTGGTTCAGTTGAAAAATGAGTTGGGTTCAGGATAGGTTATGAGTTTAAACTTTTCTAGTTAATTTACCCAGGCCTTACAATGCAATTTTGTTTCTTATTCAGCCTTTGGTTTTATTGGTTGATCTGCTCAATTTTGGTAAAAAATGACTTTTAGAAGTAGTTTCTAAGAGGGGTGGCAAAGCTCCTAGAATTTTCAGGTGCTAAGGAAATCTTATAGTCTGGAAACTAATTTGGTCCATTTGGGGTCTCTCAGATCTATATCTTCTAAGAGGATTATGGGTTACTAACTGGTGTCTGCCACACTGGATCAATTTTGATTTTGATAAATCAAGACCTTGATTGTTCAAAGGATATTTATTGCTTGGACAATGCCATGGATGCGATGGTCCTTGCTGTTTGCTTCAATTTCATGTGATTGTGTGCATTTATGTTGCCTTTATCGGGATATTTGCTTTCATGGAATTAGTTTTTTAATCTTATCTTTTATGCTCTGAACATCTTGAAGGAAAGCCGCATAATGTGATTGCTGAAGGTATCTTCAAATGCTTTCCTTTCAAGGACTAAAATTAAGTTGAATTTCTTGGGTGGCTTTAAGGTTTGCTGTGTGTCTACTTGTGTATCATATGTTTATCTCATGTTTATCTTTCTTGTAAATAATTTTAAGGGAACGTGCACGCAAGAAGAAAGAGGAGGAAGAGAAGAAAACAGAAAGAGAAAAGGAAAAGGTGCTTCTTGATTTTCTTTATGACTTTCTCTTATATCAACTTGCAATCTCAAAATTATGCATTTGTATTATCTTTTCGTTTGTTTTTAAAGCATGTCCTCATTTGTCTCCACTGGCAGTGACGAGATCAATCATCATTTGAGTGCATGCTCTATTAGGAATTGTTACCTAGGGCATCAGTGTTGTGCAGTTTCCTTAAACTTCATGCTGTGTAATTTTCAGTCAACTTTCACTTTCTAAATGTGGAATCTTTGACACATCATTCTGATACATGCAAATATGAAGATATGTTATGTAGTCCCAAGTATTAGCTTGGTATCTAAACTCTTGCCTTGATTGATCTATCTACTATATTTTCACAATGTGTTTTTGGAAACCAATTTTACAGGAGAGGATTCGAATTGGCAAGGAACTCCTTGAAGCAAAGCGAATTGAAGAACAAAATGAAAGAAAGCGGTCTGTCTTTGTCTGCCTTTACTCTTCTGTTGTATTTCACCGTACTCGTACCTTGTGTTCGATATGGTCTTATGTATCCCTTTTTGGAATGGTTTTGTAGATTCACTTTCTTGTAAATGAGTTTCTCGTTTTTGTACATGGTTGCAAACTTGCACTATTTTGGTGCTCTTCAGTATTTTTTTTTTTATTTGTGTACCAAAAAAGTGCCCTTTCCTGTTGCTACAATTGAATGAAAAACAAATTCCTTCTCAGATTGATGGCCTTGCGGAAGGCAGAGAAAGAGGAAGAGAAGAGGGCTAGGGAAAAAATTCGTCAGAAAGTGGAAGAAGACAAGGTTACTACTGTTCTATTCCATTTTTCTTTCTCCCCAAAATTGCATTAGTAGTTAAACTATTTGTGTGAGTTTGATCTTGTTCTTTCTTTGATTTGTATATGTTTCTAATATATCAACTTGAAACATTTTTAAAAGGAAAAGAGCACATCTCAAAGTTTTATGAAAAGGAAAAGGCAAGACATTGCTAGATCTCATTTGGTTGATGTTATAGAGTTGTATTTTCAAAAAATAAAATAAAAAAATTGCCCTTTCCAGTGTACTGTGTGCCCATTTGTTATTTAAGTTTGTATTTGGAATAATTCGATTTGTTGTTAGTTTATTTCTAACTGGAGTTGGGTGCCTCACAGGCAGAAAGAAGAAGGAAGTTAGGATTGCCACCAGAAGATCCTGCAACTGTAAAACCTTCTGCACCTGTGGTGGAGGAGAAAAAGGTACGAGGAATAAAAATGGGCTTGAGGTAGTCATTCAGAATATGTTCTTAATGTATTTTACAAATGTTTTTGCAGAGCATGCTGCCTGTTAGGCCTGCCACTAAGCAAGAACAAATGAGAGAATGCTTGCGATCTCTTAAGCAGAGTCACAAGGTAAACACAACTCTACTTCAGATCTTCATTATCACAGTCCAGAAACATGAAGTACAATTGGTTAATTATTCTGTTTTGTTTTGTTTTAGTAGCCTATTATGTATACATGCTGTGTGGTTTGCGTTATCTTTCAATTCAACTTTATTTATCCTTCCTCCCTTTTCTGTTAATCTTATATGTTACGATGATTTGACCCTGTAAAGTTGAGTTAATTAAATAAAAAAATAAAATATGATAAGAAGGAATGAGAGAGGAAAGAGGATAATAGGAGAAGCAAACCCCTAGAGGACTAGAGAGAGGAAAGAGGGTAATGAAGAGTAAAGTACATTTTCTACCAAATCTAAGAATTTTCACTGACCAAAGAACGATCAATGCTATGCAAAAAATCCAAGGTAAGTTATGCTTAAAGCTAAAAATTATGTACAAAGATAGAAAACAGTGTAACTTAAGAGATGATAGCGGGGAACTTGCTGATCTTTAAATACATATTGCGAAATTTAATTAAGAATTGAAAAGAGACAGAAAGATCACTGAAGTCTTGCCATTCCACATGGTGAAAAACCAGGCCTTTGTAGCCCCAGCTTTAACTTCGTATAGAAAAACAAATAAATAGATTGATGCTAGTGAATCCTAAACTGTGGATTGTATACGGACTCCTTGGCCAAAAAACTTGCACCCATCTTGTTCATACTCATGGAAACGAAAATCTATTATCACATCTTACTGATATTGATTGCAAGATATTCCTACATGAAAACATGATGCTTCCAAATATAACCATTCATGCATTCTTTGATTCTTCAAATTCTACATCTCCTTCAGAATTTCTCTTACTGTTCCTCATTAGCGTCTTTTAAATTTGTGTAGCACTGTCAAAGCTGTATAGCACCTTAAACTAGATTTTGTAGCCTCACTTCATTTGCTTTTTTGAGGCTAGGATGATGATGCTAAAGTGAAGAGAGCGTTTCAGACTCTCCTAACTTACATAGGGAATGTTGCCAAAAACCCCAGTGAAGAGAAGTTCAGAAAAATAAGACTCAATAATCAAACCTTCCAGGTATGCAAATTCTCATGCTAAATTATATTGAGGAAATATGCCTATCATTTTAATGCTCGCTCCAATTGTAATTACTGCTCACCACTGGATTGATTATTGTTAGCACCTATTCTCACAATTATGTTGCATTATTGTATCATTTGATATGATCAATCAACTTCTGCATCCAATTTGGCCTTCACATGGAGCATGAACTCTTAGGCCCCTTGCTAATTGCTTTCTTGCTCCTTTATTTGCTGTCACTCTACATTTCCATGAAACAGGATAGAGTCGGTTCACTCCAAGGAGGCATTGGATTTCTTGAGCTGTGCGGGTTTGAGAAAATTGAAGGCGATGAATTCCTTTTTCTTGCCAGGGATAAGGTGGACATGGCAGTGCTGAACTCAGCTGGGTCTGAGCTGACCTCTGCAATAAATAATCCGTTCTTTGGAGTCCTTTAAGTTGGAATGAGTTAATGATTTTTGTTGTTATAAATAACTAATTGTTCCATACTTTTACTGTTACTTTTCCTTTTATTTTCTGAAAAAAGAAATTATGCTGTTGTGGATTAAGCTCTTTGTTGTGCCATACCATTTATTAGCTTTTTATGAACTGGGACATCAATTAGTTCGGGTTGATCTTCTCCTAAATCAACCGGAGCTGGATGTCCTTCAAACCTGTTTCTTTGATTCACAATATGTTTATTTCCATGTTTTCAACAAGAATATTCTTCAGAACAGCGATTTGTTTCGGTTCTTCGATTGATGTCTATCCCTAAAGAGGGGAAAAGACCCAGTTTCCTGTCGAAAAAGTGACCGTTAACCAGTCATGGCATCCAAGCTCCATGCTGTGACTCTTGCTGCTGCACTCATGAATGAACCAGGGCTGACCATCCGAGGCTGCAAGGAAGGGTGAAAGTGAAAAATATTAGTAGTTTAGGAAGTTAATTCTAATGAAAGTGATGAAGTCAGGCTTGCAATAATAAGTTATTCTTAGCAGTGATAAATACGAGTTTGTTATAATTAAAAGAGGATTTAGTCTAGATAAATTATTTAGATGGTTTAGTAGATATATTTATGGACCAGTGAAACAAGTCTAGGTTCAAAAGAAGGTTTAGATGTGCCAGACTAAAATAATAATTTAAAAAATCTATAATTTTTTATCTGATTGTTGGATTATGGTTAAATTTTTATTCTAGTTTTCCGAGATTGTTTTCAGATCAAGAATTTTGAAAATCTTATTATGAGGTTTTGGTTTTGGTATTTTTTGTGATTTTTTTTGTTATTTTTAGATTATAATTTTTGGATTTTATGCTTTTTTACTTTATAATTTTGAATTTTTATTTTTATTTTTTAGTTGAGATAGTGTTTTTGGTTTATTTAAGGCCATGTAGGTTTTCTAAAGAGACAGATTTTAATATTATTATTTTAAAAAGAATAAACCTAAATTTGAGGTTTATATTTGTTGTTTTTTGTTTGCAGTCTTTGTCTTTAGCTTCTAAATGCATTAGGAAGCCTAAGAACCTGAGTGCAATCCCTAAGCTTTGCATAGGGAATTTGGCAGTAAGGATCATGCTGGTGGAAAAACAGAATTGGGGGCCGCAGAGAAGGCATTCGTGGTATGCTTTCCCTTCTTTCTAAACTATCCCCGAAACGTCTGTGCTGGTTTTTCCCGGAAGACAGGAGGATTTTTATCCTGAAAAGAAAGAATCACTTCGATTTCTCGAAGTTAATTTCAAAACGCACAAGGTCTCATCCTAACTCCCCGATGAAAAGAATTGGAGACTAATTGGAGGCGGCCATTTTCCCAACATTTGTTTGGTTATTGAATTGGAAAGCAGCTTTTGCGGCTGCTCAAAACTCACTTTATATCCACAATATAAATCGGATCTTACTGTATCTGTATTGGAGTTGATACTTAAGGAATTTGTATGAACTTGATAAAATAAAAAATAAAAAAAAATCGCCATTTGCCATCAATCTCGTTTATAACAAGATTCAAATTAGTTTAAATTTATATCCACAATAAATTTAGTACGATTGAAAGATGTAGTTTTGAATGAATCAAATGTCATCCATCCCGCGTTTTGGGGCTGTCATAAGGTGACAGTTTCGACTTCCATCGGTCGACTTCTGTCGGATCTGTCTATTCCGTTTAGGGAGTCGACTTCTGTCGGATCTGTCTATTCCGTTTAGGGAATGGGCTTACGCCGACCTTTTTGACTATCGGTAAGCTATCCTTCAAATCTCGTATTGAAGGTGCAAAATCAATGGCAGCTGCTTCTGCTACAGCTACAATGGGTTCCGCCTCTTTGCTTTCTAGTTATCAGTAATCTCGTGCTGGGACTCTAGCTAAAAGCTAATCCGTTCTCTTGCCCTCATCCAGTTACGGGTTGCTAAGCTACTGAGGAATCTAGCTATGAGCGATCCCAACTCTCGCTTACTAAAATCCAGTTCGTGTCTAAGGTCGAAGAACTCATTTTTGATCATTTAAATATCTTAATTTTATTAATGATATATTCTATATTTATCTATTTATTACCTATTATTAAAATAATATATAATCATGATTAAAACATATCATTTTTTAATATAAAATACTTAGTTATTTAAAGTTTAATAATTATTTTACACGGTTTTTACGCGAGTCTTTTATTTACACGTATGGT
>Ga0307511_10007024_pt1 | contig 11335 bp, 11 predicted proteins | sample 13_EM_MG_FD_200266 | JGI IMG/M metagenome (GOLD analysis project Ga0307511, IMG submission 200266) | Populus trichocarpa ectomycorrhiza microbial communities from riparian zone in the Pacific Northwest, United States - 13_EM | ecosystem: Host-associated > Plants > Roots > Unclassified | place...
AATGTTAACAGCTTTGTACCGCAGAGAGAGGAACCAGTTGAGGCGGAGCAGGGTGCTCTCTCTTTATATTTATACAGGAGGGGAGAGAGGGGTGTGATAGTATAACAATAACCCTCGGGATTTGTGAAATTACATAGAAATTTGAAGATTGATAAAAAATTAAATATTTATTTAATAATATATTGCATAGAAAGTTCTTTTTTGTCTAAAATATCTAAAATATTTTTAAAGTCATACTTGGGGGATTTTTAAAATATTAAGAACAGTTTTGATTATTGATATAAAACTCGATAGTGTTGGTGTTTATCTGGTCATGACCTAGACAGTTTTCCAGTGTTTCGTTCGTTTTTTTGTATTATGTTGCAAACTATTTTTTAAGAGAATTTTTTTATTTGTAAATATATTAAAATATTTTTTATTTTTAATGTTAGTATATTAAAATTACTAAAAATTAATAAAAATATCAATTTAATATTTTTTTAAAAACAAACATATTTTTAAAACACAATACCAAGCAAGCAGTTTTTATATCAAATTAGGTTATAAGTCGACACAGTCAAACTAGATTGATCAGATAAATTGATTTGCGATCTATCTATAACTCAAATAAGATATAGCTTTATTTTTTTATAAAAAAATCAAAATAATATTATTTTATTTTTTTAAAAAAATTATTAAATTAATATTATTTTTCAATTGACACAAATTAACCTGAATTAACTGCCCAACTTATAACTCACGACTCTTCTTTATAGTTATAGTTAAGTCATGGATCAAGCTAAGTTTTATAGCTATAATTATAATATAAAAAGGAGTTTTCATGCATGTTTGGTATTTTAGTGTATATTATTTTAAAAAATACTTTAAAACAATTTTATTTAAATTTTTTTATTTATAATATCAATACATCAAATTCATAAAAAAAACTAAAACATCAATAATTTAATAATTTTTCAAGCCAAATATATTTTTAAAACTTACACAAATACAGTTACAAACATAAAAATAAATGTTATATTTTAATTCCTGAATAATGCTAATGATTATGATAGCACGTTTTTTGGAATGGAAATGAAGGAGAGTAACGAGCGGTGTTTCCTCTTTCTGAGGCGTTTGGTAAGGTTGGTGATTTCACTTTGCGTAGCTCGAACGACCAAACGTCCATTCCCATTCCCCAGATCCCTCATCTTCTTTCTATCTGTGAAGTTTTCTTTTTGTTTAGAGTGAATCTCAAGCTTTAATGGCCTCCCTCATTCCTCCACCTCCCTGTCACAAACCATTTTTTATTTTATTTTTTTACAGCTAAATCGGTAGTTAATTCAACTTTCAATGCTTTATTTATTTATTAATTATTAACAATCAAGCTAGTTTTCAAGGATTTTATGCAAGTTATTCACACTTAAACTGGCCATCCAGAATTAACAATGCACCCTGTAGAATTAATCTATCACCTAATCTAATATTTTTAAAAAAATCCGAACCCTTTCTGAAAAAAAGAAGAACAAACACTAATACCAATCGAGCTACAAGTATCTGGCAGTAGTTTAATCATGCAAAACAAGGGAGGCTTGAGCCAATACCATGGATTCACCTGCGATAGCGAAGAATACAAATCTTGATGGAATATGTGCAGATTTCACATCAAGTGGGAGGACAGGACCACCTAGGCCAAATCAACACTGCTCTTATTCTTATATTCTCCATCCAAATCTGATGTGCTGGAAACAGACCAAACATGCATGCATGCATACATCTTGGATTCCAATCAAATCACAGCCAATAAGATCTCCACCATCTGTTAAGATGCAAGGCACAGAAGATCAGCATTCGGTGAGAGTCCAAGGAGAGTGCTTAGCTTTTCAAAGAGGAGGAAAGCAACTGTATCCTTTCCTGATCCTGATGACAAAGCTGCTTCTGGATTTGGTGTGTCTGGAGATCATGGCACCAAATCCTCTGAAGTTTATGGTTTTCTTGGCTCCATTACTACCGTTGTTGCTACAGGTGTCTTTAACTTTCATCTTCTTGAATTTAGCATTCATGTGGAAATTATCTTAATTCTGTGCTTGCCTTGATATTCTGAATTCACCATTTTAATTGCCACGAAACATTTTACTTGCTGGATGAAAGAAGTTTGGTCACCTTAACATGGAATCATTTTCTTGTTTGCCCTTTTTTTCTCGGGGACATAACTTCTCCACCTTATCAGAAAGAGCAATATCTAAGTTCGATACTGAATTCCATTGTTTTTGTCCGAGCAGTCATTTTCTTGGTATGGGCATATGTTCCTGAAACTTGGTTGCGCACAATTGGAATCTTTTACTATCCCAACAAGTCAGTGGCCATGTTGCTTTGCTTTGATTAGTCTTGTCTTCTAGATTGAGAAAAGTACATGATGAGTAGGCCTAGTTGTAACTTGGATTCTGCTCTTCAGGTACTGGGCATTGGCTGGGCCAATTTATGCCATGTTGACAATCTTAATAGCTCTGCTATTTTACGTAGGACTCAACTCCATGTCAACCCCGCCCCCAAGCTCCTTGAATACAATTTTTGGTATGTTGCTCCTGCAAATGTGAGAAATCACTTTTTGGCTCCCGACGAGCTACATGTTTATATGATGTTGTGCTCTGTGCTGTACAGATGAATTCAGTAAGGAACCTTCAACCTTCATTCCATCGAGGGAGGGAGATGAGCAGCCCATCGAACCCATATCTGACAATGGCATCAACAGAATCAAAAAATCTCATGTTTACTGATGTAAAATAAATTAATGACCTCATTTTCGTTGATGATTGGTGAGAAATGAAAGATGCACCATCGAAAGCTGCTGTTGTGCCAAATTTACAGTTTAGTCCTGAAAATTTACTTCAAGCTTGCAACTTTCTTGAAACATGTGTTACATCTTTCTTTACTTTGGAATATAAAATCCTCACTACTTCTCTCTGTCTTAAAACGAATGTAACTGACATAGCTTGTTGAAACCCCAAGGCAATGGAATTCTGCTCTTACAGGGATTTAAACTTCATTCTGCATTGCAATTCTACCAGCAGGTTGACAACTTAGAATGAGCAACAAAAGCACGATTCAATTCCGGTGAGCTCTAGCTCTAGCACATAGAACTCCATATCTGTATTTGGGAAGAGGCGATTCCTATAAATCGCGAAGAATGTAACAGTCTTGTTAGCTCTAGCCATTAATCAGTCATCCAGATGCAAAAAGAAAAAAAATTAAAAGGGCTCTTACGAAAGCAAGCAATCACACCAAATTCAACTCAGAATCCAATCTTTAGTTCTTGATTATCCAAAATTCAAGCCATCTCAGAAGAAGAGAGAGAGAAGGTTACATTTGAAAAGATTAGAGGTTTTGAGAAGAATGTTGGTTGAAGAAATCTGCAATAGCTTCGAGAGAAAAAAAGCCCCACTCATCTTCACTTTTTTTTGAAATCAAGAGATGCAAACAAACCATTTTTGGGGGGTTTTATGTTCTTCGTCCCTTCTCTTCAGGATTTATGAACACCAGTTACACCATCTTCCTTCCCATCCTGATGGCAATCATACTCTAAGTCCACCTTTTCGATGCTAGTGGCCCAGCATCTTCTCTTATTTGGGCTGATTTTGCTGGAATTGGGCTTTATAGTTTGCTTCCAGACCCAATGAATGAGTCCAGACTTTTTTCTTTTCTTCTTCTCTTTTTTTTTCATTGAATAAGTGGATTAACCTAGTTAATCAATTAAAAATAATATATAATAAAACTAAATCATATTACATGTGTAGGTTTTAAGAACTTTTCAAATTTATAAAGGAGGATAGAGGTTTAAGTGTTAATAAAAATAATTTATTTTTATGTTTTATTCTAAAATCAACCTTTTGACCAATCAGTTCTTAATCAGAATGAACTAAATTAGGTTTTGAACGAAATTAATATCCTAATTAATTTAATTAAAAACTTAACCATAGTCAACATGATAAGCCGAACTGATTTTGACAACTGTAAAATGGACATGTACGGACATTACAACCAACCAAAGCATGTAAAGAATCAGACCAAACCATTCAACGATTCGCATATCTCACTCGCTCTGAAACTTCTTCTCTGATTTTGTTTCCTATCTCTCATTCCTAGCAAAACCAGACATACTACTGCTCAAGCATGATATCCTTTGCTTCCATTCAGCTTCCTCCTCCTCCTCCTCACCACCACCACCACCACCACACCCTCGTTTCTGCCCATCTCCACAAAACTACAATGTACCAACCAAACCGCTTCAAAGATTTTCCCCGCATATCATCCATTTCATCGAATGCTCGACCAATCCACAGGTTTTTTTCTGTCTTTCTCTTACTTCACTGTCTCCCTGCATTTTTCGGGCCTAATTTTTTTATTGCCTCGTATTATGATAGCGGTGGAAGTTCTCTGGCCTCTGTTGCTCCTTTGGAAGCAATACTTTTCGACATTGATGGAACATTGTGTGACTCAGATCCTCTCCATTTTTATGCTTTTCGCGACATGCTTCAAGAAGTTAGTCATTTTCCTTCTTTTGATTTATAATATTCTCATTTATGTGTTCTGCAAAAGAAAATTTAGCAGGATGACTTAAAACGGGGTCAATGGTGTTCCATTCCCTCACCACACAGATAGGTTTCAATGGAGGAACTCCCATCACCGAGGAATTCTTCATCAAAAATATTAGTGGTAAGCATAATGAAGAACTACGCGAAATCCTACTTCCTGATTGGGAAATCCAAAGATCCCGCCAGTTCTTGGAAGATAAAGAAGCATTGTTTCGAAGGTAACTTTATAGTATAATCTTCTTTTCTATTATTACAAGTTCAAAAGTTCTCTTTCCTTGCCTCAAGTGGGACTTGAATTGATTGAAATTAATGTACAGATTGGCATCGGAACAATTACAGCCTATGAAGGGCTTGCAAAAGTTGTGCAAATGGATTGAGGATCGCGGTTTGAGAAGAGCTGCTGTTACTAATGCTCCAAGATCAAATGCTGAGCTTTTAATATCCATGTTAGGCCTGTCAGATTTCTTTGAAATTCTTGTTCTTGCGAGTGAATGTGACCGCGTAAAACCATTTCCTGACCCCTATCTGAAAGCCCTCCAAGAACTTGACATTTCTCATAAGCATGCCTTTGTGTTCGAGGTTTGTCTCTTTACCTATATCTGCGGGCTTGCTGTGTGCTGTGCATAAGACACTTGTTGGAAGAATATTTGATATCATGTTCCCCCTCTGTTGTAAATTTTGCTTTGCCAGGACTCTGTTTCAGGGATAAAAGCAGGGATGGGTGCTGGGATGCCAGTAGTGGGTTTAGGTACAAGGAACCCTGAGCAGTTATTGATAGAAGCTGGAGCTGTTTTTGTTATTGCGGATTTTGACGACCCAAAGCTGTGGACAGAATTAGAAGAAATGGAGATAAAGGCAGAGGCAACCACAACCACCAAATAGAAACAGTGATACAACGCGACTCGTGTAATAAATCAAGGGGCGAAGCATTATGTAACCCCAGGAGCTAGTTATGTATGGCTGCATTGGCTGCATAACACCTTGACCTAATGAAAGTAGAGCTATAGCATATTGGATTTTTGCTCCATTGTGTTTCAAATGAAATGATCAAATAACGTAACACAAAAGACTGGCTTGTGAAACTCTATTAAACACAAACAATGAAACCCAGGGAGATCAAGCTGAGTGGCTGGTAAAGCAAGGTGACGATGAGAGAACACAAAAAAAAATTAAGCAATCAAATAATACATTACACCAGGAAGCCTACAAGTTTCCAGATGTAAAACCATCACATGTATCTACTACAACCACCAAGCATAACCGAAGTTCATCCCAACCCCACCAACACTATAAAGAATCTAAACATGGGTGAAAAACAATATAAGCAACCAGAAAAAGAATTTCACCCGCCATGAGTCTGGATCGTCAGTTTAAGTGACTATAGTACAAGCTATTTCATATATAAATCCACTCTCTATCGAGCCCACGATACAGAATCAACCTCATCCCTCGCTGCCTTGTATAATTCAAGCCGTTTTGCACACTGTTGTCTTCTTTCCATCAATGCAGGGTCTTCATCTAACAACTGTGAAAGCTGCTTGCCCTGAAAAGCGTGTGAAAATTTGTGGCTGTCAAAGAAAGCAATCACGTGCTTGGGCCAAGTAATGAAATTGCCAGTGGCCAAAATACAAAATCTAAGCAGCCATGAATCTAACATGAATGCATGAATTTAGAAGCCTAAGATTCATACAAAAATACAGGGATACGAGTACCTCTATCTTCCCAATTTGTGTGTAGAAGTAATTTAGCAAGGATTGTTTGGCTTCTTTAACTTGGCAATGCACCACGGCCTTGGGAATTGTGTTCCTAAGTGTCTCAGACACCATACCAACATAAGAGGACACATTTGACCCAATCCTCCTGAAGTGCATCTCTGAATATCGGTCCACGGTTGAGGAAGCTAGATTAGCTGGAGTAGCTGGATTTCCTCCTTTATTTTCCACTTCCTGTGGAAGCCTTCGAAAGAAATCCACAGTCAAGTATGAAGATTCCATATCCACTAATCGAAGAACTGTCTTCTTACTATCCTCTCGGAATCTCTCCAACGCTTCATTAGCAGCAGCAGCCAATTCAGCTTGCAGGGAAGGAAAACGCCTCAATTCCTGTTTCATATTGAAGATTAATGCTCTTGCTGATCAATGCAACATTGGTACTTGATAATTTTAATTAAAAAAAAGCCAAAGATAGGAAAAAATGAAAATTATACCTGAGTTTCTGCAATTGACTTTCTGACAAGCTCTTTTAAGACAAAGTGGACCTAAATAACAATTTCCACATCAGCTAAAGGAACTGGTGAAATCTCCATGAAAGATTTTATCACTTCCGGATACATTTGAAGAAATTTAATGTAAACCTAACAGAAGGTAAATACAGAAAGTTAGACTACCCACAGCATCTGCAGAGGCTTCGGCTGGCCCCCTAAAATAATTCAGTGCGCTCTCAATTAGACGACGGTATCCTTGCTCTGGAGCAATCAAATGCGGCTGATAACCATCTGCCTCTGAGACCACCCTCCTCACATTCTGCAGAGAGAGATGTCGATCAAATGGCAGCTTCCTCAAAGCAGCAGGGAGTTGATTATCAAAAACTCCATAAATCCGGTCACCTCCAGGTCGCCTAGAATAAAAAATCCGAAGGTCTCGTTAGAACACTTAACACTACATCATTGTACCAAGGGAGAGAAATTAACCAATTCTTCTAAAGATGTGAAGGGACTGAGAAATTTTATTCTAATTGATGTAAAAAAAAAAAAAAATTATTTCTTTAGTCTTGTTAGTTTGGAAAATTTATAGCCATACATACATGTAAAGCAGAGTGCACAGTGGTTCATCCACAAAAGAATTCAATTACCGGGGCTCAAACAGGAGTAGGCAAGTGCAAATCTTTCTGATCCCAACTAGTTCATTAGGGTTTAGAAATCAGAAGAAACTGAATCACTCACAGAAAGGACTTTTCTTAAAGTATATAAATATCATGAAAACTAGTGACATAAAAGGTCAGGCAACAACCTCCTTTCAGGGAATGGTTATCATGAATTACTGGGAACATTGTAATTTCCAATGTTGCACTCCTCCAACTTGAAATAATTGGGAATTCAAATTCTTTTAATATAAAGTTGGGAAAAGGAAATAAATTCAATAATGTACAATTTCAATAGATAGATATCGTCTTTTGGGGGGAGGGGTTGGGTTAGAACTTTCCGAATCAAAGGTTATATTTTTAGAGTATAGGTAAAAGAGTAGAAAATGATTACCCTCCATCCAGATGCTCCTTGAAAACCTTGTCAAATGCACGGCAAAGTTCCAATATGGTGTATAATTGAGCCTAAAGCACAAAACATCAGCCATACACGAGGAATAAAAAGAGGGTTGGCCAGGAATGACTAGGGAAGAGATAGGCTACTCACCCCAGCATCAACAGCAATAGGTCTACCCAGATGGTCCATCTCTGATTCAAGCTCATCAATGGTTTTGTTAATCAACGATGTGATACTTGGTATGCGAGCCCTAATTGCAGACTCCAAGTGCTGAAACCAAGGTCATACCATTAAAATGATGCCATGATTTTAATTTATTTCTTTATGTTTTGGAAAAAAGAAATCCTGGAGTCAATACAGCATGTGGAATATCAAACCTTTGAGAGAAGTTTTGCCAGATATTCTGAACCCATTTTATTGGCTAAATGCCCATAATCAGGACTAGTTGCAAAATACTCGCGCTCCTTGCGCCTTGCCACAATCATGTCAACATTCTTATTAATGTCAGCTTGGGATCGGTTCACAATTCCAACCCAAGGATGCTGCAGCCGATAAGATCTTCCTTCAATAACCTTAAGTACAAACAGAAAAAATATTTTTAATTCTTAATTATGAAATGAGCAATTTCATTGGATTTTGATATAGAAATTACAAGGAAGGTGTGTGTTTGAGGGTGTGAGCAAGGGCATGTATGTGCCCGAGTTGTGCGTGTGTGAGAGAGAGAGAGAGAGGACGGGTTACATCTAAGGCGTTGGTCCCTTTGTCCATCAAATCCAACTTAGTCAGCACCCCAAAGGTCCGTTCACCTGGGCAAAGTGATGAACAAGAATAGGTAAGGGAACCCTAAACCAAGTAACAAAATGTTTCCAGTAAATTATAGCTCAGGCACTCAGCTATATGCGATAAAATACCTGAGGGATCCACTTCCCTAGCAAGCTTGATAGCATCTGAAGTTGCTATATCTTGATTGGCTGGAGATATAGCAAGTATAATACAATTCGGCTGCAAACATTTAGTTTGATCGGTTAGAACATAAAACATGCACAAGGAAAGATATCATTTGGATACAAGAAACATTGTGCATTTCTTATCTCTATCACACATCTATGCAATTCATTACAGAACAGAAGTCTTAAACTTCTCCGCCACCTGTTCAACACACATTTTCGAACCAGGCCATTTCATCAACATGTTTAGTTTGATCGGTTAGAACATAAAAACATGCACAAGGAAAGATCTCATTTGGATACAAGAAACATTGTGCATTTCTTATCTCTATCACGCATCTATGCAATTCATTGCAGAATCAAAAGTAAAGTGTTGAACCGCTCAGGCACATGTTCGACACACATTTTTGAACCAGGCCATTTCATTTAACGCTTAAATTCCAGCACGAAATGTCAAAATGTTATGGATGCATCCTACTTTTGAAAGTTCCACCAGTCCCTTGGGACATAAAAGACTACAGATATAAAACATGTAATATAGAAGACAAGCTAGAATGATGCGGCCACGTTTAAAATATCAAGACAATTTAAGCATATTGTGTTGAAACACAACAAAACTCGCCCAAATGACCATCATTTCCCAGTTTAAAAATGAAATGCAAGGCATCATTACCTTCTCAACATAAGTGCGGACCATAGTCTCGATGTCCTGAACAATACTTTCAGGCTGTCCCTCTGAAGATTAAAATATTTGTTACCATTCAACACTAATAGATAAAACCAAAACATGTGCAAACATGAATACAAGATCACCGATTAAAGCAAAAACATACCAACAGCAACTTTTGTTAAACCAGGTAAATCGATCAGGGTTAAGTTGACAACTGCAAAACAAAGCAGACCAAGTAAACATAAGTTCAGATCTTGAGCATAACATTGGTGCAAGACAGACAACTTAAGAAAACAGCACAGTTGACAACTAATCCACGTGTTCAAGATCAAATAAAATTGAAAATAAATTAATCACGCGCCATTTGGAGAATAGATGCTGAGATGGATAGGAACAGGAGAAATTTGTTTGGTTTTCCCAGTGATTCTATCAGTTTCATCCTGAATTTCTTTTCGCACCACAGCTGCACATTAAAAAAAATCAGCAACAATTTTATCAAATTGACAAGAAAATAAGTAGAATTCAAGCAATAATAGGACTTAACAAAATACCAAAATCACTGAATCGTCTTTTCGGGAGATGAAGAAATTCAGCATACTCTTGTGACCCATCTTCAGTCTTATGCAGCTGCAGTACCAGAGGCCTCCTTGTCACAATCCCTGCAATTAAGATTCATCAAATAAATAAATAAATAACCCATGATCAAACATCTTTTACACCAAAAAAAAAATCATAAAAATAAAAGGCACAAAAAAAGGCACAAACCTGATCCTCTGGGAAGAAAGTCTCGACCGACAATGCTTTCCAAGACTGAAGATTTTCCTGAACTCTGCTCTCGACATCCAAAATCAAATCAAAATTTTATAAATATTTTATTTTTATCCCTGAAAAATCTCCCAAAAATTCTCTCAGATATCTTTCTAGCTAGAAGAAGTTTCAAACTCTGTCTTTAGTTGAAAAGAAAACAAAAGAAAAGAAAGAGGGCCTTGTTACCTGTCCACCAACGACGGCAACAGATGGAAGAGCTTCCCAAAGGGAAGAGAAAGCGTTATCAACGCCACCGTAGTCTCCGAGAACTGTACAAGCTCTCTGGATTCTATTTACTAACCCTATCAAGCTCTCCATGGTTGTCATCTTTGAAAATTTTCAAAAAAAAACCCTAAAATAAGCTCAAATTTTTGTTTTTCTAGAACAAGTTCAGAGAAGTTTCAACGAATTCAGAAACGTTTGGCTTTGAGGTGCCTGTTTTGTTAGAAATGTCAGTGTGTATGCCGGTGACTTGACTCTTTTTCTGGTGGCTACTTGGATCCCTTGGCTTGGCTTTTATGATTTTACTGTCACGCGTTCGAGTTTTTTTGAATTTTGAACGTTGCCAAAGTTGTGGACCACTTTTTTTTACATAATTGCAGAAATAAAGCCGTTTTCCTTGTAAACATCCACTCATTTTTGCTGAGATTTTTAATTATTTATTCATTTATTTATTATTTGAGAATAAATTATGAAGCTATTTTTCACGTTAGATGGTGTTTGGTATCGTTTTTGTTTTTATTTTTAGATGTTTTGTTTAAATATTTTTGGTTTTAAAAAAATATTAAATTAATTTTTAAAAAATATTTATTGATTTTTAATACTTGATTTATAAGTTATTTTGATAAAAATATTTTTTAATTAAAAATATATTAGAATGATATTTTTTTAATTTTTTTATTTTTAATATCAGTACATTAAAATTATAAAAAAAAATTAGGTGATAAGTAACTTAAAAAACATGTTGAACCGTATTAGCAAACGGACTTTTACAATACTCGTTTTATGTTTGAATAAGTGAAAAAACCTAGTTTTTTATTTGAAATTATTATTTTAGTGATTTTTTTTAAATTAGATTAACTTTAAT
>Ga0307511_10007025_pt1 | contig 11335 bp, 14 predicted proteins | sample 13_EM_MG_FD_200266 | JGI IMG/M metagenome (GOLD analysis project Ga0307511, IMG submission 200266) | Populus trichocarpa ectomycorrhiza microbial communities from riparian zone in the Pacific Northwest, United States - 13_EM | ecosystem: Host-associated > Plants > Roots > Unclassified | place...
AAAGAAGGATAAGGCAGTAGAACCATAGCATTCATACTATAGCGATCTCTACATAGTCTTGACAAATATATCTCTACCTCTCTCTCTACCAAGATTCCTCCGCTCAATAACCTCGTAATCTTTACAGATATTTTCTGGGCGGAAGAGCAGTAGGATGACAATGAGAGTCCATAGGTACTGTAGGCTGAAACTGACAAATTTGGACTCACAGACTACACAAAACTCTTCAAGCGAGACTACCATACGCACACTTGCTCAGCATCTCTTCAGCATTCGATCTAGAGTGCTCTCAAATAAATTGCAGCTCCTCGAAGAGATGAATAACCGACATGCCTAAAACCCGGTTGACAAGATTGCCGGCATGACATACCTCCTGCTTGGTGTAGACCGCACCAGCATGAATTATCCTTGTCTCACAACTCAAACCACATTGCACGTGCGCACGGCTCAACACCAATCACACTGCTCCTGATTGAAGTTTTGGACTTATTCCAAATACTTTGGCAGTCTGGTTGTGGGGTACAAGCGGCTGCGCTAGTGCTAAACCTCCGTCACATCCCATATATATACCCCGCCAACCTCCCATTGCTATCCTATAAACCAGGTGCAGGGTGCTGAGCCTATCTAAACCATACCTGCTAAAGTATCACAATTTTGGGAGAAGACTCTTGTTCATTGAGTAGCTATCCCTTCCTTCCAAACCCTGAGTCCTGGCGTGAGATAATTCGAAAAGTCTGAATATCAAACGGCAGTACTCCTTCAGATTCATCAAAAATGTCAGCGACCAGCGCAACGGCCACAGCAGCCATCGCAACACCTCCAGCTCCTGTCTTTCCACCACCAACATCGGAAACCAATTGGCTACCGCGATCGGAACTTTATAAGTGGTTGAATGATCCAAATTTGGTTCCGGGAAGGGACTTTTTCTTGGTAGACCTGAGGCGGTTGGACCATGAGGGGGGCACGATCCGGGGATCGGCCAATATACCGCTCCACATGCCCGGGTATAGCTTTCAGTGGGGTTTGGGTAGTATATTCCACCTTACGAAGGCTGCGGGGGGCAAGGCCGTATTTTACTGTGGTAGGTAGAACTTACCTTACTGTCCCTCCTTGTGAATATATCAAACAGGCCCTACCAGAAGTATCTTTAGAAAGATTTAGATCTTTGAATACCAGCTAATATGAGAATATCTTAACGTGCAGGATCCTCTAGGGGTCGCGGAGCACGAGCTGCTGGATGGTTGCAAGATTATGCGAACCAACAAGTGAAGGAACAAGGCAAGCAGGAACCGGAAATCAAGTCTTACGCGCTAGAGGGTGGGATCCGTGGTTGGGCAAATGCTGAACCGGAATATGTTAAACTGATCGAAGGTTATGATGAGCAATACTGGAAGAATGGGGGAAAGTGTACTCAATGATCAATTGAGAAATAGATGGGGAGCCTGCTCTTTTCAACTATTAGACTTGATGACAGATGTTATGATACCTACCTGTCTTATTCATACACAGACGGTCAGAGCCGGTTTTCGCACTTATAGTTGCCTCCTCACCGTTCTCTTGAATCCCTCGTCGAGCTCCGTGATTGTCTGAGCTTTTGACTGCCTAATCACGATGGAATCTCAATCCACATATTGCAGAGAAACTAGGCCTCTTGCAACACAAGCATTCAAATTTTTGGAACCTTTGGAGGCCCCGGCGGCCGAGGTCCTATCGTACCAAGCCTCCCCGTCTCCGCCCTTTAATTTTTCTTCAGGGTAAGGATGAGCAATTGTAAAAGGAGAAACTTCAATGGATGCATTATGAGTACTTTCTGCCTTAGCAATTTGAGGCCGAAAAATGAGGAGCACCTAATTTTCTGGGCAGGTATCTACTACAATGGCCTGGTCGAGAAGATATTGTAGACGGTGTTTGAAAGTCTTTATATGAATACGCATGAAAGTGAAGGTGTTGGAAATACATGAAAGAATATGTAAACCTATGTTTATGGAATACCAATGTACATGATATCAATGCAGTTCCATCATTCCCCTCTAGACAGACAAGAAATATAAGGCTTGCTACAAATAATGTCCTTTATAAATCTCTTATTGTACTTTTCTTCCCCGATGGCGGTACATCTCAATATACTACTCTTCATATACGGAATTGCATGATTCATCAACAAGTAACTCCCAAACCCTCATGCATCGCTCTTAGCGGTAATGCACTCTTACCGAACCACTTACGACTCGCCCCCTCTCCCTGATAGTGCTCGAAATTCAACCTCCTTCTCCGGTGTCCGGGTAAACCTATCTGTCCTGTACTTCATATCCTCCCCCTCCCCTTCGGCATCCGCAACAATTTCATACTTTTCCAACAGGGTAATCATCAACATCTTGATAGCAACATTCGCTACATTCTTTCCCATACATTTCCGTGGACCCATCCCATACCGGTGGAAACTATATCGAACCGCACTTGGGCTCAGACCGCGCCACCGCAACGGGCGGAAAATGTGCCCATCTGATCCCCAAATTGGTGACTGAGTATTGAGGGTTTTGAGGTCGATGGCCACCGAGGTATGGGGAGGGATGAGGAAGGAGCCTATGTATTTCGGATCGGGACCAGTAGTCTCGGGCATTGAGAACCCTAGGAATAGTATAATAGTGAGTATTGTATCGTCCGGAACCCATATAAGGGTTAGGAACACAACTTACATGCAGCGGGATTGACTCTGAGTGCTTCGAGATAGGCAAAGTTGAGTAATGCCTCATCGTCCGTGATATAGGCATCTAGACTGTGAGGGTACGATAGAACCTCCTGACGCAAGGCCGACTGGAATTCTCGATCTCGGGCAAGATTAATAAGAACATAGGTAAATATCGTGCTCGTCACGTCAATATTCGTAAACAAAATCTCATCGAGACTTTGTAAAAACTGTGTGGATGTAAGAAATGAGAAAAAGGACAAAACAGTGACCTGGGTTAGGACCATACGTGCTCCAACGTCATATCACCACTCTCGACGCCCCTATACATCTCGGTAATGGGGCAGGAGGTACCTGTCTATAATCGAGAGGGGTTCATTAATTAGATCTTGTCATTTAATACAACAACCAGTGATTTGCTTTGAATTTACCGCTCTTGCTTCATTGATAACTGCCATGTTAAGCTTTTTCCAGTCCTTGAGGTACGCTTCCAGGAGCTTATTATCTCTGGTAGGCAGAAAACTGTACCACTTCTTCGCCGGCAGATCTCTGAGGAATGCAACAAATGCTATTCTCTCATGGACCTCGTTGAGCTCCCATAGTTCATCAAAAAGCTAGATGCTCCTGTTAGTAACAAAGTGGGTAGATATCTTCGCAGTAAGGGTAGTTAACCTTGTCAGTCAACATATCACTATATAAGACCATGGCAATCAATTTGAACGGCAGTTTCCGGCAGGCAGAAAGAGCGTCGATAACAAACCCAGACCCATCGCTGCGTTTGTATGAGACCAGCTTATTCTCGGGGAGCTGCTCAATCCAGCTGAGGTACTCGGCCTTGAAAATTGGAATGCCAGCCATCGCAGTCCCATGCGCAAAGTGTGGGGTAAGATGCGCTTTTGCTTTGTTCCACACGCCTCCATTAAGCATACCAACACACTCTCCGAGCATCCTAATCAAATGTGATTATAAGCTAGGGCTCCATGGCAAGGCTAGGAATTTATAATCACCTTCCGAAATATGCCCCAAAATTCCCATTTGGTGGCTTCAAATGGTCTAGTGTATAGCAGTTAGAAAGTGTGTATCTACGGTTTCTAGGCCACTATAAACTCACCTTTTCCATCTTTCGCGAAGAAATCCCGCACATGCTCTGGAGAGTGAATAATGACTTCTAGGTTTGGTCCGTTCCTGACTAGGTAAGGCTCGCTCCCAGCAAGCCTTTTACCTTCCTGAGAGAGTGCGGAACTTTACGACCGCCCGGGATATTAGCTATTTTCAGGCAGAATTGAAGATTCTTTGGTATACCAACCCATTTGTGAATCTGCTCACTCTGGTATTCTGATTTAGTACCACCATCCTTCGACCATCTTTGGTCTTGAAAGAACCCGTGACTGCATTACCCTGGGAGTGTTGATGTGATTAATAGAGTTTTTGGAGCCGAACCTTTGATTATGACTGAACTTACAATGATTCGGGAGAGAAGAATGAGAGAACTTGGTACCAGAAGCAACACAAGTGTATAAATCAAGCGGGGGGACAACTGCAAAGCGTTCCCTAATGCTGTCAGGGATAGGTCAAATATTGACATGGTGACCGGGAGCTGAGAGAGAGAACTGAGGTTCATTGAGATCCCAGGTCAGATCCCAGGTCTGGGGCTCTGAGCTAGCTCTCCTTTATATCTACTTACTAAGTAGCTATATTATTTGATACTCCCTATGGATGCATTATCCGAACTCAAACTGAAATTTATGAGACATTTATTAGTACACCCATGCTATATATAGCGCATATGCATTGGTGTCAACATCATTCCACATCTAGATTCCATCGTGTTCCTGCTGGTGAGCAAGCTGACCTAATTACTAAGTATGCACCTAATACATTAGTGTACGGAAAATCCCAGGGCTGGTCTTCTGTTGTCTGGTTGGTTTGCCGAGATTCTTGAAAAAAACAAACACAAGACGTCATGAAAAACAGTGAAGCCTTATATAACTTACTCTAGTTGACTATATGTAACACAGGTTTGTAATACACAGTGGTGGGGCCTTGTATAGTCATGACGCATACCACCATAGTCAGCCTACCATTTCTGGTATCGCACCAAAACGCCTTCACTTCGACTCCGATTCACGTGCTCAAACAACTCAACGCATTGATCTTTAATGCAGTAGCAGCAGTGGAGGAAAACCTACTGTCCCATCAGGACCCTATACTATCCCTCGATAGTCTTGAGAGCCATCCCATTCATGACCGTGATGACGTGGAACTCAGCAAGCGGCTAAAGTCAAATTCCGCCGCTGCACAGATGGTCCGGGGGCTCGTTGGTTTCAAAGTATCGCAGGCTCAAGGTAAAATGTTCTGAGCGAGATGTGCAATAGTATATGACTAGACGGCTTGTTTATAGGGCTCGGAACAACTCCTAGTCGAAATCTTGTCCGAGAAAACCGGTCTAAACTCGGACAGCTTATCTGCCGACAATGTATTCGCACTTTCTACAACTGTCAAGAATGAAGGCAAAAAGGCCCTGGTGGGTGGTATCAATGATCCATGTAAACACGACGACCACAATGAATGTCCCAGGCTGCTGCTTGGCTTCCTCTACATACAGACCGGATAAATTGTTTTCCAATACTATTGAATATGCTCTACAATATGTACATAGCAGCTAGTAGAAGAACTCAATATTGTACACCAACTCATCTCTAAAATGATGAAGTAACCCCCCGCCGCCCCCCTGCCCGGCTGCAGATATCACGAACTGACAAGCCTACATAGCAGTACTTACATTGCAAAACTAGCTATTTAAAGCTCTCGGACCACTTTAGCCAGCCCTTCAGCATCCTAATCCTCCACGGCCTCTGCAGCCCCTACAGCCTCTGCACTCGCGTCCCCCCCACACTCTCAACACCCTCTGCCTTGATGTTGGCTACTTTGTAATGTCGCAACATAACATGTCAATTCCCGACAAGTCCCTGCTTATGTTAGCGATATGCCCTATGGCAGCGACATACCCAAAGAGGGATATACAGGGATCCAACGCACCGTGCGCAACCCAGGCACCAGGTGCACAAAAATGAATACCAAAAGTCGTAGAGTTATTCAATTGACTTGAAATTTGAACTGGTGCGTCTAGATACATAGTGAAAGGTATTCCGTAGGTTAGCTTGAGGTGAGAAGGCAATTTAAATAGCGATATAAGGGGAATTACCTGGGAGGCTGAAAATCTATGCACTTTAATATTAATATATCCTAATGAACCACAATGGCTGGAACATCAGGACATACTTCTGGCCCTTCAAGACGATTGGTATGATATATCTGAGTCGATGGAGGACTGTGAAAAGACTTGATTCTTGACAGATGGCTTGGGAGTGCACGTGGCCACAATCATACTATCAGACCTGTAGAACTAGTCATCGACCGAGAAGGCCACACGCAATGCAAAGATCAGAAGTGGCTGATATAGTGTCACGCCATTACTGTGCAATGTTAGAGCATTAAAGGCAGCTAGGGGGTGGTAGGCCAGGAAACATAATAAGGACGACAGAAAAGGAACGGCAAAAGGAGGAGGCCAAAATATGAAAAAGAAAGGGCCTTCTGTACCTCAAAAGACTTTGCTAGCTGCGCTACAACTTCAACACAAGACTGTCCGGGTTATATTAATTCCACCCGAATAATAGTCCGAGATTCTTTCCGGACTGACAGTCCTGGCCCTGCAGCTAGCATTTGGTATTATTGTAGTCACTCTCAATCTAGCTGTCAAGCATCAAGTCTTTCTACAACCCTCCGCCGGCTCAACTACACTCTCTCATAATCGAGTGTTGAAACTATGCCCTGGTTTCCTAGCCATTGTGGTTTTCTAGCTATTGTAGTTTATAAGGGTATGCCAATAGTATAAATTTTCAGTCTTCTAGGTAGTTCTCTTATATTGCTACTTAAATTGCCTTCTTACCTCAAGCTAACCGGCGAGATCCCTTTCACTATCTAGATGCTGCACTTCAAATCTCAGGTCAATAGAATAACTCTACGACTTTTCGTATTCATTTTTGTGCACCGGATCCCTGCAGTGTGCCAGATGCTTATCCCGAACACCTCCGCATCCATGACTGGCATATCTTCCTAAGAAAACGCATGCTCGCTTCCATTGCGACTAGTCTAGGGGAACCTGAGTGAAGCTGACCGCAGGTACTAAGCAGTGCTATGTAACTTTCCTTTCCCGGGCAGGTAGGTTACCATCCTCCATGGCCCAACCTAGGATGCCTCAATTGCAAAAGCGGGCCCTATATAGTGAGCTCGCTGATTGCTCCTGGTGAATATATACTCACCCTGATGCCGCGTACTTCAACATTATTTCCTAAACCTACTTTAACGACATACCCATTGACTCTTTACTGAACCTCCACTTCCCATTACCTAGCCATATTGAATTCAACATCGAAAGCCACAATTAACAAAGTATAAGGAGATAAATAAACACTAGAAATTAGGGTATCCGGACATAGGGAATAAGGAGGTAACCTAGAACAAAGGTAAGAACAGCCGGATATAGGTAATAGCCGGGTAGGCTAGCGAGTTCAGGGTAACCAGGGTAGCGCTGCCAGTGGTAACCAAGTAGCGCTAGCATCTCGAGTGTAGTGGATGTGCGTTCCAACAGCAATGACCACTCTTCTTTTTCCACCCGGCCATCAACGCCATGGCCCATTGAATGCTCTACAAAATTGTCATATATCCGGTTGTCCTTGCGGACATCATTCGTGCTATATCTAATTCCATCGATGCACTCATGTTGTTTGGAGACCTCATCACTAGGCGGCAGAGTGATCCCGATTCCGTGGGTTATATGGCCTTTGACGGCCATATTAGTGATACATCGTGCCACCTCCGAGCGTGCATGATGGGAGAGCTGAATCTCTATCATCGAGGGATACTGCAACGAAAGCCCTGTCCCACGGAGTACCCCCATTGGGTAACGGGCACCATTTATAGCCTTCAAGAGCACCTGTCTTCAACTGACTAAGGGCCAGGTCGATCCCCAAAAGATTGGCCTCAGCAACAAAAGTGAGACGCGGAGTACCATGTTGCAGAAGCTTGGGTGGACGGAGCCCAACTTTGAAATCCACCCTGACGAGTACGGCACGGAGCCCGATTGTGATGATAGTGACACGGAATCCGAGTCATCCGATGGCACACCTACGCATAGTAGCTCCTGGGGGTCTTCATCTACGGCACCGATTTTTTTCGGAATATGGAACCATCCATGATGACTGTTCAGCGGCCGATGGTCCTGATCTCAACTGTCCAGGTTCCCGTTTGGACCTTGGGGCGGTAGATCGCAAGCTCATAGGGGCGCCATTAGATTTCAATCATTACTCGAAGCTAGATCACACATCCAACTACACCGCATCAAAGCCACTGTGGTTGCCCTGGTCATGGACAGACGTTGGAACCATCCTCCAGTTCCTTACCTACACATACTCACTCTCCTAGTACAAACGATTGCAAATCTATGATTCGAATGCATCGTATAGCAGTAGGGTTGTCACACGCCTTGAGCCTGATATTGCCGCTTCGTACGGTATTGACCTTCTCGCTGGCAATTACGACCCCACAACCAACGGGGGTTACTGAAAAAGAGCCAGCGAATCAACGCTGAGTTCTAGGTGGCCCAAAATTGGGTGAGCGAGGTGAGTTGCGCCTGGGTAGCACGAACCGCTGAGATGTTGGGGAATTTGCAACTGAGAAGGTGAGGACCCTCTTTTAATAACTACTAACTACTACGTACGGACTGTAAACATGCCCTCAGGCGAGGTTAATTTTCGGCTGCCCTATGATTCTCATTATGAAGTACGAGGCGAACATAATATTAATGATGTATGCATGCATATCACTAACATAATTATATAAAATAGGCTCCTCGCAGAAACAACTAGGACCAGTGCAAAAGGGCTTGGTATCCGTTCCAAGCTACGTTGGATATCTTGTACTCAGGGAATATTGGGCCAGGAACCTTGTCCCGAACTTGAAGTCGACCGGCGCTTCTGCAAAGATGGTTTGTGCTTTATAATCCCGTACTAGGTCTCGGCCGGCTGTCTTCCTTTTTTTCTTAATTCAACATTAATAACACATTACTCTTCTAACAATCACTAATGACCATGGCGTAGGCTTTCATATAAACTACTTCTTGGCACGTCCACAACTCATGAGGGACCATCGGCAACCCGCAGGCAGTATTGGGTTCACGCATCCACTGGTCACTCCAGTATATCAAGGATGCCAATGCTCTAGAGCTATCTCAAGATTCCGGTACACCTCACATTGTCGTTATGGGAAATTCCCTTAACGGGAGTTTTTCCGACTATATGAATCGGTTTAAGGGTACATGCGAGCACTCTGGTCCGTGTGAAGACAATCGCACACATATGAAGAATTCCGCTGTTGCCGGACAGAGTTTGAAGATTTTTATGTGGCAGCATGTGGTGTTGGAATCGGGGAGTAAAGTCATGAGCATGTTGAACAATAGGACAAGTATCATGCCACTAACTGCGGCAGTTTAAGGCGATCGGTAGGCGCACTGCGGAGTTTGTTCGGTAGTAAAATTTGAATACGCACATACTACGGGGCTGGAAATGGTTTAATTGGACATATTACTGTTTTGGGGGTTGATTACACAATTGGTTGTGTTCAAATTTTGGATTGAAACATCCCCAGTCTACGCTCTTTGACTTATTATTCTCTACATCTATCCGTACCTAGATCTAGATGTTAATATGTATGATAGCTTTTGATATTGATATGATGTCATACATTGATCATGAAAACGTGATGCGGTGATTCCTTTTGCTCCAGATCGATATCTACTAGGCATGACATGAGCGCATGCAGGTATAGCTCCACAGTAGCGCTGATCCAGATTTAATGGGCTGTCTTCTGAAGTTTCCTTTTAATATCCCTGTATCGGAAAAATAATTGATGGTGCAGAAGATTTATGTGTGACAACATTAACGTTGACGACCCTTACCTACCTAGTACAGTCAGGCCTTGCTTTACCGCACTGCGCTGTAGCGTAGTCCGGCTTAGTAAACCCTGAATAGCAAATAAGATAGGCGTGGGTGAGCGTTGAGAGGGTGGGGTAGGGGTGGGTGGGCGCCTTGGATCTGGGGGAAAGGTAGGGAGAAACTGGAATGCTATTGGATACGATGGCTTTCTCAGCAAGCAAGGGTAACCATACATCCTCTGTAATCACTCCCCAGAACAAAGGGGAGACATATCTCGCCCGCCCGGCCTGCATCAAGAGTTTGCCCGAGTGCCTGCGGACCCAGATCCTTGGGACACACTCGTCCTTGGCTCTGGGTCCCTCGACGAACTTGCCTGTCCTCTCCAGCACCTCATCATTTCCACGTTTCTGCTGTCTCTCACTTGCCTCTATCGTCACTTCCTATCCCATAGGTTTTGTTTCGCGCTAGGCGTGGGCACTCTGTCGGGTATCTCAGTCGAGCTGTACGTGCATCCATAGCCAGAGATACTACATCTGACACAGGAGATCACACCGGGCTTTGCGGCGACGGCAGGTAATGCACGATTGGACTGCGTGTTGCCTCAGGCAGAAGTATACCGGGGATAACGGAGTGATCGGTAGACATTTTTTCTCAATGAGGAAATAGATTCAGAACTCGGGGAGTTATGTAGAGGACAAAAGCTCAGGATCCAATCTCGTGGATCAGATAAGGTTAATTAATGGTGGGGCAAAATAAGTAAGTGACGATCTGCTGGTTGATACGGAGGAACTGATGTAACCACAAAGTCTGGTATAAGTAACCACACTGGTCTACCGGACTTGCGTCGTCCAATCCCCCTTGCAGTAGGTAGTGACCCTCGAGCTTGGCACGCCTTTAGTACGTCGAGCCAATTAGCATACTGTATTCACCCGTCGCAATGTGACGAGTTTGACTATGCTATATATATCGTTATACTGGCTGGGTACAAACAGGGCAACAAGGCAAGGTATTAATTCTAAATTTGCGCAGATGCATCACCTCCACAATCAGACTACTGTACAACGCAATTGTAAGTGAAAGTAGACCAAATGAGTAGCGTGTTGGGTTTGACCAGCACTATATATGTAGTAGGAACATATCCACCAAGATGCCAATGTCGCCAACTAGTTGCAATTCTTAGCTAGAGAAGTGGCTGCCCGAATAAGTGGTTGACTTCGATTCCAGGCAGCACGACACCTTTTCAGAATCTCTACAGGAGGCCGGCGCCTATTTCAGAATTAGTCTAGGGCATTCACAACTCTCTAGATGCAGAAGTTATGAGAAATACTTGCGTACGTATCTGAGTATCAGGGTCAAAAAGTATATCTTTCGTTTGGGAATATTCAGCCTAGCTCCCATGAGCCACCAATGTCCCACTTTTCCACGTCCCTAGGTAGACCGTAATCGCCCTCGAGCCCCTGATTTTTTGAAATAGTTAAGAGACCTAGGTAGTGGAGGATTGAAGCCTAGTGGGTAGTGAGATTCACAAATAGTTCACTCTATACTAATATAGCTGTTCTGACCCATACGTCAATACGGCCCATTCATCAATGGGCCCAGCCCACCCATCAATCTGACGGCTACAACAATATTTTAATATAATTATCTCATATATTCG
>Ga0307511_10007026_pt1 | contig 11335 bp, 11 predicted proteins | sample 13_EM_MG_FD_200266 | JGI IMG/M metagenome (GOLD analysis project Ga0307511, IMG submission 200266) | Populus trichocarpa ectomycorrhiza microbial communities from riparian zone in the Pacific Northwest, United States - 13_EM | ecosystem: Host-associated > Plants > Roots > Unclassified | place...
CGGGGTCTATGGCAAGGTTCCTGGATGCGCATTTGAAAAGGGCACAGCACAGGGTAATTTGTCGATGCCTGCCCCTGTTCTTTACTGAGGTAGTTTTTGGTAGGGAGGCCGCCTCAATGAGGAAGAACTCACCGCTTTCCTTCGAGAGCATCGGGCTGGTGTCAAGGACGATACGGAAAAGGAGAAAGCACAGGAGTTTGCAAATCGGCTCTGTTCGGTACACCATGCTGTAAAACGACTGCCATGGGTCAAATTTCTGACTGTACATCCAGGCCCTAGACAGTAGTGACCTTCCCCAGCACAAGCAAACCGAATACCTGAGGTACCTGCGAAAATTATGTGGTACCTTTGGCATCCTTTCGCCCTCTCTCATGCTCGAACCAAATCTTGTTGAACGTGAAGACATGCCATTCTCCACCGGCGGCTTTTCCGATGTATACAAGGGAACCTTTAGAGGACGCTGCGTTGCCATAAAGGCTCTCAAAGGTGCCACCACAGCGGACCCAGAGAACTTGCATAGAGTAAGCTGATTGACACCAGAGGCCACGAGATGATCGCTAACGCTTGACCCAAAGCTCCTCGCCAAAGAGGTGATTGGGTGGAAGTGGCTCCACCACGAGAATATTTTGCCGTTTGTAGGCGTGACGTTTACACCTCCACCAGTTTCTATCGTCTCGGAACTAATGGAGAATGGGAATATCATGGAGTTCATCAAGGCCAACCAGAAGTACAATCGCCTGCGCCTTGTGAGCAAAGGAACAGTATCAATTACTCCACAATGCTGATTATCCAAACAGCTCGTAGGTGCAGTGACGGGGTTGGAATTCCTTCACGACCACAACATCGTCCACGGAGATCTTAAGGGGGTGAGCCTTGTTTTTTATTTTTATTTTTACAACGTTGTCATCCGTTGATTATCGCCGCTAGGGGAACATTCTTATAGATTCTAAGTGCTGCCCCCGCCTGGCGGACTTCGGACTTGCGGTGGTGGTTGATGAATCAACCGGCAGAAGTACCAACGTCAGCGGCGAAATGAGGGGCACGACCCGGTGGATGGCACCAGAGCTAATGCATCCCGAGGCATTTGGGTTCACTGGCGATCTTCTGAAACAGGTCCCCTCGAAGGACACGGATATCTATGCAATTGGGATGACAATCCTTGAGGCGAGTGCATGCCTCCATATCTACCACAGAAACATCGGACTCACCCCCAGGCAGGTTCTAACAGGGTGTCGTCCATTCAACGAAAGCCCGAGAAATATGACAGTCATTTTCAAGGTCATGAAAGGGGATCGACCAAATAGACCACCTTTGGGGTTCTCTGACGGACTGTGGAAAATGTTGAAGAAAACCTGGGTTGAGCAACGTGTTAAGGGACCCCGGAGACGGCCAGCTGCGTCCGCCGTATTAGATCGATTGAAACAGGATGTTGACCATTGGGAAAAGTCGATCGCCCCTCTGGTCCCGAGACAATGGCATGAAAGCGGTCGGTATAACACGCCCCGAACGAACTTCGTTGTATGCTTATACCCCTTCACCCCTTCCACAGCAACAAACTCCGAGGTCGTTGGCAAGTGATTCTCACCACTGGATCGACGACAACCGCTGACATGAGGGACGAAAATATTTGGCCCCTCTCCCATCCACTGCAGGCCAGAATATCCCACCCGGTCCTGTTCTGGCAAGGATCGCAGATAAACTCAAGAAGCTTTTTGGGGTCAGTTGGGACACTCGGTGGACCCGTGAAGTTTTCAGCGGCGTGTATAAGCGATTTAGACCCTAATTGTAATTCCGCACTACATGGTACCCATGCGTCGGTGCTAACCATATGTATTCCGTACAGTATGCTCCGAAGATACTCACCCCGCCGTCACTTTGCGTACGAGAAGTGGTGGTTACCAACCCAAGCGGCACTATGAGCGAACTTCGCGGTCGCTTTTTACCAAACTGCCGTGTACAATATCAGTGCTGCGGATTAATCTTTCAGTCCTTAAGTTCGATAACTGCTCCGAGGGGGTAAAGTAGCCCTTTTTAATTCTTCAGACCGGAACAGTAGCGGCTCCAGTGCCGACGGAGGGGGACGCCATATTGCCAGGATCTAATGTTTAGATCCAGAGTGGTAACGGTAGGTCCGCATCCAAAGAGGTGAAGGTAGAAATCGTGGTCGATGAGGATGTTTGCCTGTGGGGAATCGTCAGCGATATTCGATGGAAACGGTTGGTGGAGTGTACTAGCTTGTGGTTGTACAAGGCCCACGGACGCAAGAAGTGCGGTCCCTTAACCATTTCCCCGGCTTCGGTCGGCACACAAGACCAAGGTCATTGACTCCGGGGTCCTTCACATAATCCAATCACCGGTTCAGCGGTACCCCGCTACCGGAATGGCTCGGGGAAGACGGCCAGAACGGGTAGGATGTCAATGTGGGGGAGGCGCCTCTAGATCGCGATCTCTTGGAGCGGACGCTGCCACAAGCTGTCAAAAGCGTACGTTACGCAAGTCTTCCGGTTCTGGGAAGTTCCCGGCTGCCCCAGGGTGTTTCACTCACGCACGGTTCCTGTCACGGCGACCTTTCCAAACGGCTCCGAACTCTCCGGAAGTGAATGCGATTCGCCACACTTAGAGATGTTTTTCGAGGGTGCGAAAGATCGAGGCAGGATGGGCTGTGAGAGGCGTACTCTCAAAAAAGATGTGAAAGCATTTCTTCCAGGGGCCAAATTCCGCGCTTGGAGCGTCGGGAGCCTGTGCGGGGGCTCAGGTGGGGAGTTCCGGTTATCATTAGTCCGCTTACCCGATCGAGGAGATCATCGAAGGTCAAAGCGTTGTCGCCCTGGAACGTCGCGGGTTCCGCGCCCCCCTGAGATGCCAGCACCTTGGCGACGGTGTTTGGGAACTCCCCGAATCTTATGTTGATGGATATGAGTTAGGTGAGGAAGGTATTACCGAATGCCAAGATACGTGGCGATCAGCAAGGGGCGGTCCCCGGCTGGAAACCCTTTGACCTACGACAGTCAGATGTCATAGTCGATTGGTCAATCCTGCGCGGGCAGTGTCTGGGTTTGTGGATTGGCGGGGGAGGACAGGTTGGGGCTGTTCGCCATCGTAGTCACCTTAAGCGCGGCCTCCCTGAACCCTGCAGGCACATATAGCGCATCAGAAGCTCCTTCGAGGAAGGCACGTGCGGGGTGAAGTGGTGAACCCCACTTAATATTCCAGCGCCAAGATAAAAAAAATCGCAGCTTTTCTCCTAAGGCCGGCAACTCCCCCAATGTTGCGCTTCGAGTTATTGTTATTTACGGGTTCGTTGGGGATCGCAGAGAAACACCGCGTCGCGTGTGTTATGGTGACGGTTCGGTTTGGACGGGTAAGGGTGCTCCGGTTGACCGGTGGCGTCCGTCGGACTCGAGTTCCAACCGGGACCTCGGTCTCCCCGTGGGGTGTCGTATCCCGAAACCAGTGAATATTGTCACATATAATGGTTGATTCATCCAGGACCTGCGTGGGGCGTAGGCTGATGGTGTTTCGATGTAAGATGGGAAAGGCTCCCAACCAACCCGAGCGTATAGTCTTACCTCCGAAGAGTCCCATACCGGGATCGCCGAGGTTCTGCTAGAACTTCAGGTGAGGATACCTACCCCAGGAACAATCGTCATCTTCAGCCCGACACTCAATGAGAACGACTAGCGGTACAATAAGTTCGCATGAATTTGCCAGAGGTTGCGTGCAATTGCGGACCAGCGAGGGGCGAGGGAGGCAATTCGTTGGCATCTCCCGATCACTGTATCATCCGCATCACCACCTGCTTCATCCCAGTCTGTTTTATCTACCTCCGACTCCATCGCTGTTGACAATATTGAACGTTCGACTCATGAATTCATCACCTATTTCCCAATCACTGGGCCAGCCCAAACGAGTACCGAGGTGGACGCATTGTGTGGCATGTTCGCTTGGAGGACCAGGGTGCGGACACCCTCCCTAATATCTGGTTCGGTCCAGCGCCGGGCGCAACTGACGAATTAAAGTATCTGCCTCGTGCCGCTGTCGCGCCTTGCTGACACGTCAATGCAGCCCACTTCCCAGGCGCGTCTCGAACCTCCAACCATCGTTCGACCGCGGCCCCACCTAAGACGACTCTAGTCCCTGCCGAAAGAGATCCGCTGAGTCACATTGGAGCAGCCGAACGCTGTTCGCTGGCATCACGTCTCCCAACGACCAGCTTCGGTCTGGTCACACCGAGCGGCCAGCCAACCCGTGTATACATACCCTTTGCCGACCAATCCAGACGCGATTTCAACGGACAAACCCCACGGTTGAGAGGTGTATGCTGAAATGGCGATCTCGTTCCCCCCCTTTCCTGGTTGTGTCGGACGCAACAGTCGCTATTATAGTTCGTACGAGGGATTATTCAAGAAATCGGCTACTCAGGTGTGCAGGTCTCTTGTCACCACATAGTTCGAGCTCGCAATCCATTGATCCAGGCGCCTCGCCACGAAGTCGATGACAACATACGCCGCTTTCATGAAGTTTCGACGCGCCCTAGGCCGCGTGTAATTAGTGTTTACTAATTCGCTTCATACTGGCGCGCATCGTCACCGCATTTACCCGTGTTCCGTACGCTCTGAATGAACTTCTTGATAAGCGTCTCGTGGCGGTACACAGGTGACGTCCCTTAGTGTTACACGAACCAGTGGGCAGATACCCCTTGGGTCCGGTTCGTAAACTTGAGACGCGTAGCGTAGGCTCAAGTACCCTGTCCCCAGACACCCTTTGATGCGCGCCATGGAATATAAATATATGTTGTACACGCATGTGCCGGTCATGTCGCTTTGGAAAGAAAAGAAAAAAAAAGAGCGACAAGAAGGGACCACCACCACGCGTCCTGTCCTCGGTTGTTGTAAACTGAGTATTGACCATTCCTTCTTCCGTTCGAACCAATCCGTAGACATAACACTCATAGCGCGAGGCCCCTTCTGGACTCTCAACGAAACCGGCGATTAACGATGAACAGCAGACAATTCGGCAGACGCACAACTGCAACCAATCGCAACATCAAAGGGGAGCTATTGACGGGAGTGATCTGGAGGAGGACCACAGCGACTCCCCACATTGGCGCCCGCTGTAACATTAAAGCACATTAATGATTGAGTGTCCATGACTCTGGAGGGTGCCTTCCACGTGCCCTACTTTCGGTGTCTGTGCGCACCTCCAGGTTCCATCGAGGCAACATTTAAGACGACCCCGCGATGGTGAACAATCCCAACCCCCCACCCCGCTTCGACCTATCCACGAGCCCAAACACTGTTCGTGCTGGATTATCTAACTAGCTATGACGTCTAACTATCGTGGGTCAAGGAAATTCGAGTCGGAGTCTGCTTCTTGCTGACTGCTGGGGGCTTTAGCGTTCAGGAACACTTTCCTCACCCAACTCACATCCATTAACATAAGATCCACGGAGTTCCCAAACACCGTCATCAAGATGCTGGCATCTCAAGAGGGTATGAACGCCGCGATGTCGTTGCAGGGCGACGACGCTTCGACTCTTGTTGAGATCCTCGATCAGGTAAGCCGGCCGATGATGACCAGAGAACTCTGTCTGATCACACACGCAGGCTTTCGAGGCTCCGGACATGGCGCTTGACCTCCGGAGGAGGAGCGTCCGTACCCTCCGGGAGGTCTGCTGCTCGTGGAGCATCCTGCCCCGTTCCTGTATACTCTCGGGGAACATCACGAAGGAGGGCGACACCGTAGCCGCCTCCGGTCGGTTCGCAGATGTCTGGAAAGGTTTACACAATGGGAACCGCGTGTGTGTCAAGACCTTCCGCACCCGCACAACCCGGGGATCGTCCAAAATCAGACGGGTTCGTCGCTAACTGTTGGCATATCGTGCGTGGGGCGGCTGACGACTCGCGGCAGCGTTTGTTCCAAGAAACCACGGTCTGGAGGCGGTTATCCCACCCAAACGTCCTCCCTGTTCTAGGAGTCACCCCGAAGTTCTTCCCGCTCCGCGTCGTCACCGAATGGATGATTAACGGAAACATCATGGATTTCACGCACAAGCACCCCGAGGTCAATCGCCTTTATTTAGTATGTTCAGTGCCCACTTTTTACAGAATGCTCTGATCCCTAAACATTTTTTCCCCGAAGCTTGCAGAAGCTGCCCAAGGATTGCAGTACCTTCACTCCATACGTATTATCCACGGTCACCTCAAGCCCGTTAGTGTACCAAACCAACTATCCCTCTGCTCACCACTGACAATATCACAAAGGAGAATGTCCTTATCGACCACGATTGCCACCCTCGCCTCACTGATTATGGGCTCCCTCTTCGACTTGATGTCGTGGAGGGCGGATCCCGCCGCTATGATGATCTCCAATACCTGGCACCTGAACTACTGGACCCCCATTCTTTTGGTCTTAAAAGTAGAATCCCCACGAAAGAGAGCGACGCTTTCTCATTTGGCATGGTTATTTATCAGGTAGGACGCCATTTTTGTTTTCGCGAGTGCGGGCTAGACTCGTAATATAGGTACTCACAGAGCAAGAACCCTTTCCCGGAGCCAAACCTTCAATCATGGCCAACGTCGTTACAGGGACGCGACCACACCGACCCCCAGGTTCCGACGAGTGGCTTTCGGACGGCGTGTGGGACTTTATTAATAGATGCTGGCTCGCGTCCTGGAACGATCGGCCGGATGTGGGCTTTGTGGCGAACGTATTGAACGACGCGGGCGACGTCGTCGAGTTCAGACGCAAGGAGCCGGACCTCGTTGCTTTCTTGGACGCAAGTAAGACCGGAGTCTGGGGCGGCCCAGAAGTTAAGAAGGCACAGGAGCTTGTGGATATGATCGATTCGGTGCGTCGGTTTTGGAACAGTACCTCGGGGAACCTAACCACCGTCAGGCACTCGAAAACGGAAACTTCACCAAGCGAAGCCGGAAGCAGTACATGAAGCACCTGCGGAAGCTGTGCAGTATCTTCGGCATCCTTCCCTCCTCGTTCACGCTCGCACAAATGCCAGATAAATGCGAAGCTACGCCGTTCGATTCAGGAGGCTCCTCGGATGTGTACAAGGCAACTCTCGAAGGGCGCCCTGTGGTGATAAAAACCCTCAAGGCCAACAGCGCGGCAAATCCCAAAAAAGCACACAAGGTAAGCAGCTCCTCGTGCGTGACAAACTAACCTCTCAAATCAGACTCCCAGGTCCTCATCAAGGAGGTCGTTGGGTGGAAGTGGCTTCGACACGAGAACATCCTCCCATTCGTAGGCGTCATGTTTACCCCTCCACTCATTTCAATCGTATCGGAACGGATGGAAAACGGGAACATCGTGGAGTTCGTCAGGGTGCACCCAAAATACAATCGCCTTAGCCTCGTGAGTAGATGTTGATGGTTACTGCTCTTCTGCCATATTAATCGATTACGGACAGCTGGCCGATGCAGCAGCCGGGTTGAAATACCTACATGGGTATGACATCGTCCACGGAGATCTAAAGGGGGTGAGTCGGCTGCCCCCCGTAAAGTTGGCTCTGATCTTGACTATCAATAGGCGAACATCCTAATAGATTCAAACCGTCGCGCTCGTCTAGCGGACTTCGGACTGGCCGTGGTGGCCGATGAATCAACAGTTGGGGCCACCTCCAATCACCGCGGGGTGGGGGGTACGATCCGATGGATGGCACCGGAAGTGATGTATCCCGAAAAGTTTGGCTTTGCTGGTGGCAAGTACAGAAAACGGCTTCCCTCAAAGAGCACAGATATCTACGCGCTGGGTATGACGATTCTTGAAGTGAGCGCTTCCGTGCTCTCACTCCCGTGCATTTGAACGTTTTACGACCCTCTGCGTAGGTTATGACGGGGTGTCGTCCGTTCGACAGCATTGCTAGGGACGCGGCCGTTATGTACAAAGTTCTCGAAGGGGGCCGACCGGACAGACCGCCTTCAGGATTCTCGGATCAGTTGTGGCGGTTGCTGGTGTGCAGTTGGTCGGTAGAACATGATTCCAAGTCCTCGAAGCGTCCGTCGGCCACCACCGTCCGCGATCAATTGAGGGAAGATGCTCGTAACTGGGGACAGTCAGTTGTCCCACTCACCCTGATACGGTCACAAAACGGACATGGGTGTCCCATGGACCTGGGAGATAGCGCAATTTACACAGTGAGCAGACAATTAGAGGACGACGGTAGGTTTCACTCATGATTGTACCTATTACCCCTGTGCTGATATATGGACAAAGCGCCTGAAAACACCCAAACGGCCGCTGTCGCCCACCCCACCCCTTCCCCCCTCCCCCCTCCCCAAGCTCGTCCGAAGAAGGCGAGGATCGCAAACAAGGTCAGGGGGTTGGTCTTTGGATTTCTATGTCGATTACTGGGGTCCTGGCCAGTCCGTCACCAAGTTAGTGGATGATAGCGCCTATGCTCAAGATGGTAGTACCGAACACGTGTCCAGTTGAACGTTGAAGGTTTTTCGTAGCTGTGCTACATACATGCTCCCTCCTATGTCGAGCAAGCCACTTACTATCATATAAACCCTTCTCTACGCATCAGTATATGCACCAATATCATATGTATATTTCGACGATCTATACACTGGGGATCAACTACAACCAAATCATACTGAGGATAAATGCTCGCGCAGTCATAAGTGCGCCATTAAGAGGAAGACACAAAACTATACATGCATATCGTGAACTTCAATGGCTTTTTTTCCTTGTGTATGCGAGCTGCGGGGGTTTTACCAACGGTGTTTCGTACTGCCTGGCCTCGTCTTCGCGCTCGGGGGGCGAGCATATCCGAAAGTTTAGGTGGCCGTTGATCTCCTCCAAACTTTTTCATCAACAGCTTCCTGAACTTGCTCCACGCTCTTGCTCACGGCACTCTTCTTCGTCAGTGTGGTCACTGGGCGTTCTTGAGGGTGGGGAGGGGTGATGGAGTGACTCTTGGTTGCGCAACTCTTTGCTTCGTCTCTTCTCTAGACTCGACGATAGGCGATGTTTGGTTATCCCGAGCGGGGATATCCCGGTCGTCAGAGTGAGCGTCGGGTCGCTCAGGGCCGATGATCTCGTCGATGTCTTTCAGAATGCCGTTCAACTCAGAGTTGAATCCTCCAACATCATGAGGCACAAGGTCTTCAAAATCGCCTGTCGGAAATCGTGGTAAGTCCGCATTCCTTTACGAGGATAACGGCAAAAACGCACCCGTAAAACCCACGACTTGGGCCAGGTCGCGAAAGATCCAGTGGAACTCGTCGCTATGATTTTTATGGTAAGGCGCACGTAAGCGAGCTCTGAATAAACAGAGGACATGCAACTCGCTTTTTGATCCATCTGCATTGGCGGGGCCAGTAACTTACCCGCTGGACTTCAGCAGTCCGAGAATGTCGGTGATATCTGACCGTACGGGTGGTGAGGATTCGCGCTCCTCAAGCCGTGTTTCATTCGACGACGCCCACAACAGCTCTGAGAACCCTACCGTGGGTCGGTCAGGTCGATTACCAGTTAGAAGCTTCTGTATCATTTCAGCGTCTCGCTCGACGTACTTGAAGGGCCGACGGCCTGTCACCACCTACAGGGGGAAAGTGAGAGGAGAAGGGGTGGCGGTGAACTCATGCGTACCTCAAGGATAGTCATTCCAAGGGTGTATATATCTGTGCTCATTGACGGTAACCTCCTCCGGAACCGCTTGGTGTACCCAAATCCGTTGGGGTTTAGAATTTCCGGCGCGTCGTGCCTCCCGTCTGATGACCGCTAGGTCCGTCACCGGAGCCAGCATCTTCGATACTTGCGGCGAGCCAAAAACCCGCCAAACAAGCACGACGGTCAGAATCGATGAGGATGTTGGCTTGTATATAAACGTTACCGGCCACTCTAATTTTACGCCATGGTGGCTGCCTCACCTAGGTCACCGAGGGCGAAGTCGCATCCAGTGGTGGAGGTGTTGTGGGCCACTGGTCACGTCCACGAGCTACACCAGGGTTCAGTATTGCCGAACACGAGGTGGGATGTACCTACAGCAACACCGTGGAAAATTGTGGAGGTATCGATGTAACTACGACGAACAGTAGGATGTTCTCGTATCGAAGCCATTTCCATCCTGCGACTCTTTCGCAAAGCGCTGAAGATGTGCAGAAAATTACGCCACTGACCATGTGGACGTTCTCAAGATTACCCATGGACATGATCTCGAAAGCACTCACTACCTCCGGCTGTCCCTTATCCGTCGTCCTGTATACGTCCACAAATCCACCGCGCGTACGCGGTCGCTCCTCAATGTGATCGAACTCCTCTGTGAGCATGAATGAGGCCGGCGAAATACCAAACGCAGCCCCCGGAGATACTTCAACTATGTCTTCCCCGACATCAGCAAAACCGTCCGGATATAGCTGTGGCACTGTGAGTGCTGTGAGCTTCTGTGGTGATTGTTACGTAACGTTTTTATGTGATCTTTTTGGCGGACACCGCAGCACAGTGATGGACGGTTTTGCTGATGCATCGCATCTCCTTGTCACTTACTGAGCGCACTCCAGCTCGCGGACTCCGTTGAAGGACTGAAATACCTTCACAACGCCGATATTATACACGGCGACTTGAAGGGTGTAAGTCTCCCCGTCAGGATTCCGTGAACGCCTCTCACGTTGACCAACCCCATCACGGCATGCCTCGCAGACTTCGGGTTCATGACCATCGTGCACGACCCAAGTCTAAGTAGGTCGTCGTCGACGAGCACCCATGAATTTGGGGGGACCACTCCTTTCATGCCACCAGAAGTCCTTGTCCCATCCATGTTCGGATTGGACAGGCGCACGCCCTCGAAGGCAGCCGACATATACGCGATGGGGATGGTAGTCTACCAGGTGTGTATCATACAACGGCCAACACACGCACTTGCCGATTCCCCTTATATAGGTGCTCACTGGAACGCTGCCGTTCGGCAAACTATCTACGTCTGAGGTGATGTTCAAGGTCTTTGAGGGTGGAAAACCATTGAAGCCCGCGAATGCTCTGGAAATTGGCCTCTCCGATAGAGTCTGGAAGCTTCTGGAAGACTGCTGGCAAAAAGACCGTGCTCTTCGTCCACGGATCACGGACGTCCTGGGTCGTATCAAGGCGGTTGCAGCGGTTTGCAGTACACTGCCCTCAGTCAGGAATATACCCAAACAGTACGAAGACCCTGAGTCACGCTTGGACAGGTTCGGTAGGTCGCTCTCCCACTCACTGAGTGACGTAAAGTTTATGGGTCTTTGTAGACGGATTGTTTTCAAATACCCCCTTCGGTGAGCCTCCACCTGGGCCCAGTCGCAAACCCGCAGGGCACTCACACCGCATGGCACAGACGATGAGG
>Ga0307511_10007028_pt1 | contig 11333 bp, 10 predicted proteins | sample 13_EM_MG_FD_200266 | JGI IMG/M metagenome (GOLD analysis project Ga0307511, IMG submission 200266) | Populus trichocarpa ectomycorrhiza microbial communities from riparian zone in the Pacific Northwest, United States - 13_EM | ecosystem: Host-associated > Plants > Roots > Unclassified | place...
TTTTTTTTTATTATATAATAAAATTAAATAATAATTCAATCAAGTGGAGTCCATAACTCAAGTAGTATTGACAGGTTGATTAGGGTGACCTTAACTTTTTTTTTTTTGTTTTTCCTTTGATTTTTTTGTTTAAACTTGCCGAGTAGACAAGGTCATGTTGGGAAAACTTCCACGTGATTTTATTTGAAACTTAGGCTGTGAAAATAGAAAGATCAAAATTTTTTAAATTTGAACCGTTATACTAAGTTTAATGATAATGCCAAAAAGTTTTCGATAGTCTAGATATTATTTTTTTACATTCCAAATTTTTTTAGTCTAAACTGTTTTTCTAAGATTAAGGCAACTATAACATTTAAGAATGAGGGTCAATTAGATGTATCGCTAATATTAACGAATAATGAAAATTAATTCAAATAACCACGATAAACACAATAACCAACAATATAATTAAAGTACTTGAAATAAATAGATAAGGGAGAAAATTTGAAAACTTAATTTTTAACGTGGTTTGATAAGCCTATATCCATACCTCAAGTACCAAACCATACTTGAATATCGTATTCTTTTACTTGTCCAAGTTATAGAGTACAATAACCATTTGATGAATCCACACCAAGATTTTTACACCACTTAAATACATTCCCTCTTTAAGATTTTTATCCCACTTAAAGATATGCCCTCTTCAAGATTTTTTCTTAGTGAAAATACATCACCAATGCCAAGAGTTTTTCCCAAACTCTTAAGGGTTTATGAATATGATTTTGGTTATCATGAATTTACTCTCTTAATAGAGTGGATATTACAATTGAAACTTCTAGTATCTTTATATCTCACTAGATAACACTTATAAAATTAGAAAGTATTTGAGTGTAGTACAAATGAGAATGTATACTCTTATGCTAAATTATGAAGGTCGAAGAGCACAAACAAGAGTATAATTTAGGATTGATTATTTTGAAGTTGTTTTGCTCTTAAAATAGCGCATATATGGTATATGTTTGAATTCTCTTACAAATTTAACAATTAGACAAGCCTCATATATATATTTTAAGAAAAAACTAGTTATTTATAGCCGTTATAGCCCTACTAACAACTAAAATGGTCGACTGGCTTAGATTGGTCAAGCCAATCGGTCAACTGGTTCCTAAAGAATTCTCAGGTGTTCATCGCTAATGAATAAGCAATCGATGAGTTCATTTAGTATCACCAAACAATCGATTAGTTGATGCAAAATTCCAGTTTTATCAATTTTAACTAACGTGAATTTTTAGAATTGTTATCAGGTTTTTAATCAATCATTTTAAATATATACATAATGAAGTATATGCACTCATTTTAATTATGCTATCAAGATGAGATATAAATATTTACATAAAGCATTAAAATGAACACTTAAACCCTAAGTCTTCACTTTGCTTCCTTCTTAGACTTCTTGATTGATTTGTTCATGAAATTCTTCATGCATGTTGATATAATCTTTATATAAAACATGTTTAACACTTATTCTTAACCAAACATATTATTAGTTCAATTTTTGTTTTATTGTTATCATCGAAATATATAAAAACATAAATGTGTGACTTAAAGGTCAACAATCCCCCCCTTTTTTTATGATGACAATAAATATATAATCTTAGATATGAAAATATGTCTCCCTCTATCTTTTGCAATACAATATATTAGACACTTTAACAATTTATCATAATTTAAGTAAATGTAAAAAATGACATGTTTAATAACAACTTATGTATTAAGAAAAATAAATTTCTCCCCCTAAATATATATGCATATGTTATAAACACATTTCTCATAATTCATATATATCTTCTCCCCCCTTGCCATTAACAAAAACACATATATAAATGAGCACTCATTGAATAATCTTAAAAAATACATAATTTATTACAATTAAAAAGGAGTAAAAACATAAAAGATATATGAAGTACAATGCAATACTAGTACTTGATCTAGGGTGGTGGATAACGAGAGAGAAAATTAGCCATCATACTCTTTATATGTGACAAATCTTCAGCGATATCCTCTTGAGTGGCACACATGTGTGATAAGTCGTCGACAATATGCAATTACATCTCTATAATGCAATTCACATCTATCTCTAGTTGTGACAAGTGGCTTGACCAAGTACTCATTGTATCCTCTTCAAAAGAGAAAACAAGCAATGGTATCTCAAACATTGCTTCAAACTAAACATCACTACTCATATGTTGTTTTTCTTTTTTTATCATGCTCTTCCTCAACATGAGCTCCAAACTGATCTTTAGATACCCAATTACCATTTTCATTTAACATATATTTCATCTTGGTAAAGGTTTTATTGTCTATTTCCATTAACTAAGAATATGGTGTCCTATTTGTACCTACTATATCTCTAAAAGTGCTAAAAAAATATAAGTTAGACACTGATTATAGGAAAAAGATTTCTACTTTTAATTAAGTGTCATGATCATATTTCTAATCATAATATACAAAAGATTTATTTGATGACTTCTAATCATGCAATCTATCTAGCATATATCCATGAATATAACCTCATCATAATGCCATTTGTTTTGCAAAATATTGTGTGTTATGATTTTATGGATAATCTTAGGTTGTAATAATAGATCTGAGCTCTTAATCTTAGCACATAGAGCAAAGTCATGCCTACCAGCGTACAATACAATTGCTTCATAATATAAAAGGTATACTTTTTAATTTGAAATACCTAAAATTTCAGCTAATGTCTCACAATTAAATTCAATCGGTTTATCTTACAAACTACTAATTGTTTTAGGATTCACACTAATCCTTATATTAGCAATAAAAAAATCTTAATAAGCTTAAGATATGTGGGTTTTTTCATGTAAAATAAAGTTCTCCAACCTATATATTAAAAAATTGAATCAATACCAAAGGCACACAAATCATGTTCTAAACCTCTTTCTATAGCAATTGACCTATTTGAAAAGAGCTTAAGAATCTTTGAATATTATTACCTTAGTAAGAATTGGATTGTTGGCTCTTTTGTTCCTTGATTCGACCTCTTTTGATGTTTTCTAGGTGCAATGTCTCTTTAATCTTCAAGACACAACCTAAAAATATGATAGATTTTGTGCGAATTGGTTAGGGTTTTAAGGTTTATATTTGGGTTTTTTTTTTTAAAAAAATAACAGGTACATATATAATGTTGAGAAACCGATCGACTAGTTGCTTTGGGCTAAGTTCAACTGGTTGGCCAGCTGAAACCCAAACTGAGATTTTTTCAAAATTCTCTTTGGATCCTTTCTTTGCATTAAAAAAAAGCTTTTTTCATGTCAAAATTTTAATTTTATAATATGTTTATTCTCAACCAAGCATATTATTACTTAAATTTTCATTTTATTGAGATTATCAAAATATATAAAAATATAAATGTGTGATCCAAAGGTCAACATAAGCCACATCTATAGTGCAAAAAATAACCTAGTATGGTCTAAAATGTGTAATTATTGTATAATATAACATATTATATTTTCTAGTAATATTATCTAAATTAAAGCATTATATGATTAAGATATCTAAATTAATGTAATTTTATATATTATATTATTGTGATATCCTAAATTATTATTTTGTATATTAATATATTAGCAATTTATTATCTTTTTTAATAATATTATATATTTTAAAATATTTTATTAATATATTTTTTGTTTGTATTTATATAAATAATGAAGTGTTGTGCCACTTTAGTGTATGAGTTCTTTATGAAAGTATTATTCATTTTTTAAACCGTAAAACAATTTTCTCCATTTAAAGTTTATTTTTTTATTGAATTGAAAAATAATTTTTGTTGACTAGTTTTTCTAATTACATCCAAATATATAAAAAAAAAAAATCTAGAAAACTACTTTTAAAAAACATTTTCCACCAAATAAAGAAGTACAATGATGGAGGATAACAACCATGTATATATAAGGTTAAAATGAAAAACAAAATGAAAATCTAATACTATAATTATAAAAGAAAAAAATATATCATAGTAATTGTTTTTAGGTATTTGATTATAATTGAATATCAACATCAATTTAAGAAAACTTTAGGAAATGCTTATTTAGGAGTTAAATATAAGCACTTTAATGACCTCTATATTTCGTAGTCTTTTGTACTGCTTTACCATCACCCGCTTAATAATTAATTATAAGAGAAGCATTTCTGGTTTTTTTTTGCCGACTTTATTGGCTATATGTCTATTTCTAAAGTCATAGTATAGTCAGAATTTTGAGCTAATTAGTAAACGTTTTACAATACTTAAATATTACTGTTAAAAAAATAAAGAACAATTAAGAATATACAAATTCATAATAAAACTTAAAAGATAAATTCATATATTTTATTATATATTTTTTAAATACTTAGAATACAAGACAAATAGTCTATTTATACAAGAAGAAAATAAGAACATTAAAGAACACTATGAAACCTAAGTATCATGAAAAATCAAGAGACTAAAACCAAGATTCATGAAGTCCAAGAGATTCTAATGGACATTCAATATATAGATAGATAGATAGATTTTATAACACTTCTTGTTGAATGACAATGTACTAAAAATGTGTCTCATTAAAACCTTGCAAAGAAAAACCCAATGAGAAAAAACCTAAGTGAAGAAAAAAGAATACAACATTCTTGTGTGATTCTAAATACTTTAGAATTTAATAGAGGGTTTTATATAGATACTTCAAGATCCATATTTGAATATTTCAAGATTCACAAAAAATGTCAAATTGTCTTATTAAAAGCTTGCAAAGTAAAACCTGATGGAAAAATCCTAAGCGAAGGAAAAATAGTACAATTTGCATTGACTTAACCTCAAAAGTACATGTTTTATGATAAATCTTTAAGATGACGCATTCCAATATTATGGACATGCTTCTTAAAAGTTGAGTTTGGTAAAAAGTTTATAAATAAGTCTGCTAATTTATCACTTCACCTGATTTGCTTGATATCAAATTTTCCCTTCTATTGAAGCTCGTGAGTATAAAAGAACTTTGGTGAGATATGCTTTGTTTTGTCTCCTTTAATATAGTCTCCTCTAAGTTAACTGATGCAAGCAATGTTATCTTTAAACAATATTGTGAGACTATTTTCAATGGTTGTCAATCCATTTTTTTATGTGTTGGATAATTAACCTTAGCCATATACACTCTCGAATTTTTTTATGGATTGTAATGATTTCTGAATGATTTGATGAAGTAGCCACTAATATTTTTTTGATACATCTACAAGAAATTACAATATCTCTATAGACAAATAGATAACTTGTTTGTGATCTCCCTTTATGGGGATTAGAGAGATAACCTGCATCTCCATATCCAATCAGTTGTGATTTTGATCCACTATAAAATAACTCCATTTTAATTATTCTGTTGTGATAGTAAAGTATATATATGTTTGACCTCATTCAAGTGTCTTTTTATGGGAGTGGAATTGTATCTTGCTAATAAATCGATTGCAAAAGCTATATCTGGTCTTGTATAATTTGCAAGATATATGAGTGCTCCTATAGCACTAAGATATGGTATTTATGGACCAAAAATTTCTTCATCTTCTTCCAACGGTTGAAAATGGTCTTTCTTCGCATTAAGTGATTAAACAACCATAAGTGTACTCAAAGGATGAGCATTGTCTATGTAAAAATGCTTCATAACCTTTTCTATATACATCAATTAATGGACAAATATTCCATTTTAAAGATATTCAATCTATAAACCAAGGTAAATTTTGTCTTTTCGAGATCTTTAATCTCATATTAATCTTTCAAATATGTTACAGTTTTTATGATCTCTTCAAAAGTACCAACAAGATTTAAACCATCAATATACACTACAACAAAAACAAATTCAAAATTGGTTTTCTTAGTATAAATACATGGGCAAATCTCATTATTCTCAAACCCTTTTTCTAGGAGGCATTCACTAAGACAATTATAACACATTCAACCATATTGCTTCAACCCATATAAATATTTTGTAGTTTAATAGGATAAACACTTTTGGGTTTATCATAAAAGACTTCAAGCATTTTGAATCCTTCAGGGATTTTTATATGAATATCTTTATCTAATGATCCATATAGATATATTGTAACTTTTTTTGGTTCTTACCCGGGTATCCTCACACCATTTTAAAGGGTGAGACTAGTCCCGTTCGGGGCTCGTGGCTGCCCCTCTCAATAAGTGCGCTTTCTGGAGATCGAACTTGTGGTCTCACCCTTACAGGGGTATAACAATGCCTTAACCGCTAGACCAACACTTTATTGATATATAGATATATTGTAACTACATCCATTAAATGCATATCTAGAGTTTATAAGATTAATAAACCAATCAAAAATCTAAAAGTGATTACATCCATAACTGGAGAATATATTTTTTCATTTTTTAATGAAAACTCGCTTATATCCAATATGCATAACACTTTTAGGTGTATGAACTACATATCCAAATACTTCATGTTTTGCAAGTGAGTTTAACTTTGTTTGGATTGCTTCTTTCCACATTGGCTAATTATTTCTATGTTGACATTCTTCAACAATTTGTGGTTTAGTTTCATCAACACTTCTGGTGATGCCAAAATGAAACTTAAAGTAAATACATTATTTATGAAAAATTTATTTTGATCCAAAATCTCTCCAATATGAACATGGTTTATGGAGATCTCATTATTTCCAAATACATTGATCTCTTTAGGAGATGTTTCTTTAAAAGGTCTCTTTTCTAGAGGATCAATATTAGAGGATGGTTTGGACACAATATTTATCACCTATTTTTGTGGATAAGGACTCTTAAGGAGTACCATCATCTATTTATTGTAATTTTTATTTTCTAGGATTTTTGTCTTTAGCGCCAATAGGTCTTCCGCGTTTCAAGCGTGGTATAAATTCATTTAATGCTATGTTGTCTTTTTTTTCCCTTTAGAGATTTCAATTTTAAATGGAGCATATGCAATTGGAATGTGGTATTTAATCACCTTTTTACTATTGGTAAAAACATCCGGTAATTGATTTATAATATTTTGTAAAGGAATTATCTTTTGAACTTTAAGTTCATATTGATTTGTTTTTTAATCAAAATGAGATAACTTTAGATTATTCTAAGTAATTTATCATCGTGCTTCAGACACTAAATTTTCTTTCCCTAATAATGGGAAAATATTCTCATAAAAATGACAGTCTTCAAAACATATCTTAAAAACATCACCAATCAAAGGTTTAAAGAATCTAATAATAAAAGGAGAATCGAAACCAATATAAATTCTTATTCTACATTGTAGACCTATTTTAGTCCTTTGTGGGAGGGGTGTTACAGACACATATACCACACAATTAAAAGTTCATGGATGATATATATTTGGTGGTATACTAAAAACAAGTTGCAAAAGAGAATATTTATGGTAAACATTTGATTTTATTCTAACTAATGATGCAACATATAATATAGCATGTTCTTAAATAAATATAGACATTTTTTATTTAATAAGTAATGGTTTAACAATTAATTGAAGTAGCTTTATAAATAATTCTACTAGATTATTTTGAGTATGTATATGAGCAATATGATGTTCAACATTTATTCCAATAAAAGTGCAAAAATTATCAAATACTTGAGAAGTAAACTCACTAGCATTGTCCATTCAATTTTGTTTGATTGGATAATCAGGAAATTATGCCCATAATATGATAATCCGTGCTATTAATCTAGCAAATACAACATTTCGATTAGAAAGTAAACAAATATGTGACCATTTACTTGATGCATCAATCAATACCATAACGTATCTTCAGGTCCGCATGGTGGATGAATAGGTTCATATATTTCTGTTTGAATTTTTTCGAGAAAAGATAATGATTATATAACAACCTTTAATGAAGATGATTTGATAATTAATTTACATTGAGAACATACAATACATGGATTTTCACTTGGTAAAAGAATCTTTAGATTCTTTAAAGGATACCTTTAATCAAGATAAGCATTATGATCTTCAAAATCATATTTATAAATAAAACTAGTCTCAACTATATTTTATTTCAAAGAGGTTTGATATAAATCTATAAGTTGTTTTAGCGTACGACAAATGCGAAACCAATAATCATGTATACCATACTTATGACACTTATCTTTAGGTTTTCTTGCCTTTTTTATTTTGGGTTCATTGTGTCTCCATTTTTAGTGGTAAGATGAATTGTCTTTTGAATGATTATCTCTTTTTCTTCTTTTCCATTTATTTTTTACATATATATACCCTTGATACTTTTCTTGTTTTTTGGACAAAGGCTCCATTCACTTCAGAGAATGATTTAGAACTTATGAGATATGATTGATGATTTTTTTATCAAATGCTCATTATTTTGTTCACTCACAAGAAGACATGAAATTAGTTCCGAGTATCCTTTGATATTATATTCTCTATATTGTTGTTGCAAGACAATATTTGAGGCATGAAAAGTAGAGAATGTTTTCTTTAACATTTGGTCTTCTTTGATATTTTTACCACACAATTTCAACTGTGAGGTAATTAAAAAAAACACAGAATTATATTCACTAACTAGTTTAAAATCTTGCAACCTTAGTTGCAACCAATCATAACAAGATTGAGGAAGTATGGTAAACTTTTGGTGGTCATATATTTCCTTTAGATTTTGCCACAGAACTATTAATCCTTCTTGGAGATGGTGGCGAATGAAAATCATTACTTTTGCTTTTGCACGATCTTGCAAGGATGTGCCATATTATTCTTTAATGATCCCTCTTAGATTTATAGCTTCTAGATGAATCTCAACATTAAGAATCCATGACAATTAATTATTCCTAGAGATATCAAGAGCGGTAAATTCAAGTTTCGTCAGATTCGACATTATCTATATAAAATAAGGAAATAACTTATTAAAAAAATCATGAATATAAAAGGGGAAAGTTAGTGTTTTAAGACTGCTATTTATTTAGTATTTTTTTTTTAGAAATACTAGTTCTTCAAGAACTATATTTAATTTATTTGATTCTCAAGGAACTTACAATACTAGTTGTTCAGGAACTTTAAATTTTGATGAATAGAAAAGAAAAATTGCCAAAATAAGTTATAAAACCAAATATATTCTATAAAATATAAACAATAATGAAAAGAAAGAAAAACTTGAAATTGGTACAAGCCACATAACATAGGAGTTAATGCAAACCAAGATTTCAATATACATTAGTTTGATTGTGCTGATAACGTGTTAAAAAATAAAAAACAAGTAAGAACATACATGTTCATAATAAAAACTTAAAGGAGAAATTCATACCTTTTATTATGTATTTTTTCAATACTAAATACAAGACAAGTAGTCTAAAAACATTAAAAAACACAAATATCATGAAAAATCAAGAAATTAAACCTAATAATAAGGAAATCCAATATACTCTAAAGGGCATCTAATATTTATAATTATATATTTTATAACAATTACAAGTCTTTCCAAGTTTTTTTTTCTTAAAATGATTGCCTAACTTTTACGAGGCATTTAGTAATTAGCTACACACTTTTCCTTGTCAATTTTCTTGTTATTTTAAAGGTGAAATGAGCAGTATAAAGTTGTTGCTACTTCCATGTAAAATTCATAACTAGTCACACTCATTGTAATTCCATCTTGAGGTTTTCATAGCCCCTCCATTTTTTTTTCACTCAACAAATTCCTGCTTGACATTTTGTTCAGCAGCTGATTAAATAATAATAATAATAATAATAATAATACCAAAACTCTGTTTACTGGGAGACAGAGAATAAGAATTTCTCATTTATGTATTATTTGATAAATGGACAAGTTATAATAAAACAATGAAGTAGAGATCAACAAAATTTAATATTTTATATATTTATTTTTTTATTAATATAAATATTCAGATTAGTTTACAAACAACTCAATTAATATCACCCTACTTGTGCAAGTGTCCATTAAATTTAATACAAGGTAAATCTTTTATAAACAACTCCCTTGCTCCTATGCGAACGTGCCGTTGGCCTAAGGTAACTTGGACTTTGAAGAGGAAGTTGGAATGCTTCTTTCTTTCTTGTCTTTTGTGTATTCGGAAATTTGGTTGAATTGAATTGTTGCAAATTTCTGATTTTTATTTATTTTTTATTTTAAATTGTTTCAATGGGTTGATATTAAAAATAAATAAAAAATAAAAAACTATATTGAAAAGCAATTTTTGCTGCACTGACAGTCACAGACATGCCCTCATTTCTGACAAAAATCACATGTCCACGGAGACAGCTTTAGACCCACTCACATACTCTTCACACATGGATGTGTGAGATGGAGCTAGAAGACAACTGCCCCACATTCTATCTCTCTCTCTCTCTCAAAAAATAAATAAGTAAAAAACAGAAAATGCCATCTGTATTATTTTCCCAGGTCAGGCCAGATTAGTTTAGTCACCATATTTATGATATGACAAACCTTCTTATCACTCCTGGCTGTCTTTCCATATGTTCTCTGAACTGAAGAGCATTTACTTTTCTTTTTTTTCTACATGTCTATTTTTCTTCTTGGATCTGGAGGGATTAATTCCTTTTCCTTTTGCATTGGAATTAGTTTCTTATAGCCAGGCAACTGGAATTAGAAGTGATGTTGTTGATCATAACTCTATTTGGCACTTTCTTGTGTTGTCGGATGTAATAGGACTACATATTGAGTCCCTTACCTTACCCTTTTCTTCTGGTTCTATTCAATTTACAAGCCATTCTGGTCGGTCCTCACTCTGAATAAGGTATCTTTCAATTCCATGTAATATTTGATTTGATTTGATTTTGATTTTCTGGGATTTTTCTTTTCTTTCTACTTTTCCTTTATTGCCGCAAAAGCTTAAGACTTTGGAGGATTTCATGGAAAATCCAAAATGGGCAATCATGTTGTAAGAGGAAAATTCGTGGGGTTGTGATTCTGGTGGTAAAGGCCACCTTTTTATCTTGTGGGTACCCATAAATGGCAAGCCTTTTCTTTCTTGAGCTGTTACTAGCTGGAAATCACTGATTTTGTAAGAGATTTTAAGGTGCCTAGTACATGGCAGATAAGCTGAAGGATTTTATCTGATATGTTGCTAAACTTCTGTTTTTGGAAATTCATTATTTGGATTTACATATATATGGAAAATCCTCCATTCTCTTTTGGTTTCTAGTGTTAATAAAAGCGTAGTTTGTGTTTTAGATTTTGCACAGAGGAAGAAAACAAATTGAATAAAGGGAGACTCTAGATATCATATTTTATTGATTGGTTTACTATAGAATTGCTCAGATATCTCATAAGTAGAT
>Ga0307511_10007029_pt1 | contig 11332 bp, 12 predicted proteins | sample 13_EM_MG_FD_200266 | JGI IMG/M metagenome (GOLD analysis project Ga0307511, IMG submission 200266) | Populus trichocarpa ectomycorrhiza microbial communities from riparian zone in the Pacific Northwest, United States - 13_EM | ecosystem: Host-associated > Plants > Roots > Unclassified | place...
CGACAGTTCATCGCCACCTCATTTGCTCTTTGGGATTGGAAGCCGTCATCGTACTTGATGGCGTCCGGCGGCGGAAGTTTCCGGCGTGAACAGAACCGCGGTCAGATCGCGCACGAGGTTTTCGCCGCTGATCTGTTCCTCTTCGATGGCCAGCTTGCGGCGGTAGAAACGGGCCACATCCTCCATCAGGTCGTAGCGCGATGTCGCCGCAAGCTTGTCGGCGCGGAGGCAAAGGCGCAGAAGGAACTCGCGCTCTTCGATGGGGATGCGATGGCGGATGAGGCGCAGGACGCGCGGTGTGCGCAGGCTGTTGTGGCGGCGTTCGGCGGTGAGCTGGCCGCTGTAGGCCAGAGGCTGGGCTTCGCGGATGACCAGCGTGTTGGCCACGATGTCGCCGAGGCGGCGGCGTGCGGGATCGAAGAGCGAAACTGCCGCAGCCACGCCGTAGAACGCCGGTGCGAAATCGATTACCCGAACGATGTTGCGCGCCAGCGACTGGTGCAGTGAGATCGGCAGGCCGCGCGCATCGACGACGCGCAGTGACAGTGCGCGTTTGCCCGGCGTACGGCCGTGACCGCGCGTCTCGAACCAGACGTGCCATCCCCAGGTCAGGATGAAGGAAAGTGTGAGGAAAAGCGCGTACGCCACGCCGCCTGGCAGCAGCGCGCGCGCCACGATACTGATCACCGAGGCGATCGACGTCGTGATCAGGGCATCGAGAAGCACCGCCAGAAAACGGCTTCCCGCGCCCGCCGGCTCCAGCGCGATCGGCACGTGCTCGGGAGTGTCGATGATCAGTTCGTTCATCTGCGTCTGTTGTGTGTGACTAACCGCCAGCGAGCCGCTGGCGGTCCAGCCGACGAGCCGTCGGCGCTACGAGTGATGATCACTTTTCGAATCAATCTGTCTCCATGCGACGCAGGAACAGCCACGTCATCAACGCCGCGAAGAGCAGAACCGCTACTGCTATTTTCGCCTCGTAGGGAAACGTCCTCGACGAGAACTGCGAGAACGAGCCTTCGATCAAACCGGCCAGGACCAGCGTCAGGACCGTGCCGATGATGATGCGCCACACCGAGGGGAGAACGCGCCGCATCGATGCCGCGCGGGAGAGATCGCCGGGCATCAGCAGGGCGCGGCCGGCGATGAGTCCCGCCGCGCCGCCGAAGACGATGGCCGGAAGCTCGAGCGCGCCGTGCGGGCCAACCCAGGCGAAGAAGAAGAGCGGTACGCCGTCGAGGATGTAGGCCGCGGCCACGGCGCCGAGGATCACACCGTTGTAGAAAAGCAGCAGCACGCCGCCGACGATCGTCAGCGCGCCGAGGGAGAAGGCCAGGAAGGCCACGCGGATGTTGTGCGTGTAGAGCGATGCACCGAACACGAGAGCCTTGTCGAGATTGTCGATCCGCTCCTTGTCGCTCTCGATTTTCGCAACGCGCTCGCGCGGGCTCTCGGTGAAGAACATCGACGGGACGAGGCGCTGCGCATTGCCGGCGTCTGCCGCGACGGCCAGCGCGCCGAAGAGTGCGCCGAGAATCATCGCCGCTGCTGCGACGGCGATCGCAAGACGCTCGCGCCGGAAGGCTGATGGAATCTCGCGCGTGACCAGCTTTGCGAATGCCGACAGCACCGGCGTCTCGTGACCGGCCTGGTAGATGAAGCGATAGGCGCGTCCGGTGAGCTGGTTCAGGTAGCCGAGCACCTCCGGATTGGCGGTGTAGGAGCGGGCGCGGTTGAGGTCGGAACAGGTGCGCCGGTAGAGCGCTACGACTTGCTGCAGCTCCTCCCTTCCCACGTCGGTGATCTCGGCGCGGACGAGCAACTCGTCGAGCTGCTGCCATACCGGCGTCCGTTCGGCGATGAAGCGCTCGATGTTCATCAGAGCAGTTGCCTCCGTTTGACGTCGATGTAGGCGTTGATCGACGCGACGCCGGCGTCTTCCGGCGTCGACTCGACGACGAGCGCGCCGCGCGAGCGCAGCTCCCGCATCAGCTCCACGCGGCCGAGCCAGAGATCGCGCGCCACGAGCGCACGCGACAGTTCGGCGCGGTCGGACGGCAATATCTGCGCTGCCGCGCGAAGGTTGCGATCGATCAGCGTCACGATCAGCGGAAGATGCTGCGGAGCCAGCATCTCCACGGCGCGCAGCAGGTCGAATCGATCTTCGCGTTCCGGCAGCACGGTCAGGATCAGGATCAGCGTTCGATGGTGCAGACGCCTTCGTAGCGCGGCTGCAAGGGCCAGGTAGTCGGTGTGCTGATACGCGGCGTCGATGGCCGAGGTGAAGGCGGTCACGGCGCGGAGCTGCGTTGCGCCGCGGCCGAAACCGACGCCATTCTCCGTCGCCGCGGAAAAGGAGACGACGCCGAACTTGTCTTCCATCCGATTGCAGATGTAGCTGATCAGGACGGCGGCGTTGACGGCGTGATCGAGCCGCGTGATCTGTTCGACGCGCGCGGCCATGCGATGTCCGCGGTCGACGCAAAGCAGAATCTCCTGCGAGCGGTCGAGGCGGAACTCGCGGACGATGAGCCGCCCGTGGCGCGCGGAGGCGTACCAGGCGATGTCGCGGAAATCGTCGTCGGAGACGTAATCGCGCAGACGATCGAACTCACGTCCCTTGCCGATGCGCGGCGCGGCGCGCGCGCCGAGGGAGCGAAGCGCGAAATCGTTCAACCGCTTGTGCAGACGTTTGACGGCGCGAAGGTTGGGAAGGACGCGGATCGTCGTCGCCTCGCCGGCGGGCACGATCCGCTCGGCGAGTCCGAACATGGTCAGGCTGACGAAGGCCGGCTCGACTGCAGCCAGCCCGCGGGCGATGCCGCGAACGGCCAGATCGATCTTCAGAACTTCGCGCGGCCGGCAGATGGCGCGTACCGTCTGCGAGCGCGGCGTGACGATCTGCGGCCAGCGCTGCCGGATCACGAGCTGGATCGGCCGCGTGGCAGTGGTCGTGATCTTGATCGAAGCAATGTCGGCTTCATCGAGCGGCAACGCCACCTTCGGCATGCGCTCGATCGTTACGGTTGTGCGCCGGAGCATGATCGCTTCGATCAGTGCAGCGACGAATACGACGACAAGTGCCGCTGCCAGAACGATCGCCATCCACACGGCCACCGGCACCAGCAGCGCCAGTGTGGCCAGGATCAGCGTCGATCGGATCAGCAGCGGGCCGGGTCTCAGAATCGGCTCCTCAGCGCGGAACTTCGACCTGTTCGTAGATGCGGGCCAGGATGTCGGACAGGGCCAGCCCTTCCATCTCCGCGTCGGGACTGAGCGTGACGCGGTGTGCGAGCACCGGCTCGACCAGCGACTTCACATCGTCCGGCGTGATGAAGGCGCGATCCTCCAGTGCGGCCATGGCCCGGCTGGCTTCGAGCAGCGCCAGCGACGCGCGCGGTCCGGCACCGATCTGCACGGCATCGTCGTGTCGCGTGCGGGCCACGATCTCCTGGATGTAGCGAATGATGTTCGGCTCGACGCGCACCAGCGCGGCCACGCTCTTTCGCGCCTGCGCCAGCTCGTCCGCGGAAATGACCGGCAGGAGCGACTTGACGATCTCATCGTGCAGCCGCTCGCCGCCGGCATAGGCGCTGAGCATCCGCTCTTCGTCCGCCGCTTCGGGGAAATCGATGGTGATCTTGAAGAGGAAACGATCGCGCTGCGCTTCGGGCAGCGGATAGGTCCCTTCGAACTCCACCGGATTCTGCGTGGCGAAAACGGTGAAGACGGGCGAGACGTCGTAACGAATGCCATCGATGGTGACGGCGCTCTCCTGCATCGCTTCCAGCAGCGCGGCCTGCGTGCGCGGCGGCGTGCGGTTGATCTCGTCGGCCAGCAGCATGTCGGTGAAGACGGGACCGGGGCGGAAGACGAATTCCTGCGACTTCTGGTTGAAGACGTTGGCGCCGAGGAGATCGGCCGGCATGAGGTCAGGGGTGAACTGGATGCGCCGGAATCGGCATCCGAGCAGGCGCGCCAGAGCCAGCGAGAGCAGCGTCTTGCCGGTGCCGGGCGCCCCTTCGAGCAGCGTGTGTCCGCCGGCCAGAAGCGAGGCGATGACGAGCGTCTTGACGCGCTCCTGGCCGATGATGACGCGGTCGAGCTCTTTTCGCAGCGCGCCGAAACGCGCTGCGATGTCAGCAATGGTTTGCATGGTGGCCTCCTCTGGCCGAACGTTCCAGCGTGCGGAACGCTTCGTTGATGGTGGTGAGATGGAGTTGGAATTCGGGCGCGGCAAGCGATTCGTGAACCCTCGGCGCTGCCAGGCCGTGAGTGAGCTCGTCGATGCGCCGGTGCAGTGCATCGCCGCGCAATCCGCTGTGCGCCGCGACGCTGCGCGCCAACGCGTCGTGATAGAGCGCGATCGATTCGGCGCTGGACATCGATCGTCCGTACAGCGCGCCGAGTGAGGCGACGAGGTCGACGGCGTCGGATCTCGTATCGCGATCCTCATCCTCGGCCGGTCCAATCCGTTTGCTGTTGCGCCAGAAAGTGAGCAGCGCCGCGATTCCTGCCAGGAGGAGCAGCGGACCGAGGCGCCATTCGGTCATCAAGGCCAGCATGCCGTCGTCCGCAGCCATGCCGTGGACGACTTCGTCGAAATAAACGGAGCGCCAGCCGGCCAGCGGCCGGCGCTCCATCGAGCCGTCGACGAGCGCTGCCAGCAGCGCCAGATGACCATCGATGGCGATGTTCTGGTTCTCGAACAGCTCCGGCACCGAGATGAGGAACAGTTCGCCCTTGCCGATCGGCTGCCGCGCGATGATGGCGGTGCCGTTCGCGGCGAACAGCGTGTGCATCCCGCGCGGCAGTGAGCGAGGAGCAAATCCGCGCGATTCCGGCAGCGTGATCGTTTCCACTCCCGGCCAGATCGGAAAGACTTTCGTGGCGCTGCGGCCGGCGTTGTTGCGAAGCTGCAGCGAGCCGGCGGCATAGTCGCGAGCGAGGACAAGGCGTCCGCCGTTGCGAACGAATTCATCCTCGGCCGGCGTCAGGAGCGATGAAGGTCCTTTCGTTTTGTCGTCCTCATCAGCCTCGACTTCGACCTTCTGCTCCGGACCGCGATCTTCGACGCGGATGACGATCGCGTCCGGCGGAAGGTTGTGCGTCGTCAGCGTCTTCACGATTCGTCCCGGCTGACGAGCGAGGTATGCGAAGGCGAGCGACAGGCCGGTGGGAGACGTGTTCGAGATCGAGTCGCGATCGAAGGCATGCGCGCTGGTGCGGCTGCTGCCGATCCAGATCAGCGCGGCTACGAGGAAAGCGGCGATGGCCAGCGCGAGGGGCAGGGCGCGTCTCATGCCGCCTCCCGCTTCGTTCGCCGGACGGCGTCGAGGATGTGGCGCGCGGCAGTGCTGCATTCGTCGAGCGCGTCGTCGCTGCTCTGCTCGGAGCCGTACCACTCTTCCTCGAAGCGCTGCGTGAGACGAATGATCTGCGCGCGCCAGGCGATCTCAGGCGCCAGCGCGGCGATGTACTCCCAGTTCGTCCGCCCTTTGCGGAATTGCAGGATTCGCGCGCCGTACAGCGTGACGAGCACGGCGTGGTACCAGGCTCGGATGGCTTCGCGCAGACGCCCCGCGGCGGCCAGTTGTCTCGCGTAGACCTCCCATTCGTTTGCGCCGCGTGAGAGCGGGTCGTCATCGCGCGACGACCCGAGGGGAGCGCTTTCTTCGATGACGCGTGGCGCCGACTTGCGGCTGCGGCGGACGACTTCAAAAGCCAGCACGCCGAGGACGATGAGGATCAGTCCGACGAGCGTGCCGACCGTCCAGCGCATGTTCGCTGATCCCGGTTTCTTCTTGCTGCCGCTGTCCGGCCAGAATCGCATCAGCCACTCGATGAACTTGCCGATTTTGTCGACGGTCCACTTGGCCGCTTTGCGAATGGCCTCGGCGATCCGTTCGACGAGCGGCGTCTTCGGTTGCAGGCCGCGAATGTCGCCGCCGCGACGCAGTTCGGGAAGGGTCTGTTCGCGTTGAATACGTTGCAGCAGCGCCCGATCGACGCCGGCCGGTTTCCCGGCCGGCGCGTGTCCCAATGCGGCGAGTGTCGCATCGATCCGAGCCTGAACGCCGAGGTCGCGCGGCTTCGCTGCATTGACCTCGGCGAGCAGCGTGCCGTCGGTTTGGAAATGGCCGTTTGGTGAATCGACATCGCTGCCGTCGAGCGCTTTCGCTTCCGCACGAGCCGCATCGATTTGGCCTGCGGCGATGAAGCTGCGCATTCTCGTCAATGCCGCGGTGTAGTTGGCGAGCGAGATCGTTGCCGCGTGCAGCGACGATGTGGCCAGCAGCATCAAAGCTATGGATGCGATGCGTCTCATGACCGCTGCAACTCCTCGAACCAGACGCGCAGATCGTCGCCACTCTCCGCCGCTCCAGCCTTGCGCACGAGCAGCACGTTCGCGGCGATCCAGAACGGCTCGATGACCAGAAGCGCGCCGGCGATGACCATCAGCACGTAACGGCGATTGTTTGGGCTGAGCAGGATGTGCCAGCGAGGAGCGTCCCATCCTCCGATGGTCGAGGCGAGCTCGAGACCGGCCGCGAACAACGTGGCCACGTTCAGCAACGCCACGATGAAGGCGCAGAAGAAGACGAGCGCGAGAGCCACGATGACTTTCGTCTCTTTGTTGTAGCGGGCCAGGCGGCGCAGCGGACGGAGCACGCCTGCCTCATCGTTCAGCTCCATGGTGCCGATGGCCAGGCCGGAGAAGATCGCGCCGAGGGCGACGCCGATGACGGTGACGAGCAGCAGATAGGTGACCGACTCCGCGATCGTTGCCACGAACACGTAACTGACCAGTGCCGTCAGCGGAATGCGAAGCGCTTCACGGCCGGGCGCGCTGCCCGACTCGGAAGTCATGCGGCAGGCGCGCGCGTAGACGGCGCGGCCCCACAACGAGAGGAGGAAGGCCAGGCAGGTGAAGTCGGCGGTGGTGCGCAGAACGTCGCCGTATTGCGAGGCCGTGCTTCCGAGCTCGATCAGGCGATCGGCGAAGACGACCTGCATGAATCGATATGGAATCGATGTCGCCAGCAGCAGCCCAACCCACGGCGAGGCGGTGGCGCGAACGACGGTTGCCGATTCATCGAGCACGCTCGTTGCCGACAGCGGGGCGTGGATCAACTTAGTCCCGCAAGCAGCACGCCCATCCAGACCATGACGCGCGTGCTGAAAAAGAGGATGGCCAACGAGGCGGCGATCAAGGCGATCCAGCCGCCCACGCGCGAGCGGCGAGCCGTTCCGCCGCGCCGGACGGCGAGGCAGGCCGCGCAGTACCAGATTCCGTCCCACTGCGTCGCGCATTCCTGGCAAAGCGATTTCGCGCACTGCATGCAGACGGCGAATGCCGGCCGCTGCTGGTGGACCGCACAGCGCTGGACCATGGCGCGATTGGGGGCGTGCATAGGCGTAGCTTAGCGGATCGCGGTCGCGCGGTGAGGGTTGCCGGGTTGCCGGGTTGCCGGGTTGCCAACTTGCTCACTGTGCGCTGTTGAGCCGGCAGCTTGTAATGAAACCTGTCGGCAACTCGGCAACTCGGCAACCCCACCGCGAGACCCCCAACATTGACACCCGCGCCCCACCGCCCTATCCTCTGCGGCGCACATGAATCACAACGCCCTTCGCTTCGCGTATTACTACGGCTACTTTACGTAGGCGTGGGGCAATTTGCGCCCCGCGAGAAGGGGCGCTGACCGGCTTGGTCGATCCGAACCTCTTCCCGCGCGGGAAGAGGTTTTTTGTTATGGATCGACAGGACGCAGAACTGGAGCTCTCCCGCCTCCGCGACGCAATCGATCGCGTCGATGAGGTCATTGTGCGGCTGCTCAATCAGCGCGCGAAATACGCAATCGAGATCGGCGAGATCAAGCCGATCCTCGGCCTTCCGATTTACGCACCGGAGCGCGAGAAGCAGGTGCTGTTGCATGTTGAGCGCACCTCGAGCGGCCCACTCGATCCCACCACCATAAGACGTCTTTTCGAACGAATCATCGATGAATCGCGGCGCGTCGAACGGAATGCCGCGGCTCGCGAGTAGGAGAAATCATGGTCATTGTGATGCAGAAGGATGCTTCGGATACTGATATTGAGCGCGTCGTATCGCTGTTGAGCGAACGCGGATTTGATGTCCATCGCTCAACCGGTTCCGATCAGACTGTGCTGGGGGTTGTCGGCGACGTCGCCAGTGTCGATCCGCGCGAATTCGAGGTCTTGAACGGCGTTCAGGAGGCGGTTCGCATCAGCGAGCCCTACAAACTTTCCAGCCGCTCGTTCAAGCGCGAGAAAACCATTGTGACGGCGCGCGGGGTCGCGATTGGAGGCAGCGAAGTCGTGGTGATGGCCGGCCCGTGCACGATCGAGAACGAGCGGCAACTGTTCGAGACTGCTCGCCGCGTCGCGCGCGCAGGGGCGCGCGTCCTGCGCGGGGGTGCGTACAAGCCGCGCACGTCGCCCTATGCCTTCCAGGGAATGGGCGTGGAGGGATTGAAACTGCTGCGCGCCGCCGCGGACGAATCGAACATGGCTGCGATCTCCGAGGTCATGGAGATCAGCCAGATCGAAAAAATGCTCGACTATGTGGACATTCTGCAGGTCGGCGCGCGCAACATGCAGAATTTCAATCTGCTGGCGGCACTCGGCCAGGTTCGCAAGCCGATTCTGCTCAAGCGCGGTATGTCCGCCACGATTCAGGAGTGGCTGCTGGCTTCGGAGTACATCCTCGCCGGCGGCAATTACGACGTCATTCTCTGCGAGCGCGGCATCCGTACCTTCGAAACCTACACCCGCAACACGCTCGACATTTCGGCGATCCCGGTCATCAACAAACTCTCCCACCTGCCGATCATCGCCGACCCCTCGCACGCCGTCGGCCGCCGCGACAAGGTGATGCCGCTGGCCCGCGCCATCGTCGCCGCCGGCGCAGACGGAGTGCTGATCGAGGTGCATCACGAGCCGGAGAAAGCGGTCTGCGACGGCCCGCAGTCGCTTTATCCCGACCAGTTCGCGCGGCTGATGGACGAGTTGCGGATCATCGTTCCCGCGGTAGGGCGGACCTTGTGAGCGTAGCGCCGACGGCTCGTCGGCTGGCTCGCCGGCCGCTGGCCGGCGGTTCTGTGCTCCCTTTGAATCGCCGCCGAGCCGTCGGCGCTACGGCCGCAGTTACAATCCGCGGCCATGAAACGATTCGTGATCCTCTTTCTGTTCGCCGCCTCCTCGGCGGCGGCCGCTCCGCCGCCGCTTGATGCGAAGACGAAGCAGCTTGCGTTCGATATCTACAAGCAACTGATCGAGATCAATACGACCAGCTCGATCGGCAACAACACGGCGGCCGCCGAGGCGATGGCGGCGCGGTTGAAGGCGGCGGGGTTTCCGGCGGCGGATGTGCAGGTGGTGATTCCATCCAATCCGAAGAAGGGGAACCTCGTGGCGCGGCTGCATGGGACGGGGAAGGAGAAGCCGCTGCTGCTCCTGGCGCATCTCGACGTCGTCGAGGCGAAGCGCGAGGACTGGTCGATGGATCCGTTCGTGCTGACGGAGAAGGATGGCTACTACTATGGCCGCGGGACGAGCGATGACAAGGCGATGGCGGCGATCTGGATCGCCACGCTGATCCGTTTCAAGCAGGAAGGGTTCGTTCCCAATCGAGACCTCATCGTGGCGTTGACGTCCGATGAGGAGACGGGCGGCGAATTCAATGGCGTGGCCTGGCTGCTGAAGGAACATCGCAAGGATATCGAAGCCGCGTTTGCGCTCAATGAAGGCGGTTCGGGGCGGCTCAAGGACGGCAAGCGTCTCTACAATGGCGTCGGTGCGAGTGAGAAGGTCTATGTCACCTTCGGGCTCGAGACGCACAACAAGGGCGGCCATAGTTCCGCGCCGCGCAAGGACAATGCGATTTATCAACTGGCCAATGGGCTGGTGCGGCTGGAGAAATACGAGTTTCCGGTCGCTCTCAATGAAGTGACGCGCGCTTATTTCGAGCGGATGTCGTCGATTGAAGAGGGACCGATTGCCGCGGACATGAAGGCGGTGACCACGGGCGACGCGGCGGCTGCGGCGAGGCTGTCTGAAACACCGGCCTACAACAATCAGTTGCGTACAACTTGCGTGGCCACACGTCTCGAAGGCGGACATGCCGACAATGCGCTGCCGAATATGGCCAAGGCGACGGTCAATTGCCGCGTATTGCCGGGCGAATCGGCCGAGGCGGTGCGCGACACGATTGTCAAAGTCCTCAATGATCCGGGAATCGAGATTACCTGGATCGACAAGGCGAAGCCTAGCGTGCCGTCGCCATTGACACCGGCGGTAATGAAGCCGATCGCAGACATCACCAATGAATTCTGGCCGGGTACGCCTGTCATGCCGTTGATGTCTGCGGGGGCGAGCGACGGTCTCTATCTGCGCAATGCCGGGATTCCCACATACGGCGTTTCCGGCCTGTTCGGAGAATTGAGCGATAGCCGTGCTCACGGCAAGGACGAGCGGGTTCGTATCGACTCGTTCTATGACAGCGTGCAGTTTCTGTATGTGCTGGTGAAACGGCTGGCATCGTGAAGAGACGATTCGCTGCCCTCGCTCTTCTCCTGCTTGCGAGTTGTGGAGGCAATGCGCCGGCACCGGCGCCTGCCCCCGCTCTGCAGCCGGTCGCGCCTGCGCCTGCGCCCGTGACTCCTGAAAACCGCGCCATCGGTACAGTGCGTGTCAACGTCAGCACGCTCAACGTGCGGGCCGATGCCTCGACATCCGCCGAAGTCGTCGGCCACGTGCGGCGAGGGGAGCGGCTGACGCTCATCGCCGATTCCGGCGACTGGTTGCGCGTCAAGCTCAATGACGGCACGAGCGGCTGGGTGTCGTCGCAGCTCGTGGTTCGTGAGGGCGCTGCGGCCCGTCCGCGGCGAGCCGGTTGTCCGCCCGACAGCGACTACTCGTTCATCACCGCGCCGAAGCCGGCGTTCTCGGAGACAGGGCCGCATGGGATGGTGGTGATCGAAGCCACCGTCGACATCCGAGGCATCGTCACCGCCACGCGCGTCGTGTCCAACGAGACGCACGATGACGCGCTTGCCTCAACTGCCGAACGGGAAGTGCGCAATGCCCGGTTCGCGCCGCCGATTCGCAACTGCGTGGCGAAGGCGTTTTTCTTTACCTACAAACGGGCGTTCTGAGTCGGAACGAGAGCGCCGCGGCCGGATGTCCGGCCGCGGCGCGTCGATTCATTGTGCGACTGCTCTTCCGCGCGACTGGCCTACGGTCACGGTCACCGTGCCGAAGGCGCTGTTGCCGCTGGCGTCGGTGGTCTGAATCGTGAGGGTGTAGACGC
>Ga0307511_10007031_pt1 | contig 11330 bp, 8 predicted proteins | sample 13_EM_MG_FD_200266 | JGI IMG/M metagenome (GOLD analysis project Ga0307511, IMG submission 200266) | Populus trichocarpa ectomycorrhiza microbial communities from riparian zone in the Pacific Northwest, United States - 13_EM | ecosystem: Host-associated > Plants > Roots > Unclassified | place...
GAGGGAGAGGGAATTACGGTCACACTCGACTACAAAAGGAAGGTTGGCTCTTCTTGCGTGGTCAAAACCCTCCCAATCGAAGTCTCTCCCGAAAACCAAGCCCCATTAACCCACTGGCCGACAAGCTGCTCCTCTCTTCACATGCAAACAGACAAAACCATGATCTCTATCTAACAATTATTTATCCTTAATCATCTAGTGATGGTAGTTTACACATCCAGTACTAGTATTAATGCAACTAAGTTAATTTGTATCTGACCCACAGAACACACCTACGTGTCATTCTGCCCTTAGAGTTGAAGTTTTTTCGTAACAAGATCTTGGATTATACAGAAGAAGAATAATCTAATTCCTTAGTTCCATCTCAATTTGAAGCAAAATTTAATTCATATCTCAGCAATAGAAGCAAACAAGTGAATATAAACACGAACGAACAAAAATGATTTTGAGTTTATTTTATGAATATAATATCAACATGTCCATATAAAGTATGCTCTCAAAGAGACTTGTACATGAAAAGGAAGAAGAGCATGCGCAAGAGACATTAATAAGGGAGATGACTCTCTTGCCCCTCTTCTTTAAATGGCCACCCTCTCATGATGCATATCTATGGTGGGGAACTTTGGAATTGTCAAGATGGGAGGCAATTTAAAGAGAGAGCTAATTAACATAGTAAGAATATTACTATGGCAGATTTTTAGAGAAAGAGATGGGTAGAGAGAGAGAGAGAGATGAAGGTGGGCTGCTAACGATGTCCGCAAAGACCCATTTGTCCTGGGTTCTGCTCTTCTTAAAGAGAGGTTCTGGTGACGAAGAGACTGATGACCCTTGCACAGCCCAAGAATCGTTTGAGCTGTCAGAGCTAAAAACAGCACCAATTACGCCACTAGGGCTGCTAGGCATGGGCTCAAACTTTCTCTTTTGAGACTTGTTATTGGCAATGGTTCGGTTCCTTGATAGCTCCAGAATCAGACCGTAACATCCATTTACTTTTTCCTGTTAACAAACAAATGCAGTTGTTGAGACATTAATGTCATGCGCAATAATATGAGTACAAAATGTGGCCGTATTAAGGCCTTAAATACAAGACAAAAATAATGAATAATGTCAAGATATACGAACCTTGGTTATTTTGAGAACATCAAGAAGCTGGTTCTGGTAGTCAATGGGATTGAAGGTCTCAACTTGGTCTATAACATGCATCATTGTAGCAGTGGCTAATACAGAAGGAAGATAACTGACAGATCTTGAATCTACAACAACGAAAATAAAGAAGCATAAGACACTAAACGTAAATCATACGATGAGGAACCAAAAGTAAAACTAAAGAAGGAATCTTTCTTACACTTTGTTCTTATCGAAGATTCTAAATTAAAGTCAAGATGAGATTTCGAAGACAGCTATGCTTTACTTACCAGAGACAACAGAGAGAAGGAGATGCTCACATCTCCTCAGAAACTCCCAATGAACATGGGTCTTCAACCCAAGCCTCCTGATGATATGATCAAGAAATGACAGTGGAGTCACTGGGTGCATCTTCCATTTCAGTGTTGAAAGTACTAAGAGCTCCATTCTTTGAATGGTTTTGGCCTCAAACACATATTTTGTGTCCTCCACCTAAAACAGAACAGAAAGAAAACCCTTGAGTGACAATCTTAGAATCAAGAAGTGATAACAACAACAACAACAACAACGAACATACTTGCAGGTCTAAGAGAAAAGGAACATGAGTCTCTTCAACTTTGGCAGCCAAAGAAAGACAAGTGACAGCCACAAGCTGGATCATCCAAGGCCTACTATCTCTTTGATAACAAGGGCCAGAAAGAAACCTATCAAGATAATTGAAAGCCAAGATTGATGTGAGAGCTGAAAATCCATAATGAGCAATGACCTTAAGCATCCACTCCACGGCTTCTTGACGAGCCCTGGAAAGAAAAGGATCGTCTGCTACATTGTTGACACTAACAGAAGCTTGCTGTTCTTGTTCTTTAGAGAAGAGTGAGAGAAGTTCCTCATCTTCCCAGAACAAATCTTGTTCAAGCAATGAAAGTGGAAAAAGATCATTCACAAAAGTACTCTCTTGCAAAACCTCTTCTTCTGATTCATCTTCCCATCTCCCCTCTTCACAGTAGAGTGCATCTAGCAGGAATGAAGCGTTTTGTTCTTGTTGTGAGTTTAATTCATTTTGTTCCAGTTCTTGTTGTTTTGGTATCGCCATCTTCCTCCAAGAAGAAGAGGTTTTGGTACACTATTCAATACACAAATAAGAACCCATTGTCCCTCTCCCCCTCTCTCTTCTTTTTCTCGAGGGTCTTTTTTCTCTGTGGTGGTGCAAGATAGAGAGAGTGGCAGCCAGGGAGTGAAGAGAGGATGGAAGAGAGGAGAGAAAGAAAACGAAAGGGAGGGGTTGATTTTTAACAGGGTGGGTTTCACGCTTGTCTCTTTTTGTTCTCTGTTTTTCTTTTTTCTTAATGTGGCAAATATATAATAGTATAACATAAAGGTAGGTGTTTGGGTTTGGTTTGAAAGTCTTTTTATTTTTTTCCTTTTTGTGCTTTCGGTGTGTCCTGTTTGGCGAGCAGAAAATGTGCGAAACGGCACACAAATCAAGCCGGAACCTCTTAGACCAACCTATTTAAAGCCACCGAGCTCTTCGCTGCTCTAGAATTGAGAAAGATAGAGCGACACGCAGGGATTTTGGTCTTGGTATTAGAGTTTTCGACCCGCTATGTGAGTGATAGGTGCTTGGAAAATTATTTTTTATATATTTCTAGATTGTATTAATTCACATATTCTCAATTTATGATTTGTTTAACAATAATTATGGATATTGTTTTTATAGATTGATATTCACAGTAAAGCAAGGTAATACTCAGCCCTATCACCATCGATTTTAAAGGGGGAATTTAAGAAGAAAGAAAAAACAAAGGGAAAGGAAAAGGGAAAACAAATCACGATAAGATTTTGGACTCGAAATCTTCTGTTTTGCTAGGTGGGCTGAGGAAGAGAAATCCCAAAAGACAAGCCATGCAAGAGAACGAACAAGCCAGAGCACTTTCCATCCACGCGGATTCACACATTCCTTTTCCACTCGACACCAACCCAGGACATGAAGTCAACTAGCTTACCTGTCCGTTAGATTCACTGTCTTTAACTGCGTGTGGTGAACAACACGCAAAAAAAAATAAAAGAAAGAAGCTGACTCTCACTCACATCTTGGTCACCGAATTTAAAAGTAAAAAAATAAAAATCTGGACTGAGAAAAAACAGAAAAAGAAAAGTCATTAAATTTGATGGTGTCTGGTCGTCTGCGGTGCGGCCAGTGACAGCCTTAGAACCACCATGATAAGGTGTACCCTCCTCTTTCTTGGGTAATTGGCAATTTGGCATGCACTCAAAAGTTCACCCTCTCTTGGCCTCTTCCTATTTTTCACTTCAGCTTTTTATTTGTTTTGACTTCTTTTTGGCATCAATTATGTAAGATCAACTCTTTTTTTTTTCTCTGCTGACACAGTAAAGACAGGTAATATTGCAAATGTACTATAAAAGATTTTGTGGGTGTCAATGGAATCAAAATCTCCCCCCTGTTTAATGTAATCATGTAAGTGCTGTTACTAGACTTACTGTTACCTTAGCTTATATTTCAAGCAATAAAAAAATTAAATTATACTTGTGATTAACCTGACATGATTTAGTCGATTTGTTAGATTAACAAATAACTTAGATAATCATAAAAAAAAATATAATTTGACTAAAAATAAATCAAGACAGCATCTTTTCTAAAATATTAAAATGACAACATTCCAGATTAATTTGGGTTAACTTGTCAAAGCCGCTATCCAAGTCATGAGATAAAAAGCAAGTCAAAAAAATTATGAAACTCAATTCTCAATTAACCTAATGTTAATGAATGAAATTAAAAACAAAATTCAACTTAAAAAATGAGTTGAAACAACTCAGGTTAACCTGTCAAACTTGGATCAAGTCAATCGACCAAACTCATAACCCGAGTCATGTGACCATGATAACTTCATATAATGCAAACTAAAGCAAATTATAAAGCATGATTTCCAATCAACTTAATATTGAAGGATGAAATTGAAAAATAAATCAACTAAAAAAAGGACAAAGAAAACCCGAGTCAACTGGCCTAACTCGCGACCCATATCATAAGACTGTGATAAACCCATGAAAAGCAAATTAAAAAATATTATAAAACTCAATTCCCAACAAACTCAATATTGAATGATTGAATTGAAAAAAAAAGGACAAAATAATAACCAGAGTCAATCTAAGTTAACCTACCAAACTCAAATTAGGAGACCAGATAACTCCATAGAAAGCAAATTAAAAGAAAATTATAAAGTCTAATTCTTAACCAATCTAATGTTAAATGATGAAATTGAAAAAAAAACATTCAATTTAAAGAAGGACAAAAAAAAACTAAAATCAACCTAGTTAACCCGCAAAACTTGTTTCCTGGATCATGACATCATAATAGCTCCATAAAAAGCAAAAATAAAATAAAATTATAAAGCTTAATTCTCGATCAACTCCATGTTAAAAGATGAAGTTGACAAAAAATAAATAAATTGAAAAAAGATAAAGAAATTATTCGAGTCAACACGGCTAACCCGTAAGACTTGTAACTCAGGTTATGAGATCGGAATGACTACATAAAAATTAAAATATATTAATGTTTTAATATTTTGTAAAACGCATACGTGTTGAAAAATCATTAATTTTTTTTTTTAATGATTTTAGATTATTTTTTTTTGATATAAAAATATTCAAAGAAAATATAAATTAATATTTTTGTGATGTAAATATATTTCCGTAAGGCAATTACATCGCGGCACCAATCATACATTCAAAGTTTCCCTCACGATGCATATGCTTCAGCTAACTCCACTAAATCTCCTCGATTAATAAGAAATTATAATTTTAATCTCAACCAAGCAGATGAATCATGCCACCATTGTCACGGTCAACATAATTGGTCTCATTCCCATTTTTCCACGCGGTGGGTGACTGTTGAGAGACTATCAACAGTTCGAACCAGCGGGCATTTTTCCACACTATATTCTTAAGAATCGAAGAGCATGATCATGTGTTTGAACAATTTCCGCATCTCGATTTACATTTCTTGGGAAGTAAATTCATCTTCTTTTTTAAATGTAGCTAAACATGTAAAATTATTAAACAACGTGGTGGACAAAAGGGATTATTAACCTTACAGAAGTTAACACCGAGGAACTTCCAAGACGACTTCTTCTCGTATGTAGACAGAAGTTAACTTCCGAGACAGCACCACACATGATAACATTTAGTACTCTTCCCCAGAATAATTTTGGTAGCTTGCATCTTGGATCTATTTCAAGCATCCACTTGCAATGATGCAAAAAAATATGGCTCGAGTCCCACTTCCATGTAGATTCTCTTTTACTAGTGGCATTAATCTTGAAATCAAGGAGTCGAGGGAGGAAATTTCATGGTCGTAATCTCGCCCGTCTTGGCAAGAGTCGATGCACTGTTATTCGTCAGCAAATCGCACTCCACCTTTTCATCATAAGCATCATGAATTAGCTGTAATATCATCCTTGTTGATAGTCAAAATTAACAATCTTTAGCACCGAGTGTAGCTCTCCAATATTTGGTTCTAAGCAACACTATTCCCACTCACCAAATGATATCTCGAGTATTGAGAATCAATCCACCATGGCAGGGCTTCTGGGAGTTCCGGTGTTATCGTTGTTTTTTGAGAGGAAAAAATGGTAATATCGTGGCAAATTTTAGTAAATTATAGCATTCTCTCCTTGTAGACTATAATTTCACAAGTACATTTCAATTAATGGGGACATAAACAAGGTGAATGCCAACTTTAACCACCGAGCCAAGTCCGAATCAGTACTTGGTTCCATGGCTGTCGACATCATAATATAGCCAGGGCATTTATGAAAGATTAGGTCTAATAATAATCCACCATTGCGATTAAATCAGCTTTTAGAGAATCAAAATGAAAACGTTAATTTGATCTGTTGTTGACATAGCACCATGCTTTCCAAGCACCTCCAGCTTTTTGGTGACTGTGGCTGGTTTCTATTTTTATTGTGTTTCGTTCACAATGGCTGCTTTAAAGATTCAAAAATCAAACCACAAAGCGCTCACTAGTCAGAGAGAGGTTAATTTGTCATCCACTATAACTAAAACCTTTCAAGCTCACCAATGATGTCTCACTTTGCCTGTGACCCCAGAAAACTGTGTACGCGTCCATCACACAACTGCTTAATAAAGTGCCCAGTTGAACCTGGCACCTTTGACTCATCCTCGAATAACTAGTCACATGGCAGCCACTACGCGCGTATGTGTGTTTAGAAGCATTATAATGGTTAATTTTTAAAATATTTTTTATTTAAAAATATATTAAGATAATATTTTTTATTTTTTAAAAATTATTTTTAATATTAAAACAGATTCAAAAACATTAAAAAAAAAGACTAATTTTTTTTTGAAAATCCAATGATATCAGATACATCAGGACTGTGACATTGTATATTCCAGGCCCAGCGCAAAGCCAATGATTTACAAGTGCTCATAATTAATGATGTTGGAAGATCTCGATCGATTAAGTTAATGGGTGATGATTATGATCAAATGCTGGAAGAGGACGTGGGATTAATACTAGAGATTCTAACCGAAAGACAGGCCAATGAACGCATGCATCTCTTGAACCAAGTGCTTCTAGTTAACCTATCCCATCAATGCAAAGGTAAAAATGATGAGCTCTAACGATAAAGATTTATACTTTAAATCAACAGAGAAAGCACCTCCTCATACTGTACTTCAAGAGTGAAAGCAACCACTCACCTAATATTTTGGTTAAAGTTAAAACCAGTAATATTCTTAGACACTGGCTCAGAAGTCTGACCCTGTCAATGCTTATCCTGCAACAAATTGCAAGCCCGTCTGTCAAGATTTTGGGTTTTCCTCTTCTTTTTTTTAAAAAACGAAGTCCTTGCTGTAAGCTTTTGGTGATGGATAATTAATCGCATTCCAAGTATCAAAAGAGATACTTGGGGTGCCTAAAGCTTGGTGACGTTAGGGTTACTGCAATCCGAAATGCATCAGCTGAGATCTTAATTTGAAAGGGCACTAATCCAAGGCTTTCAAATAAAGCTCAACCCACAAGGGCGATAACTGGTATCCTCTTGTCTTACAGATGACTAAATATCCTTTTTACATGAGACGATCTGAACTGTTAATCAAACATTACCATGGTCTTACCTTCGCATTGATGGGTTGGCTCTAGCCTGTTGTTTGTCAAGAGCAAGATCCCTGGAGCGGGTATGTATCTCTGTGTTTGTGTTTGTGTGCATGAGTGTTCATCTGTGTGCGTGTGGGAGGAATAACATACAGATGATGAAAACTAAAGTTGGAGCACGAGCATAGCAGCAGGAAGATCCAAAACAGTCTCTGAATGAAAGCACACTGAACTCTTTACATTACTGAAACACGCTGCGACAGCTGGTCATTAACAGCCCAAGAAAGCATACAACGAGTAATAAAATTATCTTGCAAAGTGAGATATATCCATGGAAAATACTTGGTCAAGAAATATAATGAACTCCTCAGGGTGGAGGAAAAACCTAGCATCACTAAAACCTAGTGTTCTTTACAAAGCAGTTCATTCTACTTGTAGCTTCTTCACACTGGACATCCTGAAGCATCACTTTAGTACGGTGGTGGAGGATAGATTCCAGGAAACGGGCCTGGAGGGGAAAAAAAAGAGGAGTCAAAATGATTATTTTAACATTATTACCAGAAAGAATATCAGTCTCTAAGTACAAAAATGAACCGTTCAGTTACCTGGAGGATAGTAGGGTGAAGCTTGAGGTGGAGGTGGATATGGTTGTGGAGGATATGCTGAAGTTGCCGGATACGGTGCAGGAGGATAAGTTGCAGCTGGTGGTGGGGGATACGCTGATGGTGGATAAGCTGAACTAGGAGGGTATGATGGATAAGGAGATGAGCCTGTGTATGCTGTCGATGGTTGTCCATAAGGAGCTCCATGCGCTGGTGGTGGTGCAGAGTAATATGAGACTTGAGGAACAGGGGCTCCATATTGTGGTGCTGAAGGAGCATAGCCTGCTGCTGCTTTCTGCAAGAAATAATACACAGTTATTCAGCTTCCACCAATCAAAATATCTTCATAAAAGATAAGAGCTCTTTCAGTATATGTAATTGTAAGTTATAACAGCACCATAGAGATAGCTTACATTGGCATTTGCATAGTGTATTATCAATCTTACTTCTCCAGCATACCTGTGATCACGGAAAAAAACAAATGCACACTTTAGAAAAGATGTGCTATGAGACTACTACCAAACAGGCGAAAAACATATGTAACCAGTGAACTCCCACATCATGATTTGGAGCAAAAACATGGCAGTGTGTGCGTCTGTTATCAATGACGCAGCATATTTGGTTTATTGATATCTAATCCAGGAGTATCAATGCAACTTTTTATGGGATATGAAATTAGCCTAACTAATTTGGTAGAGGAATGGAGGGGTTGTGAAAATTTATTAACACCATGTTTGGATGGAAGGGTGGGGTTGGTGTGTGTTTAGCATTATGGTAGTTTTTGGGATTACAGTTTGAAAATGTAGGTTTAAGAAAAGCTACAAAATTGTAGCTTTTCTTAACCAAGGTTTCAAGAGAGTTTTTAGTAGGACCCATGCAAAACCGGGGTGTGTGTTGATTAACCAAACACTTTTAAAATTATGATTGGTGGAAAACACAGTTTCAACCGCACCACGCCACACTACCAAGTGGGCCCTAAACACTTCTTTTTTGGTTATGCAAGGGAATGGAATAGAAAGGAAGGGAATGGAGATTAAAAAAAAAGAAGTAAGAGTGACTATTACAAAAATAGCCTTAATGGGTAAAAAGAAGTTAGTTTTTAATCTTAGTAAAGATTATGTGTCATTTTGAATAATCTTGACCCCATTAAACACTTCTTATTCTTAGTAAGGGTTATTTGTGTCATTTAATAATCTTAACCCCACTAAACACCCTAATTTGGGGTGTTAAGATTTTTAATTTATTTGAAGGGTTTGAAGCCTCCAAACCCCACCTTTCCTTCCATTTAGTAGTGAAAACCAAACAAAGATGGGAGGGTTTTAGCCCCATCTTTTCCTCCTCGACCGCTCAACCCTCCTAAACAAACATAGTATAAGGATGAAATATGCATATGAGCCACTTCATATCTGCCCCAAAAATAATATGGTCACTCTAAAGAGAAGCAGAGAGTTGTATTCTTTCAGCCTCAAAATGGAAAGACAATATCCTCTACAAAGCATTAAGGCAATATCCTAGTCCTGTGTTTCAAACTTGAGTGGTCATTGCTTCCCCATCTTTGCCTCACAAAGTTGAATGCATACAGATGGAGAAACCTCACCAAATTGCAAGCAATAGCATTCAGTGGCCAGTGGCCAGTGGGAAGAAATCTACCACATAAAAGTTTGATAAACTGAAAGTAAATATAGTGGAAAGCACCAAAATTAATTTGCAATTGATTTCCAATATGGTATAACATCACCACAAAATCAAATCATACAACAGTTTGTCAATGCAAAAAAATATCGCATGTATCTGTAGACATGCACTCCAACTGACATCCAATTCAATGTCTAAAATCTTCATTTTCCTTCGTTGATATGAATTCAACGCAATATACCAAATGGCTTGTATCTCATTAGTACTCTTGCAAAACAGGAGACAAAAAGTCTCGAGCTCAGGCCCCAACTTTACCAATCCATCATTAATTCTATGTACAAACCATCAAAATCAGAACACATGTTTTTCAAAAGAAGGTAATCGCCCCATTCTAATCAAATAGAAATCACTATTTCAGAATATTGGCATTCAATGAAAGGGAACTTAACAGATAAAGCTAGACCAATCCTCTTTCGCAGTTAAATCATGCAAATTGCAGTTATAATTACCTTCCAGTTTTAGATTGAAGTGGCCAAGTTGTATCGTCAAAACCCTGCGATAGAACCTTGTGCAATTGAATCCTATACACAGTAACATAAACAAAAAAAAAATCAATGTCAAATTAAAGCCAAAAGCCACAAGGATCAACAGAGAAAAGCATAATTAAGTAAAAGAGGTTAAAGACTAATTACTTTCCGCTGCCGATAAAATCATCAAAAGTTAGGGTATTGCTGTTCCAAACAGCAACACCTATCTCTCTTAACCCTTCAATTAGTGTAAACATAAACTTCTCTTGGAATGTAGGATTTTTGCCTCCATCTAAAAAAAACAATCATTATAAATACCAGTTCTGCTCAAAATAAACTTCAAATTAAAGCCAGATTGAGATCTATGTGCAGGATAGTAGAAGATTAAGTACCAGTGCAGGTTCTTGTGCGAAACTTATTGCTACCATATTCAACACAAACGTAAGGATCTTGTCTCGAAATCCATTCAGTGTCCTTCAATTTAGTACACCCAACAACTGCATAAAAAAACAAATAACAATCAATTTCAAAACAAAAAAAGAAGAACGAAATAAAGGGTTTGCTTAATCACGTGAAATAAAACAAAATTAAGAAGAAAAAAATATACCGGTGACTTCAAGAAGATGGCCTTGAATACCAGAAACCGACATTTTACAAGATAGCTATAGAGAGAAAAGAAAAGGGAGGAGGCTTGTAATATTTATCCACAATACGGTTGACTTTGAAATAAAACCACGTCCGAGGCTGATTAATCTATCGCTGCTTGGTTTTAAGCATCACGTTTATATATGCGCGTCAGGGCGTGTCTGGTTGTTTTTTCATGGGTCCTTAGAGTTGAAGAAAGAAAAACTGCAGTGATTTTCTGGGTAATTTCGTTTTTAATGTTTGGAAACTGGTTTACGCGCCTTCGTCAGTAACACGCTCTTTCTCATTCACCACGAATCTCCTGCCTAATCAAATTCAGCCTTCTCGTCTTCTTTCTTTAGGTTGATGTCAACGTTTTTTTGCTTAATTTTTTTCCGGGAAAAAAATTATAGCATTGAGTTTTTCTCTTGTTATAAAAAATTAAAAGTATTCTTCTTGTCCGAGTAGAGGTAGAAATTGGAAATCGGAAATTAACAAAAAATGGTTACCAAATACGACATATTCTTGGCCATAAAATTAGATTATTCCTTGGAATAATTTTAGATCACTTCACCAGCTACAAACAAGTGAGCACAACGTTTTTTTAATTATCTGTTCTTTAAATTAAGAGGTACAGCCTGTTGACCCAGGACATGTACAATCTGCCTCTGGAAGGCAACT
>Ga0307511_10007033_pt1 | contig 11328 bp, 4 predicted proteins | sample 13_EM_MG_FD_200266 | JGI IMG/M metagenome (GOLD analysis project Ga0307511, IMG submission 200266) | Populus trichocarpa ectomycorrhiza microbial communities from riparian zone in the Pacific Northwest, United States - 13_EM | ecosystem: Host-associated > Plants > Roots > Unclassified | place...
TAATATTAATAAAAAAATTAAAATGATGACTTTTACAATTTTTTAATCAAACTTGGTTTTGATCGGGTCGTAGTTGGACTTGTCAAATCGACCGAATTATATGAGCTCAACTCTCATAAAATTTAATTTAATAAAAATATAATTAGACAAATATCTTTTTATCCTTATTTTAAAGTGTCTAGGATTTTTTTTATGTTTTTGGTCATTGTTTTTTATTTTTATTAAAAGGAGATGTTATACTAGTAAATTATTTTGTTTTAATAAAATCTAAATTATTACTCTTTTTATATTAAAAAAATATCACCATATAAAATAAATTATTTTGTTTCAATAAAATTTAAATTATTATTGTTTTTATATATTAAAAATATCATCATATAAAATTGATGATTCCCTAAAAGATAGAATCCGTAGTCGTGATATATTAATGATTCCCTACAAAATAATTTATATTTATCTTTAAGATTTCCGGCTAAGTATTTAATTAAAAAAACATTATAATAATGTTAACATATATTTATCAATGCATAAAAACCTCAAATTAATTTTATTAAACGCATGCTTCAAGTTTTAAATTCCCAATTACATTTAAAAAGCACTTTATAGGTTGCTTTTTTTTCCATAAAAAATTATTGATACAACCCATAACAAAGTTTGGGCCATGTAAATAGTCCCTTCTAACACTCCCCATTTGCTGGCTAGTCGCGAATAATTAGACTAATTAACACGTTGTTGAGATCCATGACCCATTTTTGCTCAAATATTCCTTGAGTTAGCAATGCAATTTCACGGCAGCCAAAATTCTGCTCGCTTAAAATTTATTTTTATTTTTATTTAAAATTAATTATTTTAATGTTTTTTAATCATTTAATTTAAACACGATGGTATTAAAAATATTTTTTTAAAAAAATATTATTTTAATATATTTTTGAAAAAAACATTTTCTAACACAAATCTATCACAACAACACTTCTAAATACGCATTTAATTGGGTCCAAAAAAACATCCTTTTGAGTTCACACCCTACTAAAAATAATACGAGAAAAACATGCATTCAATCGTTACTGAAATAAGACAGACTGAGCCAACTAATTAACAGAAATAAAACTATATATCAATTAAAATATATAGCTTATGGCACATCACGAGTGGATATTGAAGGAATGAAAGCTACTATACATATATAGGTGACTCAACATATTGGATAACACTCATGGCACAACGCGATCCCATACAAGTTCCATATAGCAGCGGCAATGGCCCATTGCCTATATAGTATCCAACCACCAGCTAAATAATCTCTCGGGATTATCTCTTAAGATTCCATGAACTGAGACGGAGGCGGGCTTGTTTTTGTCTTCTCGGGACCTGCAAAAGTGACAAACATCACATGAGCACAATTGCACAGGACCAGTCCACATCTTATTAATTGAAGTTTAACAAGACAGATTCCAAGAATACATGCCATAAACCCCACGAATCTCCACTTCTCGCCATTCTTGCACAAGGGCACAGCAACAACACATCAAATGCGAGAGGAAATCGTCAATAAACCCTCCCTGCCAAAGAAGTTGGTAGGAGTGAGGGGCAACTCTTGAGGAAAACAGATCTATATTTTCAAGATGAAGACTGGCTAGGAAGTAGGAACAACAGGAGATCCTCACAAATAGAAAATTATAGCATAAAACATTGGTTGTCAATGGATCTGGTATTAACGTATTACTTTTACTTTTATGCAGATGATTTCAGGGTTATGTGATGGCTTAATAAACTTTCAATTGGACAGTTTAGAACCATTTAATATCAGCATCACCTTACAAAATATGCTCAGTGCCAGGAACTGCATTTGAATTCTGGACAAAGGCATTGTATTTCACTCTATTATTACACGATACACACACAAACACTAGAGATGTTCATCATCCAATGTGCATGTTTCTGTAAACTATGGGATACCCAAAGAAAAAATATCATAACCATGCAGCAGGAAGGTAGGAATTACCGTGATATTCAATGTTTTGCGAAGCTCCCTTCTAACACAGCAAGTATAGCAACAACACGACAACATCATTGAATATGCCATCAATTCATTACAAGCTTCCGCTGAGGCTGATGATCATGAAAATAACATTACCAGAGAAGCTTCAAAACACTTTCAAAAGAATGATTTAGTATTTCAAGTTTCCAATAGTTTTTGCAATTGAAGTTGATAGAAGACAAGGAAAACATTTCAAATCTGACATTCAAAGCCTGTATTTCATCAAGCTATTTAAATCTAATACATCTGAGCTACTTTGTAATATTGTACTTATGTCCGCAAGTCCACAAGCTACTTTGTAATATTAGACAATATTTTCTTCCCTTAAAACCAATTGTCACATAAAGTATATGGGCTACAAAATCAACGTCAAGAGCATTAGCTCCCATATATGGTCTTTGTAAACTCCCCCTACAGTTGAGTTGGAAGCAAAAGTTCTGAAAACACTTGGGATTTTTGTTCACAACAACTCTACGGAGTAAATTAACATGTGGAAGTTATGCAGAACCCTCCAGCATTAGAAGAGAGAAGGGAAAACCAACTCTCTTTAAGTTTACCAAAAGGTCTCCCCTCAAATCCCTTGATTGGCCATCCTTTGTGTTTCTCCAAACCATTGCAAAAATAGCTTAGTAAACCTATGGTCGTGACTAATACAACTTGGCAAATGTAACAGGATCCTGACTACAAAATTAAAGCCACTTACATATATGCCTGTTCTTTGCCACAGTAGCAATCTTTGCAAATGTACCACAAGGATAGAATAAAGTCTTTATACCTGAAATTGAAAAGGATTCTTGTAAGTAAAAGATTTGCTAGGTCTTTTGGTTGTTATCAAGCTCAGTCATTTTTTGACAATTATTTCCTTGAGACGACTTCAGCAAAAGTACAAGAGAACATGAAGTCCAGAAGAATTGAATAAGTACAATTGAAAGATTTGAGATGCAACCTAGACACCTGGGGTAAGGTGTCCCAAAACATGAATGACACTTGAAAATTTATTACATGTCTTGAATAGTTAACAGTTTGTGAAACCAAAACCCGAAACATCAACAACAATCAGGATTTAAATCTTCATTTATTTTCTTCATTTTTGGTGATCACTCGTGTAGGAAAGGAAGAGATTTTAATATAACATTGCAGTAAACAGGAATGAAAATTAAATAAACAAGAAGTTAGTTGCAATTTATCTTATCATGCAGAAGGAAAGTAAAAATATAATAAAGAGATTGGTTTTTCTAGCACAGAATTGTTGGTCTGCATTGATATGAATATGAAAAGTAAGAGAGGGATAGACAGCATGAGGAAAATAGTACATCCAAACTGAATAGGAGAAAAAAGGTAATATATCATTGATTCACTACTGCATAAAACTCGCTAGCAGAGAACAAAAGAAAACAGAATGCCTAATAAGACTTACACAGATATGGCTCTGAACAGCAACCGAGTAAATCTGCATGCCATTCTTCTTGCTGATGTGACCCTCTACTTGACAGCAGATCATCTCTTGATGAAACTGAGGAAGTGTTTCTGCATAAAAAAGTATGCCATTGCCATCAAACTCTCTGAACCACCCTTGGTTTACAGAAATTGTGAAGGTTATATATTTCATATAGCACTCAAACAATGACCATGGAAATACCATGGCATCGAAGGGAGATGTATATAAAAAAAAAGGAAAAGAAAAACTGAAACCATATTCCTTTCTAGCATTTCCAACTTATTAGTGTCAATCTTTCAGGACTTTATAGAATTTAGAGAATTCAGTTTTCTTGGAAAAACCACACCTGGTGACAGTTTTGAAAATTGATATAAATTTCAGTACATATTTATGGTATCAATTTATAATGTTGCAATCAAATTGAATCCTTTCTATTAAACCAACATAAGCAAAGCTCTTTACCAAAAACGTGCAAAGCTTGTTGCAATGGAACTATCTTAAATATCAATTCAAACCAAATCAGCCTTTTGCAAATGAAAAGTCCAAACAAAAACCAACTCAATGTGCTTAGATTATGTTTTTGGTTCATGAATAGAGGTTGGGGCCACACATTAATGCATGACTGTTTACAAACAACAATTTCACCCAAACTCCACAAACATAAATTTTAAAGATATCTAACCTTGAAGTTTTGTGAGAATCACTTTTTGTACTATAGCTGTCATCAAAAGAATGTTTGTTCTCACTAGCATCTGAATATGCAGGCTCCAGTTTCTTAGAACTTTTTGTTGATGAACTCTTCTCCGGAAGAGAACTTGCAGCAGCAACTTCTGTGACCTCAATCAAATGCTGAATTACTTCACATTGGTTCACATCCAAATGTGCTTGCGATCTTTGTAGTTCAAGCTGAAGCTTCTCATTTTCCTTTCGTAGTGCTTCATTAAAACACATGTTTGGATAGGAACAAGAGAGAGTCTTTTTCAACATCGTGGTGTGTTCTCCTGAGCAATCTGGTTTCAGGATAACATCTTGCACCCTTCTGTCCTCGTCATCCAATGTGTACTCACGTTGATCCCTTTCAATATATTCCAGTCTCTCCTGCATACAAGTGAAAAAAAATCCGCTTAGTAGAGCTTTTGTGGTTATAGCATATTTTATAAAGGAACATGAAACATTGAGCAAATGAAAATATTAACCCATTCCTTTATGGATATGAGACAGAGAGTGGATTATCATAAATTCTAGGGGAAGCAAGAATAAATGCAGTTGCTTTTTTTTTGTGTGTGTTTGTGAGGGAGACAGAGAGTTTTTGTTCAGTGTGCATGTGATTGGGTGCAGGGGAAGTTGTTGTTTGGACCAGTCAAAATAGAGCCAGACGGGAAAACTACATGCCAACCAAGTTTCAACAAGGAAGGCCTTGCATTTTCAACTCAAAGACTCCCTCGCACTACAAGTGGAACCATTTTGTGGAAATCCAATCCTCATTCTCTCAATCATTCCCAAACAGAAACATGGATACCCACAGAAAATGCATAAAATACTCACTGCAGGTTAGCTTACCAGAAAACACTAGCACATACTGTGAATTTAATTTCAAATTTCCATCTCTATAAAACAGATTTCCAAATTTTGAAGCCATTTCAATAATCCAAAATTCCCACCACTTGCAACAAGATAATGACTCGTGTTTTAGCGATACAATGTACAGTGAACCAAAAATACATGCACTGGGAAGAAGACAGATAAATAGGTCCATTGATTAATAGAGCTGTCAAGCTAGGGATCACAAGCAAGCATGGTAGAAAAGGAACAAGCAAGTTTCATGAATTCATTCTCCCATCATTAGAGGCTAGATGTCAATAAATAACCAAGGAGTTTGAAGAATGACGAGTAGGCAAGCCAGACATATATAATCAAAGCAACAAAAGATGGAGACAGTTACAGATATCACAGCAATAAGGAACACGGCAGCAAAAAAAAAAGAATAAGAACAATAAATGATACCCGGACTCGAGAATTATCCACAAGAGTAATGAGAGGAACAAGCCGCAAGTACCGATCAATCTCATTCTGTGCCTTTCTAAATTGATACACAATGTTCCACCCCATTGCAAGCAAGTAAAGATAGCTCCTATCCTGACAACTGTTGACCAAAAGATAACTTCTTCTCAAAGCATCTTCAAGCTGCTCCAATGGTTCCCGCGTTTCCGGATACCTCTTAAGCTCCGAGATCTTCAACTGCTCCAACAAGTTCCCAATCAACTTCAAATGCTGTGCAAACTGCCGGCAATTCTTCTTGTGCATCCGTGCTGTAGTTGCAGCTTTACCTATCATGGCTATTAACCGCACTGCATCAATGCCCGTCAGCTGGACCACATTTGCCACCTCCCCAAGATGCTCCCACGTTGCCATTTTCACCACTCAGGCAACCTAAATCCTACCTTACCTGTAGAAAAATTCACTATCACCACTCCAAATATATTTCTTTCATTCTTCAGCTACAGTACTCAAAACTGTTACCAAAATGAAATTACTTGACTGCATTTTCTCAACGCCATTATTACCAAATTGAAGCTACCAAGTTTTTTCTTTCACCCCCATTTTTTTTCAAATTTAAATTTTCTTTTTAAGAAAAAAACCAAACTTTACATGAAAATGCTAATGAGAAAAATGAAATCAATCTCCTCGTAATGGGTCAACAAATTCATTTTCACCACTCAACCACCCCAAATCTAATCGTGCTCGTACAAAGAGTCACATTAATCAGCTTCTTTTTTGTTTTTTACAATCTCAAGTTTTATACCAAATTGAAGCTGCTTGACTAACATGCCAAAATTACAAAACCAAAGCAAAAATAGGTGAGCTTTCAAATAAAAAAATTCTTAGAAAAATGCAGCCAATGTCGAGAAACTAAAAGCATTATTAATTCATTTCACCTTTTGTAAGCCAACTTCTTCAATATTGCAGTAATGTTTTTCGCTTGCATCGCTTTATATAACGCTTACTTCAACTTCAAAGAATTCTTATGCAGAGAGTATCTGGTTTCGAGCCAGATCAAGATCAAATACTAGACTTGTTTACTAGATCTTCAATTTTAGAAACAAACAGCATGACCGTTCAAGATCTTTAAAAGCTGAGAGTAACGGTGTAACTGACCGTTTCAACCGCCACAAAATTAAGCAAAAACAGCAAAGATAAATACATAAATAAATAAAGATAAAGCAGAGAGAGAGAAAAGAGCATTATTATACATTAAGCTTCTTGAGTCACTTTTCAAAGGAAGTAAAAAAGAAATAAAAGCTGAAATAAATAAATAAAAATTCAATAACACATCAATTTCTTCTTCTTTTTCAAAACAAAAAAGAATGTTCAAATCTCCATTGACCCACCTTTTTTCGAACTCTCTCTTTTCTTCTTCTAATTTTTCGCAAATAAAAAGAAAAACTTCACCGGGAATTCAAAGCCTGCAAGAGAAAACAGAAGGCTTCAAAATCGCATTGCAAAAAACTGAAATCTTGCCTTTGAAGAAACACTTTAAAAAAAAAAACAAAAAAAAATGCTAGTGGAAAAACTCACCTTCCTCTCCATGCAAATGCTAGTTCTTTTTGTGAAATGTGAAAATCAGTGAGAAGAAGAAAGAAAGCATTGAATTCTGGGGATCACAGGCATTGCTTTGCGGAAAAGAGAAGAAAGAGGAGCTTCTTTCTTCTTCCTGTGAATGAGTTTTTGGCCTCTTCTGAGTAAGAAGAGATTTTCTGTGTGTGTCAATGTTTCAATCGCTCACAGTAACGGTGTTGTTTGTCTTGTGAGGTTGTGAGTATTGAGTGCACGCAGACAAACCACACAAGCACGCCAGGCTAGCTAGCTAGTACGAAAGGAGTTGGGTTGGATAGTGGAGTATTTGAAGTACAGAAATGCCCTCGTTGAGAATTTTATATTACTAGAAAGGACACTTCCTTTCTTGAGACGACGGAGGGTGAAGGGAATAGCAATTTCACTTTTATTTTCGGAAATGGCACAGGGCTGTTGACTGTTGAGATTTAACGAGCTCCAGCTGGCAGTTGTCTTTGTAATGGAGGGTGTCCTCTTCTCGAATCTGCTATACTATGATTTTCAAGATAATATCATATTATTTAAAATATTTTTGTTTTAAAATACATTAAAATAATATATTTTTTAAAATTTGTTTCGGATAACAACACATTAAACTAAAAAAAACAGTAAAAAAATAATTAAAAATTAAAAAACTCTTAAGAAACAATTTAGCTGCAAAAACTAACAGAGTTAGGAAAAAGGGGGTATTAGCGTCAAAACAGTAACCAACAAGAACCACAGGAGCAGCAAAAAAAAATGCAGCTTTCAGTTTCAACATCCATTCTCTGGCAACTCCCATGTGGACCCATTATGGTAGAAGAGGATGATAGAGCGCACATGCCATCCATCACACGTGTCCCCCATGTTTTTTTCCACTCGTCTCCATTTTCATTCGCGACCATATAATAAAAATCAAATTTCATTATCAATGAATAATTGTTTGTCTTTGGGATGTCTATTAATGTTAGTGGATTTTATACAGATATGCGGGGTGGCTCTGACTGTTTCAGAATCAATTTATTGGCCATTTGTGCAGGTTAGTGCATAAAATATATTCCGTTTCGAAAACGAGATTATTTAATTTCAATCACCATGCATAACACATACGGGAACATGTTTTAAGTATATAAAAGAATCACACGCACATGATTGACATGGACGGTCTACGGCTAATTCTCTATGTTTTTTTTTTAATTTATTAGAATAATGTTACTTGTTGGTTTTGATACAATTTAAAATTAATAATATTTTTTTATAAATAAAACAAAAATATAAACAGCAATAAAATTATAAGCTAATGAAGTTATAGAACTTTATAATATCAATATCAAGAATTGATTAGAAGTTATGGATTTTCCAATCTTATAAATATCAAGTATCGTATATTTTCTTAAAAATTATGTTTTTAAGACAAAAAGTCATTACATGACCATAAAATTAAACATGAGACAATATCTCTTTAAAGTCAATCATGTAATGGATTTGGATTAACATTATTATTGGAGTTATTATTAAAAACACAAGCTACTTGTTCTCAACTCCTAAACCTCCTTACTAGAAGAGAGTTATGATAATATTAATATCTCATATCAGTTATATCAGTTACGAGAGTAGAGGGATTTACAGTTTATAAGTTTTATGTACCATCTATTTTGACAATACATCTCAATGGGCCAATCATGTAGCGGATTTGAGCCAGCATCATCATTGATGTCATAGATAAAAGCACGAGCTATGTGCTCTCGACTCCCAATCCTCCTAACTTAAAGGATTATAATGATATTAATATCTCATACCAATTAAGAGTAAGAGGTTTTGATGGCTTATAAGCTTTAAATACCAACTTTTTTTAATGTGTGTTTTCAAACAAAATCAAACATGATGACATGAGTTCGAATGCATAAAAACATCTGAAATATGAGCATAGGTAATGCATACATATATTCCAAGAAGATCAACCATCGATCTTTGTCTGCTCCAAACTTCCTTCGATGTCTTATCTTGAACGACAAGTGTGAGACTTTTATTCAAGTTATGCATGCCAAAAGTTATGTGGTAAATCACTCATTTTTCTTTTCACAAAATCCATTTGGAAGAGGCACACAAGTTGCGGTAAGTTGCCTTTAAATTTCATAGCTCTCATAAAAATTTACAAATTTATGTGATTTGTACTCTCTACCGTGATTCGTTCGAAGAACTTTTATTGGTTGGTTAGCTTCACTCTCAAAAAGTGTTTCGCGCCTCTTAAAGGCTTCAAAAGCTTCAGATTTCTTTTCCTATTATAACCATATAAAAAAGGTAATTATATTCCATTAGAACATGAAGTTATTGGTCCATAAATATTGGAATGAATAGGCTTTAATGGCTTCCTTTCTCTCCATGACTTTTCTCGTGGAAATTGATTTTAATGTTGTTTGCTCACAACACATTCTTCACAAATTTGAGGAGTAAGAATTTTAGGAGAACCCATCACCATATTTTCTTGATATAAAATTTTCAATCAACCAAAATTAAGATATTCACAATGAAAATCTCATAACCATGCTTTCTCTTTTAATCTCGTCAAAAAGTATGAATGGATAATATTTTAAATATATATAGGAAACAATGGATTCTCTGTCATGTTAACTTTATCAATTAAGCTCAATTTATCATATTCAATTCTACATACTTTGTTTTTTATATAAGTTCCATACCTCTATTTCTTGAAGTTAACCAATGTTAAGAAAATTTATTTTTAATTCTAGAACAAATAAAACATCAGAGATAGTATGAACAATATTCTTCTTAGTTTGGATTGCTACCATTCCTTTTCCTATAACAGAAACTTTAAACTCATCATCAAACTTCATAAAATCTTAATAAGACTCATCTAAATCAAATAAGACTGGTTTATCTCTACTCATGTGATTACTACACCCAATGTTTAAATACCATAAAACTTGATGATTTTTCTCATTCATATGACAATTCATCAATAAAAAAGTTTCATCTTTCTTATCTACAAAATTAAATTTTCTATTACCATCACTATTTAAATTAGTTTGACATTCAGATTTGTTATGTCTATACTTGTGATACCTAAAACTTTCAACGTTTGATTTGTTCACTGGTTTATCAGTCATTATCAAATTAGTCATTATCAAATTGATCATAGACAATTATTTTTTTCATATTTTAGAAGTACAATGAAAGGACTAAAATACCATTGAAAGAAAAAACTTAAAACTGGTGTCTAGGGGCTTTTTCATATTTTTACACTAGTTTTTTTTATTATTATAGTCAAGTTAACTAATTGACAATTTAGTATTTGAGTAAATATAAAATATATATATAAATTAGTTGGCATGTGCAAAGTATGCATCAACGTGTAGAAGGTGCCCGCACCCTTCAGACAGTATATGCGACCCCTCTCGACATCCAAAATTCCCTTTTCATCGTATAGCTGGGAGCGCCCTCCGATATCTTCCTAGTAGAGCAACACGTGACAGTGTTGAGGTGGCAGTGTAATGTCAATGGTCATTTTCTCCTTCTCCCACTTCTCTCACCTCCTTCCAAAAATTGCATTATCATGTAAAAATTAAGACTTGTCTTTTTATTTATTGAGATTTCAAATTTGATCCTTATTCATTTGATTTCTATTTTTTGTTCTAAGTTTTTTTTATAAAATTCAAATTTGTTTTCAATTTCACCATTCAATTCCAATTTGTGCATGTTATTGTTTTTTTCAATTTGATCATCATTCTTTTGATTGTTTTATTTGTTTGTTCTTTTGTTAAATTGATTTTTCTTTTCAATTTCACCCTTTAATAAAAAAAATTGTAACTGTCCTCTAATTTATTTTTTATTTCAATTTTGATCCTCATCATTTAATTGTTGTTTTTTGTTTTGTTTTGGATCCTTTTATGTAATTGAATTTTTATTTTTAATTTCATCATTCAACATTTGATTGGTAGAAAATTAGACTTTTTGATTTTTCTAGATAGGATGCTTCTGGTCTAATGACCGAGGTAACACTGGTTGACATTGTTTATGTATTTATTTATTTATTTTATTTTATCATTCGATATTGTTTTTTTAAATGGTTTTTTTATCGGGTTATTTTAATTTCACAACCTATCTTGTAAATTTGATAAATTAATCCAAATTAACTTAATTTTTTATACATTGTTATTTTTGTTTTAAAAAATAATTTTTTAACATCATTTAAAAAAAAAAATTCTTGCCCCAAATCATAACGCGGGTCCACGTCTACCGT
>Ga0307511_10007034_pt1 | contig 11328 bp, 8 predicted proteins | sample 13_EM_MG_FD_200266 | JGI IMG/M metagenome (GOLD analysis project Ga0307511, IMG submission 200266) | Populus trichocarpa ectomycorrhiza microbial communities from riparian zone in the Pacific Northwest, United States - 13_EM | ecosystem: Host-associated > Plants > Roots > Unclassified | place...
CAAACCTCTTACCGCACCTCTCACACTGGAATGGATTGAGATGTCTCAATGTATCCTCCCTATACCCGTTGATTAGGAGCTTTAAAGAATATTGATGGTGGATTCAATGATACGTACTTCAACTCAGCGAGGTTCTTGAAGACTCCATTCTCTTTGGCCAACATGAACTCGCATTTATCGTCCTGGAATTGACAGAGAAACCCCTTCTTGCCCCGAGGTTTTTGTGGCTTTCTTTGTCTTTGTAGCACAGTCCCTGTGTCTTTTGGAGTATTGGAGGCCACCGAGGTAAACGAGAGGGTTGTTTCCGAGATGCTTGGATAGGGCCCCTGGTAATATAGTGGATTTGCGCAGAGAGACTCATCAGGGTGAGCCGGAGGATAATCAACATGGCCTCCTATTGCCAAAACGTGACCATATTCGTCCATATAGTTGTGTAGTTGAACAAATTCCTCGCCATGTACAAATATAGGTAGTCCTGACTGATTGTTATCTGCAGCTTCGAGTTGTGTAGGGGCCTCCTGAGACCATTGCTGCATAGACTCACTCGGTCCGTACATGACTGGGGCAATGCTGTTAGGGTGCTTGTGGATAAGGTATAGTAAAGCAAGAAAGGAGTCTTTGGAGGAACTAGGCTGAATTCAAGTTGATAGAGTTGTCTAGATCTTTCACAACAATATTATTTGGTGAGCCGATCCAGAAGTGAATTAGTAGGCAAGATATATACCCTTTTATTATCAATGTTCAAGACCAAATGCTAACCCTTCCAATCCTCCAGATGCAGGACCGCCGCGTCCAGTCCGAATTTCGTTCATGTTCTTGAGCTCTATCCTCCCCAACACATGCTTCTTGCTTGACGCTTCGTGTCGAGCGAATCGACTGTCCTTCGCGGTGTAATTTGACAATTTCTTGTCTCACAAAACCAGAGGCTGCACATCTAACTGGCTCTGAGCCTGTCCCACCACTCTGCGCCCAAGCACCGGCAACCTCGCCCTCTCGAACAGGAAGTATATATTCTTGAGCCGTCATGGGTATGGATTTCCATAGGGCGGAATCCATGGAGTAGTCTCGGCGGGGGTGAATCTAGTATGTAACAACTCCAGGTCAAGGTCGGGCACCGCGGTGGTGGTCGATGATTGGTGCCCATTTTGCACTGAGCTGTCACCTTAGCTACCTGGGTAGGGTCTCGAAACCGATTGCGTATGCTATTGCTATGCTTCATTGAAGAAATAGCTTCCCAACGAAGTACCTGCGCCCTAAGAGCACCGCGCGTGCTGTTAGCGAGTGACTGCTAGCTTCAATCATACCGGTAAGTCCAATATATATAAAAAAACTCACTAGATTTGATTGCCTCGCCAGGAAGAGTTTTTTTTTTTTTTCAGGAAGGGGCCCAAGCACTACCAAGCAGACTCAGATGAAACCGTACTCGTTGCCTTTCCCGCCTCGTCGGAGGGTCTCAGTAGTCTTTCGAAGTCCGCAAATATGGCGGACTTCCACAGTCATACAGTCCACAGACTGGGGAATGACTAATGTTACGTAAGGTATGTCAATTATAGAGACCAAAGACCAACAACCCCTCGAAATCAAGCCCTAATATCCTTGCATTCTCCTTGTTGAAAAAAATGTCTTATTCCGCGCATATGACCCCAATTTCCGGAGGTGATGAATAATACCAACTGGGTGCATCGTATATCGGTAGCAGACATATAACTACAATAAAGCTATAAGTTTCTGCCATGGCCAGTGAATTCGTGTCGCAGCATTTCGTCTTGGGGAATTGACCTCGAGCGTTCTGTCACATTGAACCAGGGACGATAGGAGGTTTATAATTCCAAGCTATGTTATATAATTCGTAAAGCTGAAAAGCAGGCTTTGGAAGGCGTCAGCGGGCATCCAATAATAACGAGTGAATCTTAAAGGCGATCATAATCATGGGTGGGATAAAAAACCTCAGATTTCGTAGGATAGTTACCTAAAATACCTGCACATAGTCACCTACCGGAGGGAAGCTCCATGCACGATATCACCAATTTTAGAATTGATGGTTCAGCCTTTCACCACCTGGTTGGCATCATGCAAAAATAGAAACCCCGATCGATACCTCAGAATTCCCATCCTATGATTGTTGACATGGTTGTTCAGTTTGTTTGCAAAAGCCTCGTCGTAGGCGTCGCTCATCATGAACGCCGACCGGGGGACGGCAATCCCACCGCGGCCGCGGTGTTCTGGACCGGTTTGTGTATAGCATGTTGTATTTGGTAGTAGGTTGGGCGCACGAGGCTTGGGCACAAAATTCAGTACTAGGTACATATATATAGAGAACAAGTTGATCTGAATTTTCTGTTATGAAGACGGCTGAGAGACTCAAGGATCTTTTTAATCCAATTACTAGCGCCGCCGCCTATCTCAACATTATTCTAAGCGGGGTGAATTCAGGGGGACGGGCTCATATGACCATCGACTGAGACAGATCCACCATGCATTATACTGTAGTGGGAAAGAGCTGCAGCCAGGCAAAACTAACAGTTCTCTCCGGCTGTTAACTTTCTGTTCTTGATATGTATCACAACAAAGCTGCTAATCCTGTTAATACCAATGCTCCCTATATTTATATATGTACAGTATATCCATGATGAGATCTAGCTGTTAAAGTATGTGGAATCTTCCTTGAAATACGAGAGCACACATCAAGTGTGAAGAACCTGCAATCATTCCCTGAAGAGTCTAGTCGCTAATCAAGGGTGCACCTGTGCGCATGGGTCGACGGCCGTAGCCGCAGCTATTGACGACAGCAAGTTTCTAACTCAATGCCTCTTAGCTCCGCGGGAGGTGCTCAAGATATCGATGTACGTTAAGATTGGCAGCTACGGGTACTTCCGTAGTTTTTAGAGATATATATAAAAATAAGAGTATTACCAGCAATTTCAGTGTAAATTGCATGCACCATTCCTAAAAGCTTTTTTTCCTATTTTTTTTAACGTCTAGTAAACGATTCGGCCATGACCAGGCCCCGATGCATCCCTTTAAAGATTCCGCTGTGCATGCGGGGCAACAGGCGCTCTTAAAATCATAGCTTCTCTAATCGCTCATATCGGTATAGTGCTAGCAAATATCGTATCGCACACGCCCAACATACATGCATAGTAAGCTTAAATTAATTGCAGATGCATCATCGGTTATCTGCTCCCGCTTTGGTAGCCACTTATATTAACAGAGTTCCTGTCATTACTTACTGTATGGAATAATTCCTTTTTTTCCCAGTCAATTAATCTGGATTTAGCGCTAGCCAGCGCCGGATATCGCCAAAAGAAAACTCCACTTCTGATCCCGATCAATCATACGCCTTGATTTGTAGCGATTGCGCGTGCGCTCTCTGATGCACAGTTTGTCGTAGTGGGCACCCTGTGATCTGCAGCTTGTCGTCCTGTCTTTCCGCCCAAGAGCCAACGTGTTCCCTGCATAGCCATCCCCCTCAAATCTGCCCATTCCACATCATTATGGAATAAGACTCGTCGCTACAACAGCTCAAGCCTCGATATCGATGGGCTCCTCTACATGCATACTGGGAATGAGAATATAGATACTGTAAGTACATATGTACAGACCCTAGACAAAAAGTCTTCCTACAAGAAACCACACCAAAAGTGACCGCCGTGAGAAACATTAAAAATCAGGTTTTCTAGATACATAGAAAAAGGTTTAGATTAGTATACAGTCTCTTCTCTGATTTTTGCAGCTCAGTGTGACGCCCTGGACAGACACTGTGGTCAATGGGATAGCAGTCATTTTCAAAAACGCCCCCAAAAATGGCGCTAAACTATATATCTAGGGAATGGAGAATTTCTCCAACTTTTCGGTTTTCGAAGACTTCAAAAAGTTGCTAGAGCAGCTGGAGGGCTGCTCTAGCCCTATATATTTAGAATTATATACTTCATATCATGCTCAAGCTTAATTCAAAAGCCGCCCGTAAATTCACAAGATAAGTGCAATTATGCAGGTGTCTACAGAGGGCCAGTGGTTACGAAGATTTTTGTCTAGGACCTGCAGTTGCCAAGAAAAGCTCTACCTAGCAAGAGCGATTGCCAAGCTCAGCAAGATGGCTTCGAATGAGAGTAGTCTCTTCGCGGCCCTGCACATATGGTTGCAATTCCACGGCGACTATGTAGTTAGTATTCATTTATATTTATCTGTTCTCAATTCTCGCAAAATAGCAAGCCAACTCGGTGCAATAGATCACCATGTCATGTTCGGTTCCAGAACTTATGCACGAAGCTCGTTCAATTGTAATGGAAGAGTTCTCGGTCAACTCCAAAACCAATGCTGTAAGTAACTAGGCGCTAGGTTAACCCCAATTAAATGAGCTCGGCTATGGGCACAGATGCGCTAAAAATAGCCGATCAAAAGTGTTGGAACCCGGTAACCCCAGTTGCAGTATTGCAATTAATTAACAAGCGCGAGGGACCTCTACCAAGGTATCGGCACGGTTCATAGATACATACCCATGACTCAATTAACGTACCCCAAGGCGGCTATATTGACTTGTTTGCGGAGCTCGCAATCGAGGACTGAGGTCTCCGATAGCCAGCCAGTACAGTCATGCATGTTATCATAAGTCCCACACGGGAACACTTTACGATCAGCCATGCTTTCAAGATTACCCGTTAACATTGCGAAGAACAATCGCCCGGCTTATCCCGAGCAATTTCACAGGTAGATCATTCACGATTAGTATTAGATATTACCAGTACACACTGAACACTTCGACTGAGTGGAGTGCACCCAAGACACAGAACAACAGTTGAAACGATTGGCATATCCACCCATGCGATCAATTGTGCGCCATATCTGACCATATCTTTCGGTGCCGGGCAATTCTAGATATACGGTTTCTTGAACTTGATTTAGATTCCTAAGCGGTCATATTACCGCAACCAGACTAGCTATAGTTTGCACCTTCGGTTAGATCCAGCCCATGCAGGCTTGTTCGCACAGTCCTCTATTTCCAAAAAGTTGCCAAATATCACTTACGCCCAACTGACCAATGCTACTAGTCTCAGATGAAATGAGACAGGAACTCAATATATATATAAGTACAGAATATTGGTTATAAGTGTGGAAGATGAAAATCCGAATTCGCCGATTGCCCCAAAGTCTATCGACCACCCAAGTTCGCACTTCCGATAGTAGTTTCATGTGGAGGTGCTCATCGCTAGCTTAATAATGGCTTTAGTAAGGTGTGTCTGCTGCTAGTATTTATGTATGCCTAAATAGTGAGAATACTTACCCTCTGTTAGGTGATACGGTGGGCATCCAAAATGGTTTGCCATTATATGAAAGTGGACAGTACAAATCAGGAAATCTTCGTGATCACCATTGGAGATATACAATCAACCATCGGTGGGCGCTTCTATTATATTTACGGATGTCGAGTCGCTATCAAGTCATCTTAATTCAGTAGCATCTGCCGCGAGCGGATAAAGACATCAATCAATCCAGCAAACAGTTCTATTGTCAGGTCGGTGCCAACTCTAGATCTGCTAAAGGCGGTTAATGTTAGTACTTAATTCGGTTGCTAGACGAACATTAGCCGGGTCATATATAGAGAAGCAACTGCACAGTTGCGATGTGTAAGGATGCTTCTCCAGAGTTTGTTCCTGTGACGACCTGTCAGTTTCAGAAACGCCGATCATAGATTCGTTTTAGATCACTCGGCCGTTTCAACTCAATAGAGGAGATCTATGTTGATCAACCAGGTGTTGGCAAGTTGCCATTCTCCGCCAGAAGGACTCGTGCGCTTCATTTGGGTGCCTCCACAAGGCCATTGTTAAAACTCTGTGCCACACTATAGAAGGAACCCCAGCTATTTTCGAGAGCAGTGTGGCGCTAGATCGACTCTCGGAAAGCTTTTTGGCGTTTCAGCGAATGCAGGTCGTCGATCATAACAGGGTATGATTGGTTGCTATGCTATTTTCAACCCAGCCTTGGATGCGAACATTTTGAGTTCTTGCTAGTGACACTTTTATAAAGACCTGTGTTCGTAAACTCAAACCTGCATCATCAGGCTTCTTTTCTTCAGCTGTGCTTTGGACCGTACGTCACGAGCCATCTCGAAAGGCGTTTTTTTGTTTATTTTTTTATTCGTCACACATATTTTCCCAACTGTAGCATAACTGAGCCAGCTTGCATTGACTTTCCTTTTTCTGGCGGTTTCAAGTGTTGGCGAGCATTAGTGTAAATTGGTATCAGCTTTCTTGCAGGTAAGCTCACATCCTCGCCAAAGTCACGTTACTTTTTGGGCCCCACCATACCCCTACTTCCCGTCTACACTGCCACATCTTCAATATGGCGGATTCAAGCGCGCATACATAGCCTAGTGTAGCCGACGCTATCGCCAAATCTCTCCATATCTCAACTTGATATTGTGAACACGCAAGATCGCAGATTCAATTCCTCTCTCTCAACAATTGCAATGCTAACAATGATACCGTTTATCCGCAGGCAAGAGCATAGGCTTTTGCAGCTATACAGCCTAGCGAATATAATTCCCTTTACACGCCATCACAGTACAGCCACGGGTTGGCTCTCGGAAGGCTTTATTAAGTAGCTTCACTGCTGCCTATATAGGATCTGGCGGCAAATTTTGAGAATCGAAGTTCTAATCGAATTGATCACATCGCTTGATATAAACGCGCGCAGTTCGGAGTTCTCATAGAAGGAGGCACGGAAAACGACCATACCTTACGCTACCACTTCAACCACCAATACGGTTACGTCCAACCATTTGGGACTTATTCTTACGAGCCTGTGCCACATAATGTCTAGAATAAATTTCTCGAATTTTCCTCCAATGGCCGACCTTCCTCCAAGCTCACCTTCCACCGCCTTTCCACTCTCATACCCCCGGCCTCAATGGTTATTTTCTCGTGAGGAACTAGAAGGATTACTATCATCCTTCAACATCCAAATATCAGACCTCCGAACCAACAGGAACAATTCCGCCTTGGTAGAAAGAGTGCTGGAAAGGATCGTGGCATATAGGACGAGTGAGCACGCTTTCTCGGGATATAAAGTTGAGGGCGAAGGCGTTAGTCTATACGAACCGGACAATTACGAGTTGCTACTTGCACGATTGCATTTGGCGGTTGAGATTCAGTGCATCTTGGTGGATTGGGCCAACAGAGGCATGATTGAAACTCGGAAAACGAGTCTTTTGGGACGATCCAGTGTTAGCGGGGTTGACCCAATTGCTCGACTGGGTATTGAAGATGGAGAGTCAGATGCAGTGGCCGCCGGTCGGTCAAGGTCCACCAGTCAAAGCTCCACAAGCAACTCATCAATCAAGAGCACAAACACTGTCATGATAACTCCACCTTCAACTTCCAGCGGTGAGAGGGCCTCTAAACGACTAAATTTGGGAAATGGGGATTCACAGAGACCCCCAAGACTTTCCCTGGTCACCAGCGAGCCGATAATGCCGACCCCCCCAACATACCCGTATCAATATGTGGATAGTGCAAACACTGCAAGTTGTACATCGGCAAAGCGAAAATGGGTGGATGGCGCTTTCTCCGGGTATGCAATCACCCCATCATCAGCAGTGTACTCTACACACGCCGCCAGCCCCCACTCCTTTGCTCCTGGACAGTCTGTGCTCTCCAGCCCTGGGACCGCAACCTCGGAGAAGATCCCGTTTCTGTGCCCATTTCACATCATGAACCCTAACAACGAACATCACAAGGAATGTGCGAAGAAGACTTACCCTAATCCCCGAAAATTGAAGGAACATATCTGGCGGTACACGAGACCCTTCAGATGTGAGAAATGTGGGGAAGGCTTTGGTCGGGATAAAACTAGGCAGATACATGGCGAGAAAAAGGTTCCCTGTAAACCTCGTCCTGCTACGGAGTATGACGAGGGAAGTATAACTTATGAAGGAAGTCGGGAGCAACTCAGGGATCAAAAAATCGAGACAGCCAAGTCCACTTTCGAAATTATAAATATCTTGAGAGAGTACGAGCAGGGGTCTGGTATCTCTAGCAACACTCGCATGATTCCCGGAAACCAAATACAAGGGATTGCCTTTCAGGACCCTTTCTCCACTCAGAGGCAGGACACACAGGCGGTATGTCAGCCTGCTTATCTTCAAGGCCTCGGCCTTGATCTCGGATATGACGCAAATGTACCGAAAATCGTGGTCCAGTCTTATGACATGCAGGCATTGGCTGCAGCACACTGCGGTAACTACCTGCCAAAGGCATTGGAGGGGGAAGGTTGGAAGCCAATGACCGTTCCCACCGCCCAGCAGCCTACAACACCCCCTATGGATCAGGGGAGCCAGCCAGGTCAATGCAATTTGTCCCCACCGACCCGAATGCAAAGGGATAGCCAGCCGCACTCCGCTAACGGTAGCACGGCCATTAATGGGTCCTCACCAAAGTCACCTACACCAGAGCTTACTCACCATGGTCTATCGCCTATACTCTCCCCCATGTCGATGCAGGATGTCGATGAGCAGGAGTATGTGATATATGAGAGTCCAGCTACCACTCCATCTATCAATATCAGTTACTGGAAGCAGAATGGGCAAAACCAAGTTGCGGAGCAAATGGTAGCAGCGAATGAAATGGCACAGGGTCGTGAGATGTCTATTAGTGAGCCAGCTCTTGTTCTTGGAACACAACGGAAGTCGACATCCGGCTCTCTTGACCAGTTGGCATTCAACCTTCTGGAAGATATTGAGAGCTCTTTGTGGGATAATCCTTATCAATTTCGCTATGTCTAGACAGCGCTGAAGTAAGGCATGGCTATCAGGATGGAGGAGGGTTGGAAGCAGGTCGGATATGCAATTACCTATGAGGGGGATATTGGGAATGGGGATTTTGGGATGGTAAAGGTACTGGTCGGCAAGTGGGTTTGGGGTCGGGATATGGGAAAGTATAAATCTTTACGAAAGCTACGACATCTCTCATTTCATGATAATTTCCTTTGTAATATTCACTCTTTTGACACATTTCCTCTGTTCGGAGTTTTTGAGGCGCTTTTCATTTATGTGGTATGTGGTTATGGCATATATATTTCATGTTTTTATCTTTTCCATTGTTTAATGTTTACGGATTATTGGTGGGACGGCAATTTTATTATCTTTTAGAAGTTTCAATTATTAGTTTTCTTTATTATCTCCGCTCTCGTCAACATGGCATATTTCTTGCATTTTCTCACTCGCATAGATCTTTCTTACAAGCGTGATGCCTGGTTTCGTTTTTTCCTTCTCGTTGCGGGGTGATAGTAAGCTAGAACATACATAGCTCTTGAAGGGCTGAATCGAATCCGGAGTTTCACTGTTTTCATAGACTGCTACAAATATACATAATTATGATAGAAATTCTTCAAGTCACATCTAGATCTGGCGAATTCGATATAAATGTCTTGCAATTTGTGGGCTCTTCGAAACCTCTTGAACTTGAATACTGATACGAGACTATACATAGTAGAGACGTAGCTGTGTATGGCGAGGTACATACTGTACTTATAGTTCTAGGCGGTAAATCCCCTAAGATAGGCACAAGCAAACATTCACCTCTACCGCCATATATCCACCCTGATCGCCCAAGAAACAGATGCTACTAGTATAGCTTGAAACCACAAAAACTAGTGCTTCTGGAGAAAATATTGAAAATCAACATCAGCAAGGTTTAGATCGGGAAAAAATCATGCATATTGAAAAGCAGCGCCCAAGGATTTTCCATGTTTGGGACATATATACTTCAGGGTCCAGAAAATCATCAGTTACCATACAAATTTGAATGGTATTGGTTCTTTACAACCACGAGCGGGATTTTGAATTGTTACTACATCTCACCAGGTGGCTGTGAAGTCTAGAAAATCTTAAGAGCCCAAAAACCCATTATAAATTGAACATGAAGCCTCAGAACATGAGAAGAGGTTACCAATTTCTAGTATTCGTATAGATCAGGAAAATTTTAGTGAAAAACAGAGGTCATAAGAAGACTCACCGACTGGCAATAGGGCTGCACATGTACAGTACAGCTGAGGGACGTGACGAGAGAACTGGTTGGAATTCGCTCGGGTGGCTAACGAATTGTTCCATGATACCGGCTCATTACCCTCATAAGTGTCAGAGATCTTCCTCTGTGGTACCGATATTCCCAGGAAACCCATGATATCTTGGGAATGGGTAGAATTCGCTTGAATATAAAGGGTAAAACTCAATCGACTGCTCAGGTTCCAGAAAGTTACTTGTGAATCATGAAAAATATAATAACTGCTTGAGAATAAGGTAGAATGATGTTCAACCAGACCTGGAATAAAGGACACGACGTTGATAGTATACGTAACTGCCAAATTAGGTAGGGAAATCTGTTCTACACTACAACTAGCCAACTGATGGTGCCACATGTGGAAGGAGGCTTTATTATGTGCGGACCCTTAGATAGAGTTGCGGAGACATCATGTCTCCGTACCTAGAACATCATCGGACATCATCAGTCATGCCATCTCTGATCCTGAGGTCCATCAACCAGGCTGTACTAAAACCGTCTATAGTCCTGGACACCGTTCTTTGCTTCCTGAGGCCAATATGGAGATTGGTGGCTTGCAATACATGCCCGTAAAAAATGAACATGCTGAGTTAGGGTTACTATACAATTATGTTACCAAGCGGGGACCCTCAATTAGGGCAGAACTTGCCTCGCTTTGGAATCTCGGTATGCCGAAAACTAGCTGGATTCCAATATGAACCCTAGGATTTAGTCCGAGAAGCCTTCCGTACCGCCTGCTAACAGGTAGATGTGTAGGTGGGGAGCGTGGGCATCAATCATGACTGATATCATGGCCCATGATACATCTCTACTGTACCTCAAATACCTATATATTGGCCCCTACTGGCCTCTTTTTTTTGAGTTTATACCCGCAGTCGGCTTATGGTCATGGCGGGGCCCTGATGGCCCGAGGAGGTCCCTATAACAGGTTCACACTACTTCCAGACCTTCCAAACCTAGGAGGTAGGTAACATAAGGAATGACAAAGGTAACAGAAGCCACCATACCGCCATCCCCGCCCACACTGCTCCCACAAATCTAACCTGGAGAAGAGCGTTTCCTCCAGACTGTTTTGTCCCATCCATCTGCACGCAATTTCTCCATTTTCGCCTATTGGCGCCCCCCGAAACCGAAGCAATCAGAAGCACAACAGTCTACTGAGGTACTACTCTACATCTAGCAGCTGTGCACGTGCCACCAGGGCCTTTGCGCAAGCGTCGACTATACTTACTGTAGACTAAGTAGCGCTTGGTGAGGTTGCAACGACAGCTCA
>Ga0307511_10007035_pt1 | contig 11328 bp, 9 predicted proteins | sample 13_EM_MG_FD_200266 | JGI IMG/M metagenome (GOLD analysis project Ga0307511, IMG submission 200266) | Populus trichocarpa ectomycorrhiza microbial communities from riparian zone in the Pacific Northwest, United States - 13_EM | ecosystem: Host-associated > Plants > Roots > Unclassified | place...
TTTTTTCGGAATCCGTGTCTATTTCTGTAGATGACTCCCACACCCGCAAACGATGACGAGGCGGTGCGCGACGCGTTTGTGCGGTGGGCGTCATTCCAGACTGCTGCTCCCCGTCACCCCGAGGTGCTCATCGAGCATGTGCAGATCGTGCACGATTACGCGGGCCTGCTCGATACGGAGATCGATGGACGCCGCGTGGTTTGGAAATCGGTGCCAGCGGCGGCGAGAGCACGCGTTACCGCGGCGGCAATCGCGATCGGGGACGTCGATGCGTGGAGTGTCGATGCCGCATCGCTTCGCCAGCGCAGCGATCACATTGCCGTCTGTCACATATGCATGGGCGAGAAGAAGCTTCGGTGTACTGCGTGCCGCGGCGGAGGCAAGACGCTGTGCGGCGCATGCAATGGGCAACGCAAGGCGTACGGTTACGCCTCGAACGGAGCGTACCGTCTTCTCAACTGCACGGTGTGCCGAGGGAAGGGCGAGATCGACTGCGCGCAATGCCGGCGCGGGATCGCCGTCTGCCGAACCTGCATCGGCGAGGGTCGGATGCAGTGCTGGATGGAAGTGGAGTCGTGGCAGCGCTCTGTATCAAAGGTTTATCCGCAGATTCTTGCACAACGGTTCGCGTGGGGCGAACTGCCGGCGAACGATGCGGTGGCGCGCGATGCGGAACTGCTCACCGAGGTCGAGCGGCCGCATGCGCTTTCGCCTGATGACTTAGCGAGCATCCCGGCAGAATGGCTGGCCGTTCTTCGCTCCGAGACAACGACGGAGGAGAGGGTCTCTCATGAGCGGCTGCGCATCGCGCGCATTCCGATGCGCGTCGTCCACTATCGGCTCGGCAGCATTAGTGACTGCGTCACGTTCAATGGGCTCCGGCTCCTCGATCCCGATCCGGCTGTAAGAAGCGCATTCGATCGCCGTGCTGCCAGGCTACGAGTACTGCGGAGAGTGTTGATCGTCGTTGCGGTCGTGATCGCGGTGGCGTCGCTCGCACGCGACCCATTTTTTCGAAGCATTCCGACACTCCTCAGCGTTCTCGCGTGCTTCGCCGCACTTATCGCGATTTACCGCGCTGCCACGGATTGGACGGCCGCGCGGCTCCACGTGCGAGCGCTGCTCATCGCTGCCGCGTCGTCATTAGTGGTGGCGATCGTCTTCGCGATCGCCGCGCTTCCCCGTGCCGCTCATGCACGGCAGCTCATCGACCGAGGGGATACTGCCGCTGCGGAATCGGAACTGGTCGCCCTTCACGACAACGCCCCGGTGTCGATGTGGGCCGATCTGAACTTGGCGCGCGTCCGCCGGGCCAAGACGATTGATGCCGCGCGAAGTGCGCTCGCGCAGATTTGTCGCGAGCTTCCGCAGTACGCGGTCGCCGTCCATGCTGTCGACGAGCGCATTCTCAATACAGCGCGCGATGAAGCGAACGAACGGAGATGGTCGGATGCCTCGAACGCGCTCGCCCTCCTCAGCGACGGCGCGCGCGGGCGGCCGGAAACCGTCGCGGTCGCCGAGTCGGTGTGCGTGCCCGCGGCGAGGGAGAAAGTCGACCGCCGTGATTGGGCGGGCGCGGCCAACGCGATTCTCGCGGCGCGCCGGATCGGCGTAGCGCCGGCGGCGCTGGAGCCGCTCGACGACGTTATTCGGGGCGCGGCAACCACCACCGCGGCGAAGGCGCGACAGGTCGGCGATCCGCTAGAGCGGCTCCGGCAACGACTGGCCGCCGAAGACACGTTCGTCTCGTGGGAACGGGCTACGGACAATTGGGGAACGTCTCCGCTCATCGCCTTGCGCACGGCCATGGCGCGAGACGTCGCCGCGATCGAGCATGCCGAGCGCCGCCGTCTCAAACACTGAGGAGAGCGATATGTCCGACGCGAAATGGAAAGACGCTCTCTGGAATCTGCTCGATATTCTTCCCTTGCGGCGAGTGACCGCGCGCATCGCGCTCAGCGCCGGACTGATCGGTCTCGCGGCGCAGTCCTCGCCAGCCGGCGTGACGCAGGCGCGGGTACCGGTGTCACCGGTGCTTGCGCCCGAGGCGACCGTGCGGAGGCTCAAAGGGAGATATGTGCTGAAGCGCGTGGCGAATGCGTTGACCGTGCGTTTCGCCGGACACGGCTCGCATCGCTCCCACAGCTCGCATGCCTCTCATGCCTCGCATCGCTCGAGCTCGCATTACTCGGGCGCGCACTCATCGCATTTTTCTTCGTCGCCGTCACCGTCGCCTGTGCCTGCGCCGTCCACTCCGCAGCCGGACCTGCCGCGATCGGCAGCCCCGCGCGCGCTGGCCAGGCCACCGAAGGCTGTGCCGATGCTGCAAGAGGAATTCGACGCCGGCGAGAGGGTGAGTGAGCGATGGCGCATTGGCGTGCTGGCCACGGCACCAGAGACACTCGACTCAAACGTCACCGTCGAACAGAGCCACGATCTCCTCAACATCACGCCGATCGCGCACACGACCGGCGCGCACTTCAATGGCTACGTTTCGATTTCGTCATTCGATCTGAATGCCTGCAGCATCGCCGTGCAGCTTCGTCACGCCGCTGCCGGAGCGAGCACTATCTTTGCCGTGGCGATCGACGCCGGTAACTGGCGGGGCTTCTGGATCGAAGGCGGCCAGCTCGTGATCGAGAGCCACACCAACAATCGGGTGGCGGCGAAGAAAATCACCTACGACCCGTTGCTGTACCGCTTCCTGCGATTGCGTACGAGCAACGTGGCGCCCGTCGTGGTGTGGGAAACCAGCGCCGATGGCACGAACTGGAACCCCGAGTACGTCGAGACGGAGGGCATCCATATGAGCGCGATCCGCATCGTTCTCAGCGCCGGTACGACAGGAAGCAACACCGCCGGAGCGGCGGCGTTCGACAACGTAATCGTGGAGCGCAAGCCATGACTATCACCATCGATCTCTCCATCTATCCGCTCGATCTCGTGCTGCGAACCTGTCACGTATTTATGTCGCGCTGCTACGTCACGCCGCACACGGTCGCCAACGGGCGCATCGCGGTCGAATTCGTAGCGCGCGATGAGAGCGACTCGTTGCGCGATCTCGCGGGAGCCTTTTCGAATGCGTTGCTCGACGCACGCCTGCGCGCCGTGATCACGGACGAGACGCGCGCCATCCGCGAGCTCCTCGTCGCGCAGGCGTTCTGCGAGGCGGACCTGCTGGACCGCCGCGACATCGAAGGCGATGAGCACACCGATCCCCGAGGAATTGCCGGATGAGCGGGTATGGACTGATGCCGTTTCGTTTTGCCCGATTCGACGATGCGCGGACGATCGTCGTGAATGAAGCGGGCGAACATCACTTCCTGGCAAACGAAGACCTGTCGCGTTTGGTGATGCACGAGCTTCCGGGCGGCGACGAGACGTTTCTGGATCTGAAGGCGAAACACTTCCTTTTTGACAGCGACAGCCTCGCGCCATTCGAGCTGCTGGCGACGAAGATCCGGTCGAAGAAAGCGTTTCTCGACGGCTTCACCAGTCTGCACATCTTCGTCATCTCGCTGCGTTGTGAGCACTCGTGTCATTACTGCCAGGTTTCGCGTGTGAGCTCTGATCGCAGGCGCTACGACATGAGCGAGGAAACCGCGCGGCGCGCGCTCGACCTGGCTTTTCGCTCGCCGGCGCCCCGGCTGAAGATCGAGCTTCAGGGCGGCGAGCCGCTGCTTCATTTCGAGCGGGTCAGCCAGATCGTGGAGGAGGCGGAGCACCGCGCCGAGGAGCAGGATCGCGAAGTCGAAGTCGTCGTCACCAGCAACCTGGCCATGCTCGATGACGACATGCTGGCCTTCTTTCGCGATCACGGCGTGTCTCTTTCGACGTCCATCGATGGCCCCGAAGAGCTGCACAACGCCAATCGTCCGCGGCCCGGAAACGACAGTCATGCCAAAGCGATTGACGGGATCCGGCGGGCGCGCGAGGCGCTCGGTCACGACCGCGTTGCCGCGCTCATGACCGCGACGCGGGCATCGCTGCAATGTCCGGAAGCGATCGTTTCCGAGTACGTCCGGCTCGGTTTCAGCTCGATCTTTCTTCGACCGCTCAGTCCGTACGGCTTTGCACTTCGCAGCGTCCGCACCACTGGCTATTCGATGCGCGAGTTCCTCGACTTCTATGTTCGCGCGCTCGACGCCATTCTCACGGTGAACAGGAACGGAACGTATCTCGCCGAGACCTACGCGCAACTGCTCCTAACGCGCATGCTCACGCCGTTCGCCACCGGCTACGTCGATTTGCAGAGTCCCGCCGGCGCTGGCATTGGAGCGGTGGTCTACAACTATGACGGCGATGTTTACGCCTCCGACGAGTCGCGCATGCTGGCCGAGATGGGCGATACGCGCTTTCGTCTCGGCAACGTGCAAAGCGACTCATATGAGGCGATTTTCGGCGGCGAGACGCTGCGGAAGATTGTCGCCGCATCCGTTGCGGAGTCGATTCCCGGATGCGCGGACTGCGCGTTCCTGCCGTGGTGCGGCGCCGATCCCGTCCATCACTACGCGACCACGGGCGACGTCGTGCCCCACATCCCCGGCAGCGATTTTCACGAGAAGAATTTCTTCATCTTCAAACACCTGCTTTCGTTGTACGAACGCGATCCGGCCATCCGGCGAATCTTCTGGTCGTGGATTCGGAACGAGGCCGTGCAATCCGAGGAGGTCGCGTGAGGCTGCACGAGATCGCTCACGTCGAAGATGTCGATCGCCAGCTGATCGGACGCGTTGCACGCACTGCGCTCGCTGCCGGCCGCGCCGATTCATTCCTTCTCATCGAGAACGACGCGCCCTCTGTCGATCCCGCCGGCTACCTCGGGATCCTCGCGTTCGGCGATGCGTCCGTCGTAGCCGGAACGCCGATCGCGCGTGGACTGCGCCACCTCGGCTACCTCGACGACGGCGATGTCGTCGCGGTCGATCCGAACGGATTCGTGCGCGTGCTTTACCGGCGGGCCTCGCGTCACAATTTCATCCTGGTCACGGAGCAGTGCAACAGCCTTTGTCTGATGTGCTCGCAGCCGCCGAAGGCGATCGATGATTCGCACAGGCTGGCCGAGCATCTTCGGCTCATCGATCTCATCGACCCACTGACGGAGGAGCTTGGAATCACCGGCGGGGAACCGACGCTGCTGCGCGACGGGTTCCTGCAACTGATCGCTCGATGCCGCGAACGGCTGCCGGCGACAGCGCTTCACGTGCTGACGAACGGGCGTCTGTTTTTCTACCGAACGTTCGCCGAGAAGCTCGGAGCCATCGCACATCCCGATCTAGTCCTCGGCATCCCACTCTATTCAGACATCGACACCCATCACGACCACATCGTGCAGGCGTCCGGTGCGTTCGAGCAGACCGTGATCGGGCTGCAGAATCTCGATCGCTACGATGTGCGCGTCGAGATTCGGGTCGTTCTGCACGCTCTGTCCATTCCCCGGCTGCCGCAACTAGCCAACTTCATCGCGCGCAATTTCCCGTTCGCGTCCCATATCGCACTCATGGGCCTGGAGATGTTCGGCCTCGTGCACAAGAATCTGAACCAGCTCTGGATCGACCCCGCCGACTACCAGCAGGAGCTTCGCGAGGCCGCCGGGATCCTGGTCAATGCCGGGATGAACGTGTCGATCTACAACCATCAACTGTGCGTGCTCGACCGGCGTCTTTGGCCGTTGGCGCGCAAATCGATCTCCGATTGGAAGAACGTCTACCTCCCTGAGTGCGATGGCTGCGATGCATTGGATCGTTGCGGTGGATTCTTTCAATCGGGCACGCGAATCCGCAGCGCCCACATCCATCCGTTGAACACGAGCGGAGGCCGCGCCGTATGAGGGCGCGAACCTTACTTGCCATCATGGCGGGGCTGATCCTGATCCTGGTGATCGCTGTGCTGCCGCGCCCGGCGATGCGAAGCACAAGCCGCGGCGTACGACTGCCGCAGCAGTCCGAACCGCCGGCGGCACGGTCGTTCGATCCGCAGCAATCGGCGGCACTGTTCATCGGGATTCGCAAATTCACGCGCGACGACAACACATTGGAAGTGCCGTATGCCGCAGACGACGCCGTTGACCTCGCATACATGTTCGCTCTCGATCCCCGGGCCGGACTGGTGTCGCCGTCACGGGTCGTGATTGCGCTGTCGGGGCGCCCGCAGAAAGAAGAATCGAAAAAGCGGCTCGAGGCACTGCAGAAGGCAGGTGCCGTGATCGAGAAGGCGGGGCCTAGCGAGATTCTGATGCTGCTGCAGAGACAGGCCGCGCTGGCGAACAGCAACGGTCTTCTGATCGTCTCGATCGCGACGCACGGATTTGTCAAAGACGGTGTGCCCTTCGTCCTGGGCTCGACCTCGCTGTTTCAGTATCCGGAGACTGCCTTGCCGACGCCGAAGTTGTTCGACATCGCATCGACATCCGGCGCGCGACGCTCGCTCTTTTTCATCGACGCTTGCCGCGAGCGCATCACTGCTGGTGCACGCGCGGGTGCGTCACCCGGTACGTCCGCGCCGCTCATCAGCCGGATGGGGCGCGTGAATGGTCAGGTCGTTTTCTATGCGGCGGCCGCCGGCGGCTACGCATACGACGATGACGGGAATGGCGTCTTCACGAAGGCGGTGCTCGAAGGGTTGAGTTGCAAGGCCGCGTTCGCGCGCGGCGCGGTAACGGTCGAGACCCTGCGGACGTTCGTCGAACGCTACGTGCGTACCTGGATCCGACAGCATCGCGACGCTGCGATTACCGTGGCGACCCAAATCATCACGGATGGCGACTCGAAGAACATGCCGCTCTCGATGTGCGTGGGTCCGCCGCCACGGCCGCCGCCGGGTGATGTCGTGAGCGCGACGCGCGACGGCGCAAATGCGAGTGCGTTTGGAGCCGATGGAGGGCGTCTATGGTCCCGCGCCGCGAGCGGCCATATCTCGCGCGTGGAGGTCGCGGACCTCGGTGGCGATGGAGATCACCAGGTGGTCGTCGGCACGAATACATCGATCCAGGTCTTCGATCGCGTGGGCACAAACATATGGACGGTGACTGAAGGAGGCAAACTCGAGACGTTTCTCATCGATCACCTGCTGCGTCACGGTCGGGCGCTGCAGATTACCGCCGTGTGGAACGACGAGCGCGAATCGCATGTCACAACGTACGACGCGGACGGGCGGCACCTCTCGACCTTCGATCATCGCGGACAGCTGCAGCACATCGCCATCGATCGGCCGACGTCGCGGCACAACCGCAGGATCATCGCCACCGGAACTGACGGTGAAGCAGGCACGTTGTTCGGGATCCACAAGCCCCTTGCGACCGTGCTCGTATTGGACGCAAACGGCAAGCTGCTCTGGAGAGGCGTGCTGTTGCCGCCGACCGAACGCGTGGCACACTTCGAGGTCGTCAGTCGCGACAAATACTCGCGCGACATCACCGTCTCGACTGCGGAGGGACACGAGATCTATCTCGATTTCGAAGGCAACGTATTGGCGCACTCGTCACCCCACGTCACGCTTAAAGTCATTCCGCGCCAAGCGCGACACCACGAACACTCCACTCTGCGTCCTAAGCGCGTCGGCCTCTCGAATCCAGTCGAGGAAAGGTTCGAACTCACTTCCGTAAGGTCTACCAACCTGATACGCTGCCCCACTTGCTCGACGAACGCAGCAGCGCAGGCATTGGCTGGCGGTTCACTCAGTTGTGCTGCCGTGGCTCCGCGTTCTTCACATACTTGTCGAACCAGCGGAGCTCCTCGTATGCGAGCTGTTCGTTTGACTCCATGGATGCGTACCAGTGCGGCTCGTGAGGCAGCATGACTAGACGGACGACGCCTCCGTTGCCGCGAATGGCCTGGAAGAGCTGCTCGGACTGAAGAGGGGTCGTGCCGGGGTTGGCGTCGTCGGAGCCGTGCATGAGGAGCAGCGGAGCCTTCATCGTGTTGGCGAAAAAGTAAGGCGAGACTTTGAGATAGACGTCTTGAGCATTCCACACCGAACGACTCTCGTTCTGGAAACCGAACGGCGTCAGCGTCTTGTTGTAGGCGCCACTGGTCGCGACGCCGGCCCGGAACAGATCTGTATGGGCGACCAGGTTCGCGGTCATCAACGCACCGTGGCTGTGCCCCGTGACGCCGATGCGGTCCCGATCGACCACGCCGAGCTCCACGGCTTTGTCCACTGCGGCCTGCGCGTCATCCACGAGCTGATCGATGTACGTGTCGTAGGCCTTCTTCGGGTCTCCGACGATCGGGAATGCCGCGTTGTCGATGAGCGCGTATCCCGAGAGGAGCAGAAGTCGATAATCGCCCAGGCGCGTGAAGGTCTGCTCGGAGCCGCTGATCTGGCCGGCGGTCTTGGAGCTCGCATAGTCGAGTGGGTAGGCGTAGAGGATCGCCGGCACCCGCGTGCCCTCTTTGTAGCCGGGCGGCGTGTAGAGGGTGAACGACAGCTCGACGCCGTCCTTTCGTTTGTAGGTCACCAGGCGTTTCTTGATTGCACGCACGGCGGGCGTCGGATCCGGGATCTGCGTTACGGCGCGCGCGGTCGAGGCGACTGTTGCTTCGCCTGATGCGGCGTTCTGCACCGGCGCTCCGAGCGTGCGCAGCATGAGGTTGGGTGATTCCGAGGGCGTCTGGTGCCAGGTGAGAAGCGCGTCGGCCGCGTCGTTGGTGAAGCTCACGAAGTACTCGTACGCGTCCTTGCCGCTGCGGAAGAGGCGCCGCGCCTTGCCCGTGCGAAGATCGAAGCTGTCGAGGAATGGACGGTCGCCAGCCGTTGATGCTCCCTGACCGCTCAGGAAGATGGTGTCGCCCTTCTGACGTACGGCCCATTGGCCGTTCGGCAGGATGCGATAGACCGGCTGACCCGGATCGTCATAGCTCTCATCGCTCGACAGGTCCCAGATCAAACGCGGTTTCGTTTCGGGATGGCCGGCGTCGATCAGGAACGTTCGGCGCCAGTGACGGTTGTCGTCGTACTCCTGGAGCAACCCGACGCCCGGTCGCTCGCTCCAGTCGATCCCTTCGTATCGTTGCTCGGTGCGCGCGATCTCGACGGCATTGGCTGTGAACGGCGCGCTTTGCATGAAGACTTTGTCGCGCGCCGGCACGCTCGTCTTCCAGTCTCCGCCATCCAGCGCCTCGGCCCACACGAGTGTGGCGGGCTCGGTGGGGCGCCATGCGTGGTCGCGTGGACCGGTCGGTACGCCGTGGATCGGCACGTGATCCGCGATGGGCAACTTCGCCAGCGGCGTCGCTTTGCCGGCGCGGTCCCATACTTCGACGTCGTTCGCAAAGCGGCCGTAGGTCACCGCGTAGGAATACGGCTTGCGGATCGAGGTCACCAGGATGTGCTCGCCGCCGGGCGAGAGGTCAACATTGCTCAAGACTGCGGGCGCGCCGACGCGGGTGACGGCGCCGCTCGCGACGTCGACCAGCGCGAGCTGGCTCGTGCCGTAATACTCGAAGAGTGCCGCATCGGCCTGGTTTCGTAGCGTGTCACGCGCTTCATAGGTGCTGAACTCGCCGCCACTGGTCGACTCCTGAATGCGCGGACCCTCGGACCCTCCCTCCGCTGCCGGCGGCGCGCCAATGTCGTCGGGAACCAGCTTGACCAGCAGGGTCTTGCCGTCGGGTGCCCACTGGTGCGAGTTGCCGAGCATCGGGTTGAGCCGCACGTTACCGACGCGGTGCGTGGTGCCGTCACGGTTGCCGGCCCACAGCTCCACAGCGTCGCGAGAGGTGTTGCGAAACGCGAAGCTCATGCCGTCGGCGGCCCACGAGAAGCCGTCGGCGCAACCGCGTGGTGGCAGTGCGATCGGCGTCTCGTGACGCGTAGCGACGTCTACGACGGAGAGTGTCTGCGCGCACGGTGCGACTCCGTAACCGCCGGACGTGTCGTGCTTGCGGCGCGTGCGTGGCTCGACGCGCACTCCGGCGAGTTTCAGAAATGGCTCAGCTACCTGCGTCATGGCCGGGTATTGAACCCATGACACGAGAAGCGCGCTCGCACGCGTCGGACTCAGGATCGGCCGCGGCGGCGCAGGCGCGTGCAGGACGTCGAGCACGTACTGCGGTGGCAGGTCGTAACCGGAGACGCGCTCCGGAGCCGCCGCGGGCTGGGCCGATACGATGGTGACGGCCGAGAGCAGAGTCGCCGTCAGAACGAGAGAGCTGCGAGAGATCCGAAGTGTCGAATGCGCCATGAAGCGAATTATCCGACAGATCGGATGAAGTGTCGTTTCAAGAGTCGCTTGTCACGATCTTCTTGCGCCGAAGCGCGGTCCGCGGCATTGCTATCTGCCGCGGACCGGGCGTGGAGCGCTACGCGGCGGACGCGAGCTGTTTCTTCACGTCCACCTTGATCTGCTTCGGTTTCTCGGCGTCCTTCTTGGGCAGATGGACTTCGAGCAGTCCGTTCGCGAAGGTGGCGGAGATCTTGCCGGCTTCGACGTTCGGCGGGAGCGTGAACGAACGAAGGAAGCTGCCGTACGAGCGTTCGATGCGGCGGTAGTCCTTCTCCTCGGTTGCCTTTTCCGCGTTGCGCTCGCCTTTGATCGTGAGCACGCCGCCTTCGAGCTGCACATCGACATCTTTCTCGTCGATGCCGGGGAGCTCGGCCTTGATCACGATCTCATCCTTCGTCTCGAGGACGTCGGACGTCGGCGACCAGGTGGCCAGCGCCGGCTCGCCCTCGGTCGTCATCCGCGACCAAAGACGGTCCATGCGGTTCCGGAGCACGGTCAGTTCTTCAAATGGATCCCAGCGTTCAAAACCTGTCAGTAGTTTCATTACGAACCTCCTTGCGGCGTTGCATTTCGCCACAGTTGCAACTTAGGGCGCTTGTGTGCGTTCGGCGAGGACGCGTGTCACACCCTCGCGTGCTCCGGTCGGGCATCGAGTGGCAGCCGTCACATGGCCGCGTGCGGCGAGTCACCCGTGTCTCTCCGGGCCCGGCGCATATTTCAGTCATGAACGGCCACCAGAACACTCTTCGAACGCTTCGGCTCGAGCACCTCGATCTTGCCCGAATCGCGCGCGACCTGCGCACGCACGCGGAGCTGATTACGACCGAAGACGCAGACCTTTCGAGTGCGCTGCGGACGGTCATTCACGAGATCCACCATCACCTCATGGGGACAAAATGCCTTCGATCCTGACGCTGACCATGAATCCGGCCCTCGACGTGTTTCTCGAGACGCCGCGCCTGAGACCCAACGGAAAGCTGCGTTGCGCGAAGCCCATCTATCTGCCGGGCGGCGGCGGTATCAACGTCAGCCGTGCCATCCGCCGGCTCAATGGAAATTCAACCGCACTCTTTCCCGCGGGCGGCGCCGCCGGCAACCGGCTG
>Ga0307511_10007036_pt1 | contig 11327 bp, 10 predicted proteins | sample 13_EM_MG_FD_200266 | JGI IMG/M metagenome (GOLD analysis project Ga0307511, IMG submission 200266) | Populus trichocarpa ectomycorrhiza microbial communities from riparian zone in the Pacific Northwest, United States - 13_EM | ecosystem: Host-associated > Plants > Roots > Unclassified | place...
TTAACTTCCCCCCCCCCCCCCCCCCCGGCGTCCCCTTTAGATAATAGACGCTCACCCTCTGCTTATCGCATCTTCATTCTTCAGGTTTGGTTTGATCTGCATCCCGTTCGTACGAGCGTTGGAAGGTGAATCAATGTAGAAGCACCTAATGAAGCGGTTCGATATCAAGACAGGGAGGAGGGGGGAATGTAGGTCCTGAACGTACAGATGCCTAAAGATCATGTCTTGGTCATATTTCATTGCGCCATCGTCCTCTCCCATCTTCACTTCCTCTTTAATCTCTTGCTTCACCTGAGTGTGTGGGTCAAACGTTTGTGAAGGCTGGTGAAAGTGAGAAACCTACAATGGTATCCTGAATCCGAGGGGCCTTGACGACATCAAATCCTTCGGAGTTCTGGGTTCCCATCGTGGAACTGCTTGCAACCTTCACCTCGCCTTTCACTTGACTCTCCTTGGGGACCGAGAACCACTCGTCGTCATTGTCGTCTTCTACCGTATCGGGTTCGTTAAAATCGTAGTTATCCGAGTCGTTGTCCTCTTCAGTTTCCGAATCATCGACCTTCCCAGGCACCTTTGGGTCGTCGGGCTCAACCTTGAACCACTCCGAGTGTTCAGATTCTAGGTCAGATCCGGAAGCTCGCGACATCGCCAGGGCTTGAGCAACTTCGTCTTCATCTTTCATGCTGGTCGAGACTGTGGGCGCTCGCGGCACAGATTCGTCTCCGCTGTCACTCAGGTCGTACTCCTCATCCTCCAGCCGCGCTAGTGGGGCGTGGAAGAAGTATTTTTTCCTGAGTGGAACTAGTTCGCCTTGCCGGACGCAGTCGAGGATCCATTGTGGTCGAATGATGTCAAATTCTGTCTTCTCGATGATTCGTTTGATGTCAAATGCTGTCAATGCTCCATTAGAGAAGCACCTGACTCGATGGGCAACAACCTACGGGTAGTGGTGCCACTATAAACCACGAACAACGATTCCTGGTTAGTCGCCAACTGAGCTGTCGCGCCCCCATGTGCCTTCACGCTGTGGAGGACTTTCATGAAAAGGATGAGGGTGGTAAAATCCGAAAACCTCACAGCTTCATCAGCTCTCGCTTGTCTTCCACTGCGGTGCGCGACTTCGGATCGGGGGAAATCACTAACCAAAAGGATTAGCGTTTAGGTATACTGCACTGCATCGGAAACGTACAGAACTTCATTCCCTCGAATATATCCGATTCGACTAGCACATCCTTGAGGCTTATAGAAGCAAACTCGGGCATTAATAATGGCTACGCGTGTCAGTCAATCGTATATGACGATTGGACCAACAAACTACCTTTTTTGCCTTATTTACTTTGCGTTTCTTCACTTGCCTAGAATAATGCGTGAGGGATGAGACGCCAATAGGCGAGCGTAACGTACTTGGGAGATTCGTCAGACATCTTGCGTTTACGGTCTGAACGAACGCTGTCGAGGACCGCTGGTGCTTGTGAGACGAAAGCCGCAGAATGGATCGGCCGACGTACCAGAGGCCGTCAGGCAGTCGGTGGCGTCTAGGTCATCGCGGATGGCGAGTGCCCTAGGGAACCGCATCGTCAAACCAACGTGGAACGTCGCTAAACTACTCGTTGGTTATGGTATCCCTGCCAAGCAGACACCAGGAACTTACTTGAAGGTGTTATCTCTGCTGCTTTCACCCTTAAGATGAACGAACTATATAGTGATGTCAGTGATTATCTCCGTGCACGGTGAGAGAAAATAAACTTACTCCTTGGGTTCCAGGTATACATCCGGTTTATCATCGCTTGCTTTAACGACGGTCTGTAGAAACGAAGGTGGGTTCTTCGGATCGAACGCTTTCCAGGGTTTGGATCTGATCCACACGAAATCGGCAAAGGAGAGGCCGGAACCGATCCAGACGAAAGTGCTGTATCTGAGGGGTAGTGAGCACTTCCATCCCAGGCCGGCTTATGAGGAGCGTTTACTTGGGTCCATCCTGACCGACGGGATGGCGATCGTCCAAAACCCCTACGAGGAGCGTGGATACTCCGCCACCGCGTTTCCCTGAGCCGAATTCACCACCTACGAGGAATGTTTGGAGGTGAAAGTATTCAAACTTGGCCAACATTCTTACCGAGCACGATGACATCTACAGTCTCCCCCATGTTGTCCTACACACAGTCAACTTCCATTCTAATCCACCCGGCGGTAAGACAGACCATATACTCTGGTTTCACCTTCAGATGACAAAAATCAGTCGCGGATCCCTCAAATAGGGATATTCCAACTGACCTTGATCCAGTCCTTGTTCCTCCCGTTCAGGACGTACTCTCCGTCCGGGTGCTTTAGGATCAAACCTTCTCCCCTGGCCTCCATAACGACTTCCATGCGATCTCGGACGTCCTTGGCCGTCTTACCCTGGTATTCGGTCACAAACTCGATACGGCCCTGCTTTTCGGTGAAGCAAGTACGGAGATTGCGCTTGCGAAATTTGCATGACTTGTGGATAAGGGACTGGCCATTAAGGTATAACAGATCGAAAACCTTGACTAGGTTAAAGGTCAACACCGGGTCACCGGAGGAGTTGGAGACACAAACAGCAGGGGCGAGGGTTGTACTCCTTCTTCGACCTGTCTATACACACGTTTAGCCTGGGACCTGCAGAGGTGGTGGGAGCGATATACCCAAAGCCGCGGTCTTTAGGGTACCAAACGGGAGGTTCCTGCCCGATATTGGATCCCACACTAGCATTTCCCCATCGAGGATTATTCTATCCAGGCGTGAGAGAGAGAACGCCTGACGTGGAATAACATACTCATCGACTCTCAGGTCGAAGGTGGAAGCGATGAAGGGTGTCAAGCTTCCCGCACCCGTGTGACCCCCGTAGAGGTATGTGTAGTCCTTGCCCTTCCTATAACCTGGTTAACCCCCGTGAAGCGTCTAGATATTCTCACACACCGTGAACAATAAAAGAATTCGTTACCGCGCTTGTGTAGTTGCATGCGCTCTCCGTCGAGCTTCTCTTCAATGAAGAAGGTTTTCCCTTGCATCTCTTTGACGCTATCCTCGAGTTTCGTGGGTCGCCTGCAAAGCATAGGCGTGAAAGCTCGGAAGAGATATGCCCGTTTATCCTTCGGATCGTCAGCGATGTGCCGGAAGCGTGATTCGAGGTACCGTACCTCGTTACCAAGCCTCCTTTTTGGATCCCACAAGCCCCACGCAACTTTCTTCAAGTCAGAGCAGGTATTGTACAAGTCCTGTGCATCCGGATGAAATACGCCAAACACAGTCGTGTCTTTAACGGATATAGTCATGTCTTTGTAGGGTTAGGTCAGCGTCTGAAACTGTCAAGATGGAGCGATAGGTGCCCACCTTTGAGAATTATGCGGACGATCCACCGCTGCTCATCAGCAGTCGCACGGTTGTAGATCCTTTGAAGAACTTTGGATTGTTTTTCTTGCTTTCCTATATTTTCGGTTATCTCGTCAAGGTATCGGTTCAAATCGTCGATGGTTAGGGTTCCTTGGATAACGGACGAGCGTTTCCTGATCACCTCGTGGAGAATTGACGAGAAATCTCCCGAGGCGGATCTCTGGGGGGGAGTTTGAGTCCAGAAAGGTTCGGAGGTTAGTATCCGTACCTCTCTCTCCGTCGGTCGTTTCCATTGAAGGAGGCGTAATGCGTCGGGGTCCTTCAACCCCAGCGGGATGAGTCTGATGTACGCTTTGGCAAGATTCTTCTCCTTGAGGCCATATACGGAACGCTCTCTATCTCTCTGAGAGAGACTTTAATCGCTGAGACATATGGAAGTGGGCCACCAACTCACATACGGCAAGATGAGCCTAAGAACGGGGTAGAGGTCGTATCCTTTCTCCTTCCGCCAGTGCTACGAGATCGATTAACTTCGGTACGCAGCAGAACGCGGATAAGGATATACATTGAACCAGCTATTCAGGAGTCTGTTCCTCTTCTCTGGCTTCCGCTCTCCTTGAAGCTTCTCGAACAAGGATGATAAGACTGAGAATGGCGCGGTTTCCTTGTTCTGTGGGGGAGAAGGGAAGTTAATATCGACCTCGGTCGACGACGCCCTAATCGGCGTAGGGTATGTGGGCTGAGGTTCAGCAGAGGACATAGGGGTTATGGACAAGATTCATGTCCAAAAATCGCGAAATGACTTTGATTGAGAGGCGCGACCGGTGCACGTGACAAGAACTCATAAAGTCACCTGATCTCCTTTGGCTTGAAATCGCCGGGGTTGAACTTCACCTTTGGTTCTTCTACAGCCTTCACTCTCTCACTTCGACACACAGACTACGAACCCGCAGGCGGCTTTTCCCACTGTTCTGTGCAGACTATGGCTACCGAAGATCCTTTCAACTCCCTGCAGCGGAGGAAGACACACGACCCGAGCATGATTGGTCTCTGGAAGATCGGTCGGACGATTGGAAAGGGCAGCTCCGGTTCGTCCACACAACCCTAGAAAAAGGTTCACTACTCATCGTTGAGAAGGGAGGGTCAGGATCGCGAGGCACATGAAGACTAAACAATACGCCGCTGTCAAAATCGTCTCGAAAAGCGCTCTTGTCAACTCTCGCATGTCACTCAACAGTCTCGCCGAGGACCACGAACGGATTCTTCTGGGAATCGAACGAGAGATCGTCATCATGAAGCTCATCGACCATCCGAACATCATGCGGCTTTACGACGTCTGGGAGACCTCTACCGAGCTTTATCTAATTCTGGAGTATGTTGAAGGAGGAGAACTCTTCGACTATATCTGCGAAAACGGGCGGCTTTCGACCTCTGAAGCCCTGGGCTACTTCCAACAAATCATTGCTGCCGTCGATTACTGCCATCGCTTCAATATCGCTCACAGAGATCTCAAGCCGGAGAACCTACTCCTCGACGCCAACAAGAACATCAAGGTTGCTGACTTTGGCATGGCTGCCTGGCAAAAGAGTAACAGTAACGGTCTACTCAGGACTGCCTGCGGTAGCCCTCACTATGCCGCTCCGGAGGTCGTCGCTGGGACCCCATACAATGGCTCAGCATCGGATATCTGGTCTTGTGGAATCATCCTATTCGCTTTGCTTGCTGGAAGACTTCCGTTCGATGACGATGACCTTGCGGCACTACTCGAGAAGGTCAAGATCGCCAAATTTGAGATTCCCTCACACATTGACAGGCAGGCCGAACACCTTATCTCAAGGATGCTCGAAAAGGATGTGCAAAAGCGGATAACTATGGCCGGAATTCTTGCTCACCCCTTCTTCACCTCTCATCCGCCAAAACCCTCTCGCGCTCGTGTTCCTGATCTCGTGGAAATCGCCAAGCCTATCGGTCACGCGTCGGATATCGACCCTGATCTGTTCGACAATCTACGCACTCTCTGGAATGACACCCCTGACCAACAACTTATTCGAAGACTCATCAATTCCGAACAGACTTGGGAGAAGGCCGTATACCATCTCCTAGTCCAGTATCGTGCTCGGAGGATGGAAAACTATGACGAAGAGGAAGAAGCAGCCACCAACACCCCGAATACGCACTACGAGCGAAATTCTATCCGCCCGGGCTCTCCTCTTCGGGGCCCTGACGTCCCCCGCCCGTCGCCTCCCACCCCATCTCGGGTCTTGAAGTCTCGCGTGAAGGCACCTGTCCCAGAGATCATGTTGCATCCAGCATCACAGAACAAACGCTCGCCCTATCTTTCTCCACTCACGGACTGTGGCCCGACCCCCGCGGTCTCTCCGGCGGTACCTGGTTCACCAATCTGGGAGGCATTCAACCTTCCACCGCTGAACGTCCCTGAGATGCAGGACGCTCGAATCCAACAGTTCTTTCAGCAAGTCGCCGATCATCTCAACGTCATGAACTTGAGGGCCAACGGCTCCGTCTCCCCGGCCACATCCCCAAATCCTAGCTGGCCTCCCACCCCAGGGGCTTACAGCGACGCCACTGGTTTCTCTACAACACCGAGCTCGTTCGTCCCGACCCCCGTTAGCGCAGAGTTCGACCAACGCTTCCTCCCCGTCATCAATCCTACGAGTCCACGTAATTATCAGGATCGGTTCTTGTCACCATTGGTAACGCCGACGGCTGGAGCGGTACAGGTCTTCCGTGACGATACAGAGCCACTCGTCCTGCGTCGTCATTCCACGAGGACCAGGACAAAACCATTGGCTGATAAAGAAAATCGAACTTACGAGCCTCTCGTGAAGAAGTCTTCCCTGAAGAAGTCTCAGGACAAAAAGACTAAATCCAACCGGCGGGTTCGAGTCCTAGAACCAACGGAAAACAAGCTCAGAAAACGAGCAAGTACCTTCGATGCCGGCTCTCCTCTATTTTCGGACACAGAGATGGGCCTCGACAGACTTCCTGCAGAGACTATTCCCAGGAGAGGGTTTTTCGGACTCTTCGGACTCAAGCCGACCATCCTTTCGCTGTTCTCGGTCCACGATGCGTTTACGACTCAGAAGGAATGCCGAAGGCTTCTCGAAAAGATGGGAGTCCGGATCTCTATACCGCACTCTGCAGACTTGGGATTACTGAAATGTCGGTTGGACGAATTTAGGGACCCTGCTGGAGTAATGGGGGTAGTAAAGCCTGTGAGGTTCAGGGTGGAAATTCGGAGGGCGAGCGATGCGCAAGGTCCGGCTGTTGGTGTCGATGGCCATGGTCTCGCGCTGGCGTTCGTCCAGGAGAAAGGGGCAGCGTCAAGCTTCAAGGCAGTATTCGCGAGAGTGAAAAGAGATTGGGAGTTGGACGTGCCATCGGGTTGGGTCGTTGAGGGAAGGGAGGATCCGGAGGTGATGGGTGACGAGCTCGGCGTTCATACCTTCGAGACTGGGTTAACTTACGAGTAGCAGATAAACCTGTGAATTCCAAACTATGGTCGAACCGGGTAATCCTTTACCGGTGCCGTATTACGGGTTCGTAACAGTCTTTTGCTCGCCACTCTACCGTGCGGCTGGACCAGGACCCCTGATAATTGGGGGTGATGTATGAGGCGCCTTCGCTTAGATTTGCGATTATTCTTGGTGGACGGTCCGAGTACTTTCGGGTATTTTTGAGTTTGTGGGCCACGGCGGTTCGAGGTGGTTTTCGGGGGGATTGTGTAGCCGTGGGGGTAAGTCCGATCCCTGGGCCGGGATATCCCATGGCTACCTGAGCCTTTAGGACAATCCAACAAAGAAACTCAACATTCATAGTCCAAACACACGCAAAGCCTCAACAACACCAGAAGACCCCCAGACCGACCTGGCCCGGCAAAGAACGAAACCCTCCAGTGCACCAGTGAACCTGCTGGGTTCTGCTATCGCTTGACCCAGGGCTATTTCCAAGGGCCCGGTCACTCCCCACCGTGACAGGTTTTCGTCGGAATTTCCTGCCTTCCTCGCCTCAAACGTTACGACCATTTACCGGATATTACACGAGAAAGGTTCGCTGCTCCGGGCAAGTTCAATGGTCCATGGTCACACATCCAAGTTCACGATTCGGACCCCTCACCCCCAGCGCCATGGACCAGTTTTATGGGCCAGACGCACGAGGGGGATTGTGACTCGGTGGATTATTGATCCCATACGACCGTATTTCGAAAGAATTCGACCCCTCCCATCAAATTTCGCTACCTTTCGCGCAGGTTTACATGGACCTTCTCATGTGATCCAAGCCCAGCCGCGTACGCTTCGGGGGGCTTACCATGTTCCACCAAATTGTTCAGTCTCGGCCACGCCGGGCAACCGTGATCCCTCCCTCACCACCACGCCTTGGCAGCTGGCAGCGCTCAGCGCTTAGGTCACAGAAGCTTTGGTACCGGCTGCGTTCGACTATTCTGTTGTAGTATTTGCCTTGTCCTCCACATGCGCGAACCGCCGAACAGAAGATGTCGTGGGTTGGTTATGGTGCCGTGGAGGAATGTCCCCGTTCGCGCTTGGGTTTAAACCAAGAGCGGCCCCTCCCATGCCGGGATTTGGGTGGGAGATTTGGGTTTGAAGAGGAATCAAGGGGAGGCTCTTCCGTTGCATTCGGATAAGTCACGTTCGATTTCCCCTAGGTCAATGGGACCCTACGGGGGCGGATATACATTCCTAATGTTACAGACAGCGCCATAGGTTATGGGTTCAAGTCTAAAATCACTGGTTCCAGTAGTCCACGATGCAACAGCGCGAGAAACTGTCCCTTCCACACACGACGCACCCCGTCAGATTGTCAATGAGGAGGCAACATCAACAGTCGCTTTCCATCTGGGCCGAGTACCCAACGATCATTAACCCGGTAACCATAAGATGATATCCAGGGGTACCCTGCTGGTGGGCATTCGAGTTCGAGACGAAATGTCTGGCCTAGGGACCCCAGCGCGGGCCACCCGCCAACAACCCATACCTTCACTACATCCCGATCATCAACACACCAGAGATCCAAACCATCCGGAGTGAACCACACCATAATCCCCGTTCCTGCACGCTCACGTCCAAGGTACACTCCGGTAGATGCATCGCAAAGATGTAGGAACCCTTCCGTGATGAAGGCAATGTGGTGACATTGGGGGGAGATCGATGCGTGGGTGATACGACCAACCCGACAACCATCGGGGTTGACCGTCAAAGAGTCACCGTTGTGACCCACCCTGAGACCCGTGGGTAAATAGAAACGTAGCACCTTCAAGTGACCTGAAACCGCAATGGTATTCCCGATCACCCTGAGACCGTAAACCTCCATACCCGCGTGGATGGTCAACCGCGGGGCGCCGGATTTGAGATCGAGAGCCGTAACCGCATCGTCCTTCTGCATCGCGAATATTGCCGACGTCCCATCAGGAGAAAAGTCCAGGACGAAATTTTCGGCGCGTTGAGGAGCGCGGGTCACCGTACTGGAAGGAGAGGCGGGAAAGTCTTGTGTGTGCCATAGCTGGATCATGCGACCACCAAACGCAACAATCGATCCCCCGTTTCGGGAGAGGAGCGGGTCGGAGTGCGTAGCGCTGGATGAAAGTATTCCATGAAGTAGGTAACCAGTGGGAGATTCCTTCCAGAGGTAAATATCTGATCCGGTTGTTCGACAGGCAAAGAGACGCCCATCAGCAGAGAAGGACATCCTTGAACTGAACCCAGTGTCCGTACAGCGTAGCAGATATTTGGATCCCCGAGCATCCCATACAAGAACTTTGTCCCCACAAGCGATGGCAAATCGGCATGGGTCAGGGAGGAGTCGGATCCCCATGCGCTCGCCGTCATCGGAACCGTCCAGGGCAGGAAAGACATCGGTGCCGTCCGGGGCAGGGAGGGTCGCGACCTCCGTAGGCGCCTCACCCGAGGTGAACCCCACTTCCCAGATGATAATGGTTTTCCCATCAACGGTCGCGAACCGCAAACATTCACCGTGAGTCCAGATGCGGTCCGAGAGCAGGATTCCAACGCTAAGCGAGTGGGAATGTATGAATGCGCCGGAGGAAACATCGCAGATGAAGATCCTTGCGGTTCGGAAGTGATATGGATAAAAAACCCCAACCATCTTTCCATCTGCGGAGTATGTGATGGGGGGGTTTCTCCCAAGGCGTGATCCTGGTGTCGGCCCTCGCCACCTGATGACGCTGATTACACCGCCTGTCAACAGGTCCCAGCTAACAACGAAAAGCTCTCGATTCAAGAATGGGGAGGAACCAACGCTGGAGCATGTCAAAACACGACTATCCGGGGAGAAAATGAACACTCTGTGCCTCGTGGTGATGTCCTGTGGGGGTGCGAGGGTTCGAAGCCGTAGGAGAGTCCGTGAATCTAGTATCTCCATCATCTCGACGGCTTCCCGGGCAATTGCAATGAACCTGTCGCACGGTGACCAGACGGCCAGCTCGATTCTAGAGGAACACGTTGTGGCCGCGATGTTCGTATCCCATGATATCGGTGCTCCATGTACAACTCTCACGAAAGGGTGGACGTGTGACTCGTACAGTTTCCGTACCATCGATTTTTGGGGTGCCAGTACAAGTGCCGTATGATAGATATGCGGAGAGGAAGCACTGATGACCTCGAAGTAACTGGTTACGAAACGGAAACAGTCGTTGGCGAGGTCGAGCGACGGTGACTCCTGAACTCGGTCTGAGCAAATCAAGGTAAAACATTAAGCGCAGGAATTACACGCACCTCCAACCAATCCACCGTGACTTGCAACGCTTCAACCGCATTCCTGACGGCACCGAGGACGCTGAGTACCTCTAGCCAGAACAAAAACTTCGTCCCCAGGAACCGGCGCAGGGTGGGGGTGATCGTGGGTGCATGAACCGGTCTTGTGTGCGTATTGATGAGGTGGACGTGCCACGATGTACACGCATATCGCAGAGCAGAGTCGATATATTTCTCAGTCCTCTCCTTCAGGTTGCTGACGTCCGAGTTTGCGACAGCATCCGGAAGCTTGCACATGTTTTTCTTCAGTATCCGATTCATCAGATCGAGGCAGCCGACCAGAATATCCACGTGGTGGTCCGGAGGGGAGATGTAAAACCTCGGGTTGGTGCACCGAGTCGGATCCGTGACGAAGTCGGGAAACGACTTGTGGAGCGAGCGGACAGGGTAGTCGACACCCTCCTGGAGGATTAGGAGTGGATTGGCTGATGATACTATGGGGAGAATATCTTCGGTATTAAGCCCCAAGAGCGTGGCGATAGCGGGTGGAGGAAGGGGATTTATAGCGAGAACAACCACGCTGAGGACGGAACAGATCCTTTCGTTGTGCTCCGGTCTATCGCCACCGAAAGCCTCCTGAAGGGCTAATCTATACAACGAGTCAAGGGTCTTCCCCTCGCGATCACTAGCGTTCTGCGACCGCAAAAGGATGTCCAGCTGTTCTCTAGGACTGCGCTTGTTGTTGCCGATGAACTTGACCAATGCTACAGCGTAGGCAAACAGTCCTGCTGCCCACCGGCAAAGCCGGTCCAGCTGTTCCTCGGTCGGCCAACCGCTCAACCCGCCCACAAGCTCCAAGAGACTGATTTTGAAGAATAGTCGTATGTCGCTGTTGGCTTGGTCTGGCTCAACCCCACGGATAAAGAATACATCCTCCATTTTCGTCAACAGTGGGAGACGGAAACCCTCGTAGATCCGTGGTTCCGGGCGACCAGTAAGGAGGAATTTGACTTTCGGGATCTTGGATACCAATCGCCCAAGGATGGATAGGATCGTTGAAGCCGACTCCTTGTCTTCGCATTCGTTCAAACCGTCGATCACGATGACGGTCGAAATGCCAGATTTGTTGAGGGGTTGGACGATCAACTGCTTCATCTGGTCGTACAATGATTCGTAGCCGATTCGTGGATCCGACTGTATCAACGGCACAAGGATCGACCGGAA
>Ga0307511_10007039_pt1 | contig 11327 bp, 10 predicted proteins | sample 13_EM_MG_FD_200266 | JGI IMG/M metagenome (GOLD analysis project Ga0307511, IMG submission 200266) | Populus trichocarpa ectomycorrhiza microbial communities from riparian zone in the Pacific Northwest, United States - 13_EM | ecosystem: Host-associated > Plants > Roots > Unclassified | place...
CGAGACCGCCGAAGCGACCACGCCCGACCGGGCGACGCACCTCTGGTCGCACCCGATGTTCGCCCGCCCGGAGGCCCAGACCACGGGCCTCAGCTTCGTCTTTGGCGGCTACCACCGGCTCGGCCTCTGCGCGGCCCGCGGCGTCGGCGGCTACACCGTCTATCGGCCGGACCATTGGGCGTTGGACGGCGCGGACCTCTTTTGGGGCGATGTGTTCGGCGATGAGATCCCCCTAATCGGCTACGAGAACGACGGCTGCGCCATCACCTTCGGCGAAGACGGTCTGCCCGCGGCGCGGCCCGGACTCGGCGTTCCCGCCGACCTTGAGATCATCGCCATGGCGCCCGCCGCGTTTGCCGAGTCACCCAGCCCCTATCGCTCGCTCATTCCCCCCGAGCAGCTCGACGTGGTCGCGCGCATCGCCTACGGCGACGATAGCCCGGAGTCCCAGGCGCGCGTCATGCGCGGTCACGCCGTCATGGCGAGCTTCCGGCGCGGCCGTGGCGAGGTCTTCAACGCCGGCACGACGGAGTGGGCGCACGGCCTGGCCGCCGGCGATCCGTTCGTCGAGCGCATCACCCGCAACGTCCTCGAGCGGTTTCTCGGCCCGCTCGCACCGGCGGAAATTCTGCGAGCACCAAACCCGTAGCGAAGCCTGCATCTGCCGCGCCAACCTCGAGGTCCGCTCGCTGAAGAGCAGGACAAGAACGATGGTCAGGGTAACCGGCAAGCGGAGGTTCCGAGGGACCGCTGAGAGTCAGATTGCGACCCCAGCCGACAGGCGCAGGAGGCCGCGCTGTTCGTTGCGACCATCGAGCGGAAGGTCGCGAGCTGGCGCCTCTTCAGACGGAGTTCGCGTTGGGGTCCGCTGCAAACTTGAAACAGACCGAAGTCCGTTGAAACGGCCTGCTACAGCCCTAAGACCATCTTCGCCATGATGTTGTGCTGGATCTCGTTGGAGCCGGCGTAGATCGAGGTCTTGCGGTAGTTGAAGTAGTGGGGCGCGATGGTGGCCGCGTAGTCGGGGCCGGCCCGGAAGGTGTTGCCGCCGGGGCGGAGCATCTCCCAGGTGTCGCGCACGAAGGGCTGGGCGTAGACGCCGGCGGCCTCCAGGGCGAGCTCGGTGATCGCCTGTTGCATCTGCGAGCCTTCCAGCTTCAGCATCGACGACACCGCGCCCATGGCGTCGCCGTTGGCGCGGCCGGCGAAGATGCGCAGCTCGGTGGCGTTCAGCGCCTCGACCTTGATCTCGACCTCGGAGAGCTTCTTGCGGAAGTCGGGGTCGCTGATCATCGCCCCGCCGCCGTCGGCGCGCTCCAGGTTGGCGATCGTCTTCACCTTCTTCATCTGCGCCGAGAGGCCCGGCGCGTAGGCGTTGCCGCGTTCGAACTGCAGCAGGTACTTGGCGTAGGTCCAGCCCTCGCCTTCCTTGCCGATGCGGTTGGTCACCGGCACGCGGACGTTGTCGAAGAAGGTCTCGTTGATCTCCTGCTCGCCCTCGGCGGGGCCGTCGAGCGTGGGGATCGGGCGGATGGTGATGCCCGGGGTCTTCATGTCGATCAGCAGGAAGCTGATCCCCTTCTGGCGGATCTCCTCGTTGGAGGTGCGCACCAGGCAGAACATCCAGTCGGCCCACTGGGCGAGCGTCGTCCACGTCTTGCTGCCGTTCAGCACATAGTGGTCGCCGTCCAGCTCCGCCTTCAGCGCCAGCGAGGCGAGGTCGGAGCCGCTGCCGGGTTCTGAATAGCCCTGGCACCACCAGACGTCGGTGGTGAGGATCTTGGGCAGGTGCTGCGCCTTCTGCTCAGGCGTGCCGAAGGCCATGACCACGGGGGCGCACATCCGCAGGCCCATGTTCGAGGTCGAGGGGGCGCCGGCCAGGGCCATCTCCATGTCGAAGACGTACTTCTTGCCCAGGCTCCAGCCCGTGCCGCCGTATTCCTCAGGCCAGTCCGGCGCGATCCAGCCCTTCTCGCCGAGCCGCTTCAGCCAGCGGACCTGGGCGTCCTTGTCGAGGTGGTTGTTCTTCGACTGGCCGAGCTTGGCCCGCATGTCGTCGTCGAACGCCTCGGCGATGAAGGCGCGGACCTCATCGCGGAACGCGAGGTCTTCAGGCGCGAAGTCCAGGTCCATGGCAGTCTCCCGTCAGCCGACGCCGTCCAGCAGTTCGATGTCCGGCCGGCCGGCCAGCACGCCGGCGAACTTCGGTCCGGCGGCCTTGAAGTACTCGGTCTGGCCGTGGACGGTGATGGCGTCCTGGTCCTTGTAGAGCTCCAGGACCTTGTATTCCTGCGGGTCCTTGCGGCTCTTGGTGAGCTGGTAGGCGATGTTGCCCGGCTCGTTGGCGCGGACCTGCTTGGCCAGTTCGGTGAAGAAGGCCTCGAACTCCGCGTTCTTGCCTTCCTGGATCTTCATGGTGGCGACGATGCCGATCGTCATGTCCCGTCCTCCCAACGACTGTTTGAACGGACGGTAGAGGCGCGCCCGCGGCGCGGCAAGGGCGCCGCGACGGCAGTCGGCGGAAGGCGGCCCCGCCGGAGCCGCCTTCCAGGAATTACAGCACGACCAGCCGCGGGGTCACCGGGACCGGCTTGGTGACGTTGTGGAAGTTCGGCGAGGTCGTCAGCATGGTCTCGAAGATCTGCTGGAACTGCTCGGCCGACGCGGCGCCCTTCACCCACAGCGTGGTGCTGAGGCCGTCGTATCCCGGCGAGACCGCCTGATCGAGCCCGAGGAAACCGCGCAGGTCGATGTCGCCCTCGGTGGCGATCTCCAGGTGCTCGATCTCGTAGCCCTCCAGCGCGCAGAGCGCCGTGAAGCCCACGATCATGCAGGCGTTGAGGCTGGCCAGCAGGTACTCCTGCGGGTTGGCGTCCATGTTGGTCCCGCCCAGTTCCAGCGGCTCATCCAGGTACATCTGGAAGGCGCGGTTGACCGGCTCGCCGCCGATCTGGAAGCCCTCGACAGTGGCGCGGCTGCGCATCCGGCCCTGCCAGCGGTTGGTCACGCGCCAGCGGGTGGCGCCGGCGGCGGTGTCACCGGCGACGGCGTCGATGAGGCCTCTAACGGCGTCGACCGGGATGCCGTTGACGATGGTGGGCGTGGGGGTGATGGCGTTCATGGCTTGAGATCCTGTTCGATGGGGTTGGGTCAGCTGAAGTCGGGCGCGGCCGCCTCGAGGGCGCGGCGCATCTGCGGGCTGAGCTCGCCCACGGTGCCCAGGAACTTCGGGTGCGACATGCCGGAGCCGATGTAGGTCCAGCGGTTGGCCTGGTGCTGCACGCGCAGCGCGACCTCGCGGTCGGCGTCACCCAGCCGGCGGCCGATCGCCCGCTCCAGCGCGTCCAGGTCGAAGGCGGCCTGCTGCTTCAGCCCCTCGTCCAGGAAGCCGCCCAGGGCGACGTAGCCCTGGAACGCGGCGTCGACTTCGGCCGGCGTCAGCGCCTCGGCGAGGCTGTGGGCGATCAGGGTGTCGAGCTGGGCGTGCTGGTGCTCCTCCATCCAGTGGTGCAGCAGCAGGTTCTTGAACAGCGGGTCGAGGCCCTCGTCGTCGCGGACGCTCTCCAGATAGTGCTGCTGGGTCATCCACTCGATGTGCAGGATCAGCAGGGCGACCGAGAGTGGCGGATGCGACAGGACGTGGGCCGCGATGTCCTGCGGCGGCCCGATCACCTCGCACGCGCCGCTGAAGCCCTTGGCGAAGGTCTGGCGGAAAGTCCGGAACAGCTCGATGTGCTTGGCTTCCTCGGAGGCGAATTCCAGCAGCGCGCGCGTGCGGTCGTCGCCGTCGCCCAGCATGGGCCGGGCGTGATCCAGCACGAACGGCAGGATGAACTCCTCGACCAGGCCGAAGATCGCCAGGTAGGCGTGGCCGCGGATCTGGTTCAGCGTCCGCTTCTCGTCGGCGCTTAGGAAGTCCAGCGAGGCGGTCCAGGCCAGGCCCTCGGGCATGAAGGGGCGGGAGAAGTCGAGCCGCTTGCCGGGGCCGATCAGGTCCTCGACCGTCCAGTTGATCCGCTCGGCGCGCTGCAGGCAGTCCTTGAAGGTGTAGTGATAGGTCATCTTGGGGCTCCAGTCGGCGCGGGGGCGCCGCATTCGGGCGGCTTCTCTAGGCCTGGCGGCGGGAGCCCTGAATGACCGGGCCGCCGGAAGACTTGACCATTCCGCCGGGGTTCGCCGAATGGCGGTATGGACGCGCTTTCGGACCTGCTCAGCGTCGTCGGCCTGTCGGGCGGAGTGTTTATCGACGCCGAATTCACCGAGCCCTGGTCCGTCGCCGGGCGCGTGTCGGCCGAGGCGTGCCGGCCGTTCATGCCCCCGCCGCAGGAGGTGATCGGCTTCCACTACGTGACGGAGGGCCGCTTCCGGGTGCGGATCGAGGGTGAACCGGACTGCGAGATCGGCGCGGGCGAAGCGGTGATGCTGCCGCGCAACGACATGCACGCCTTCGGCTATGGGCGCGACCTGCCGCCGATCCTGATCAGCGACCTGATCCAGCCTCCCAACGCCCTGGGCATGTCGCGGATGGTCCACGGGGGCGGCGGCGCGCGTACCCGGCTCATCTGCGGGTTCCTGGGCGGCAACGAGCAGCTGCGCCCGCTGCTGGTGGGCCTGCCGCGGGTCATGCCCCTGCGGCTCGCGGACCTGCCGGGGGGCGACTGGCTGGAAGGCGGCCTGGCCTATGCCGCCCAGACGCTCGCCGAAGGCCGGCCGGGCGCGGCGACGGTGCTGACCAAGATCTCGGAGCTGCTGTTCACCGAGCTGGTGCGCCACTACCTGGGAGAGCTGCCGCCGGAGCAGACGGGCTGGCTAGCCGGCCTGCGCGACCCCGTCGCCGGCCGCGCCCTGTCGCTCTTGCACACGCGGGTCGCCGAGGCCTGGACCACCGAAGCCCTGGCGGGCGAATTGGCCATGTCCCGTTCGGCCTTCGCGGACCGGTTCACCGCGGTCGTCGGGCAGCCGCCGATGCGCTACCTCACAGCTTGGCGGATGCAGTTGGCCCGGCAGAAGCTGCGCGAGACCCACGCCAACGTAGCCCAGATCGCCTTCGACGTCGGCTATGAGTCCGAGGCCGCCTTCGCCCGGGCGTTCCGGCGCGAGTGTGGCGTCCCACCGGCCCAATGGCGGCGTGACGCGCGCTGATCAGGCTGGCCGCCGATCCATGAAGCAGCCGGGTGTCGGCGGGCTCAGGAAGGTGGCCCGAAACAGCGCGCCGCTCAGCGGCCGGCGCCGGTTCCAGGGCGCGAGGGACAGGCACCGCGCCAGGAAGCAGTAGTCCAGGACGATCATCGTCCAGCCGCCGATAGCCTGGATCCAGTGCAGCGCCGTCAACGGCGGCCAGCAGCCCGCCACCAGCATCGCCAGGTAGGCGGCGCGAACCTGCACCGGGAAGGCGATCGGGCTGCCCAGGCGGATCGCGCTCGTCGCGGTCTGTGCGGCGGAGAGCGCGATCGCGAGCGGGAGCGCTGCGCCCACGCCAAACAGCGCCGCCGACAGCGACCCGACGATGCCGACCCAACACCACCAGCCCAGAGATTTCTTCAACATGCGGCTTCTCACAGGCGCCAGACCAAGGGGTCCATCGTCGGCTGCGAGGCGTGCGGGCGCTACGGCCCGGACGCCGCGATCCTGTGCAGAGACGCCGAAGTGAGGCGGTTGCGCGCTAGCTGCGCTCGTTCCAGCCGTAGGCCACCCAGTGGTGGCCGCCCAGGTGGCGGGCTTCGATGATGTCGCTCTCGGTGCGCCGGCGCCGGGCGCGGACGGTGCGCCGGGCGCGCATGGCCATGGCCGCCAACGCCAGGACCGCGGAGGTCATCACGGCGATCACGGCGACGGTGGCGGCGGCGAAGATGGCCAGGACGGCGCCGACGATCACCGCGGCGATGGTGGCGAGACCGGCGCCGAGGGCGGCCAGGCTGCGCAGGGCCGAACCGGGCTGCGCGGCAAAGTCCTTGACCAAGGGGGCCTCCTTAAGCGGGCGCCGTTGAAGCGTGCATGTCAGCACACCCGTTCCAGACGTCAACAAAACATCCACCATACGGCGGATTTGCGTCGCTCATGCCGCGCCTTCGAGCGCCAGGTCGCGGCGTTCGCGCATGATCTCGTCGAAGGCGGCGTTGATCGCCGCGGCCTTGGCCTCGGCGACCTCGATGAACTCGGCCGGCAGCCCGCGCGCGCGGGCGCGGTCGGGATGGGACTCGGATAGCTGGGCCCGCCAGGCGGCGCGGACCGCCGCGTCGGTCGCGTCGGGCGCCACGCCCAGGATCACATAGGGGTCGTCGTTGGCCGCGCCCAGGTGGGTGGCCTTCAGGCGGCGGAAGGTGAGCGGCGACAGGCCGAACAGCTCGCAGACCCGCTCCAGGTAGTTGAGCTCGTCGCCGGTCACCACGCCGTCGGAGGCGGCGATGTAGAACAGGCCGTCCAGGACGTCCTCGAGCAGCTGCGGGCAGGAGCCGTAGCGCTTCTTCAGCCGGCGCGCGTAGCCTTCGAAGCCGCGGGTGGTCTGGCGCGCCAGCTGGTACAGGCGGCGGATGGCGCCCTCGCTGCCGGCGTCGGCCTGGAAGACCTGATGGAAGATGTCGTATTCGGCCGCCTGGGCTTCCCCGTCGGCCTTGGCCAGCTTGGCGCCCAGCGCGGTCACAGCCGTGGAGAACGCCGGATCCTCACCAGGGAGGCCGGGCGGGCAGACATCGCATTCCGCCTCATCGACCCCGCGGGCAGCCAGGCCGGCTATTTTGCGCCAGAAGCTCATTTCGCTATGGGCAAGCCTTAGATGCGCCGAGAGCCGGTGACAATCAGACCTAAGGGTTAAGTTTTGGACAGACGCGTTGCCTTCTGGATCGACCGGGGCGGCACCTTCACCGACGTGATCGGCCGTTTCGAGGACGGCGCGGAGGTGTCGCTGAAGCTGCTTTCGGCGTCGCCGGCCTACCCGGACGCGGCGGTCGAGGCCATGCGGCGGATCCTGGGCGTGACGGCCGACGCGGCGTTTCCCGCGGCCCGTGTCGAGGCGATCAAGATGGGCACCACGGTGGCCACCAACGCGCTGCTGGAGCGGGCGGGCGCGAAGACGCTGTTCGTGACCACGCAGGGGTTCGCCGATTCCCTGCTGATCGGCGACCAGGCGCGGCCGGACCTGTTCGCGCTGAACATCGAGCGGCCCGCGCCGCTCTATTCCGGGGTCGTGGAGGCGAACGAGCGGCTGGCGGCGGACGGCGCGGTGGTGCGCGGCCTGGACACGGCGGCGCTGCGCAGCCGGCTGGCGGCGGCCGTCGCGGAAGGGTTTACGTCCTGCGCCATCGCCTTCCTGCACGCCGACCTGAACCCGGCGCACGAGCGGGCGGCCGGCGAGATCGCGCGGGCGGCGGGCTTCGCCTTCGTGGCCCTGAGTTCGGAGGTCTCACCCCTGCCCCGCTTCGTGCCCCGGGCCGAGACGACGGTGGCCGACGCTTACCTGACGCCGGTGCTGCAGGCCTATGTCCGGCGCGTGGCCGACGCCGTGGCGGGCGCGCCGCTCTATTTCATGACCTCGGCCGGCGGGCTGGTGCGGGCCGAAGCGTTCCGCGGCCGCGACGCCGTGGTCTCCGGGCCGGCGGGCGGCGTGGTCGGCGTGGCGCGGACGGCGGCGCAGGCGGGTGCGGAGGCGGTGCTGGGCTTCGACATGGGCGGCACCTCGACCGACGTCTGCCGGTTCGCCGGGGTCCTTGAGCGCCGGGACGCGGCGAAAGTCGCGGGCGTGAAGCTGCGCAGCCCGATGCTGGACGTGGAGACGGTGGCGGCGGGCGGCGGCTCGATCCTGGCGTTCGACGGGATGCGGGCCCGCGCCGGCCCGGCCAGCGCCGGCGCCGATCCCGGTCCGGCCTGCTACGGCCGCGGCGGGCCGGCGGCGGTGACGGATGCGAACCTGGTGCTCGGCCGGCTGGACCCGCGGTTCTTCCCGGCGGTGTTCGGGCCCGAGGGCGACGCGGCGCTCGATCCGGCGGCCAGCCGGGCGCGGATTTCCGAGCTGGCGGCGGCGATGGGGACGGACGTCGAGACCGCCGCCGAGGGCTTCGTCGCCGTGGCCGTGGAGCAGATGGCCCAGGCGGTGCGGCGGATCTCCACCGAGCGCGGCTTCGACCCCCGCGACCACGCCCTGGTGGCGTTCGGCGGCGCGGCCGGGCAGGTGGCCTGCCAGACGGCCGAGGCGCTGGGCGTCGAGGCGGTGCTGTGCCCGCGGTACGGCTCGGTGCTCTCGGCCTGGGGGATCGGCCAGGCCCAGGTGACGGCGCTGCGGCAGGCCGGGGTCGAGGCGGCGCTGGATGCAGCGGGCGTGGCGCGCGCAGAAGCTGCGCTCGCGGACCTCGAGACGCTGACGCAGGCCGACATGGCGGCTCAGGGCGCCGAGGCCGGCGAGGTGCGCCGCACGCTGCGCCTGCGCTACGACGGGGCGGACGCCGAGCTGCCGGTGACGCTGAGCGACGCGGCGACAGCGAAGGCGGCGTTCGAGAAGGCGCACCAGCGGCTGTTCGGATTCGTGGAGCCGGAGCGGACCATTCTGATCGCCGCGGTGGAGGCGGAAGCGCGCACATTCCCTCCCCTCCATGGGGAGGGACAGGCCGCGCAGCGGCCAGGGTGGGGCAGTGAGGATCAAACTCCCACGCCGCGTTCTGGCCCACACTTCCCCACCCCGACGGCTTCGCCGTCTGCCCCTCCCCATGGAGGGGAGGGAATGGTGCGCCTGTTCGCCCTCGGCGCCTGGCATGAAGCCCCGGTCGTGGGCGCCGACGCCCTCGGAGAGATCGACGGCCCGGCGCTCATCGTCCGCGCCGACACCCAGATCGCGGTGCTGCCCGGCTGGCGGGCCGCCGCGGAGCCGGACGGCCTCATCCACCTCACCCGCACCGGCGCAGCCGCGAACACCGCCATCGCGCTCGACAAACCCGACCCGGTCACGCTGGAGCTGTTCAACCGCCGTTTCATGGGTGTGGCCGAGGCCATGGGGGCAGCGCTCGAACGCACGGCGCATTCGGTGAACATCAAGGAGCGGCTGGACTTCTCCTGTGCGCTATTCGACGCCGACGGGGGGCTGGTGGCCAACGCGCCGCACATGCCGGTGCACCTGGGGTCGATGGGGGCCAGCGTGCGGGCGGTGCGCGACCGGCATCCGGACCTGAAGCCGGGCCAGGCTTTCGCGCTCAACAACCCCTATGCGGGCGGCACGCACCTGCCGGACATCACCGTCGTCATGCCGGTGTTCATGGACCCGGCCGATGCCCAGGCCAGCTTCTACGTCGCCGCGCGGGGCCACCACGCCGACGTGGGCGGCATCCAGCCGGGGTCGATGCCGCCGTTCTCGCACACCATCGACGAGGAGGGCGTCATGTTGGACGCCCTGCCGATCATGGCCGGCGGGCGGTTCCTGGACGCCGAGACCCGGGCGGCGCTCGCCGCCGGCCGCTGGCCGGCCCGCGCGCCGGACCGCAACGTGGCCGACCTGAAGGCGCAGGTCGCCTCCTGCCAGGCCGGCGCCGCGGCGGTGGCCGAGATGATCCGCACCTACGGCGCCGAGGCGGTGGCCCGCTACATGGGCTTCGTGCAGGCGAACGCCGCCGAGGCGGTGCGCCGGGCGGTGGGCAAGCTGTCAGACGGCGCGGCGCGGGTCCCGGTCGACGGCGGCGGCGAGATCGTGGTGCGGACCACGGTGGACGCGGCCGCGCGCACGGCCACCCTCGATTTCACCCAATCGGCCGACCAGCTGGGGTCCAACTTCAACGGGCCCTCGGCGATCGTCGACGCCGCCGCGCTCTACGTCTTCCGCACCCTGGTGGACGACGACATTCCGCTGAACGCCGGGTGCCTGGAGCCGCTGAAGATCCTCACCCGGCCGGGCTCGATGCTGGACCCGCGCCCGCCCGCCGCCGTGGTCGCCGGCAACGTCGAGACCAGCCAGCATGTGGTCGACGCGCTCTATGCGGCGCTGGGGGTGATGGCCAACGGCCAGGGCACGATGAACAACTTCACCTTCGGCGACGAGGACCGGCAGTACTACGAGACCATCTGCGGCGGGGCCGGCGCGACGGCGACGGCGGACGGGGCCAGCGCCGTCCACATCCACATGACCAACTCGCGGCTGACCGACCCGGAGATCCTCGAGCGGCGCTTCCCGGTGCGGGTGGAGGCGTTCGGCGTGCGCCACGGCTCAGGCGGCGCGGGCGCGCACCGGGGCGGCGATGGCTCGGTGCGGCGCATCCGGTTCCTGGCGCCGATGGAGGCCGCCCTGCTCTCGTCCCGGCGCGAGCACCCGCCGCAGGGACTGGCCGGCGGCGGGCCCGGCAAACCTGGACGGCAGCGTTTGATCACGGCGTCGGGCGCGGCTAGTGAACTTCCGGGCTGCTTCGCCGTTACGGTGGAGCTTGGCGATGCGATCGAGATCGAGACCCCTGGGGGCGGCGGATTCGGGCCCCCTCGTTCTGGATTGGCGCAAAGCGGCCCAAATTCGTAAGCACAAGGACCTCGATGACCGCGCTCGCTATCGCCCTCGCCCTGTTCGCCCAGACTCCCGACACCGCGGCCGCGCCGCCCGCGCCGCCGCCGCCGGTCGAGGACCGCCTGCCCAACGGGGCGCCGAAGGAGGACTATCCGTTTGTGGCCTGGTGCTACGGCGCCCTACGCGGCTGGCTTGACCTGCATGACGAGGTGATGCCGGAGGTGACGCGGATAGAGAGCCAGTTCCGCAAGCCCGGCACCAGCCTGGCCGACGACATGAAGGTCTATGCCGACATGCAGAAGGCCGGCGCGGCGCAGCTGAAGACCTTCCAGGCTTCGCTCACCGCCGCCGAGAAGGCCTCGGTGCGGCCGATCAACGCCATGGGCGGCGCGGCCGTGCGCCAGGGGCGGATGATCTGGGTGACCCAGCCCGGCGTGACCAAGGCGCGCAAGGCGCAGGAGTGGATGAGCTGGGCCCTCCCCGCCCGCTGCGACGTGGTGGCGTTGAACCTGGAGGCCCGGTCGAGGCTGATGGGCGCGACCCTGCGGGCCAACGCCCCGAAAGACGCGCCCCCGCCGCCGTCGGCGCTCGACGAGAAGACCGTCGAGACCAAGCCGGGCGATGCCCCGGCGGTCGAGTCGACCGCCAAGGAAGAGCCACCAGCCGAGGTGGCCGGCAAGCCGCAGCGCTAAGGCCGCGTTCACGATCCGGCGGCCAAGCTGCGGGGCATGTTCGAGGCCTTCGTCCTCTATGTCCTGGCGATCAATGGGGCGACCTTCGGGGCCTTCGCCCTGGACAAGCGCGCGGCCGAGCGGCGGGCCTGGCGCGTGCCCGAACGGCGGCTCCTGACGCTGGCGGC
>Ga0307511_10007040_pt1 | contig 11325 bp, 13 predicted proteins | sample 13_EM_MG_FD_200266 | JGI IMG/M metagenome (GOLD analysis project Ga0307511, IMG submission 200266) | Populus trichocarpa ectomycorrhiza microbial communities from riparian zone in the Pacific Northwest, United States - 13_EM | ecosystem: Host-associated > Plants > Roots > Unclassified | place...
CGCACCCCTCCCCCCCCCAAAAAAAAAGTCTTCCGTGTATCACAATTATGCACATGTGAATTCAGTTCCACGACTAGCTTTGCTAACGTACTGGAATTTATTAATTCATTCAGGAATAGAAGCCAAGGACGCAAAGGTCCATGTACCCACACGGGAGCAACTCCAGATCCCAGTAACCTAGCAAGCACATATTGTGTGTACAGTCATGTACCTCCTCAAATCTGTGCAATATACTAGTACCTTTTCCAGAAATACCGATGGCGTGCTGTAAACCCCCATACGCTGTCAAGCGCCTCGGCCTTGACATGACTTCCGCTATTGAGTTTGTATTATAAGGTACCCCCCAGAAAGGAAGGCATTGGCTGCGCGTATCTCCATCATGCCACCCCCTGTGCATCCAACCCGGCCGCCGACGTTGTACCGTTGTATGGAAAAATGCCCCGAATCTGGAGATGTAGCCAGACTAGACCTAGGGTAGACCTAGGAGTAAGAATATAGAGGGTGTCGTGCCAACCAGACTAAATCTATAGGTAGCCGCTCAATATAAGTCTTCAGTCGAAAAATTTCAACTCCTACACCGTTCAAGTGAGATCTAGTTATTTGATAGACCCAACTAAAACCCCACTCCTGTACGTAAGTCAGAAGTAAGAGCAGTCTGGTGGTTGACAATGATTCGATGTGATCAAGGTAAACCGGCAAGTTACCCTGTAGCGTCATGGGTTATATTATTATCAGGTCCAAGTATCAACTCCTAGAACCCCGACTATCTCAGTAGTACGTTGAAAGCATCTTCGAACCGGGACTATATTAAACCCACGATATTAGCTAACCTAACTATTTATTATGTATCATATCCTTAACTAGAAAGAAAAGCACTTCTAGGGTTGTCCGAACCTCTAACGTTCCGACCGCATCTCACCAAGTCTTGTATGTGCCTGAATATGCTCCTATGTCCTGCCACGAGACTGCCCGCTTGCGTAGTCGCCTCCTATCTATCCATGGGAAATGATCCAATATATACCCAAGTTCAAAATGCAAAGACTGTGAACAAGCAAGAGCTTTCTATGTAGCAGGCCCTAAGTAGACAATGGACTATTGGCAGTTCCATTTTCAAGTCTATGCAGTTCCGTTGATCAATAGCAGCAACCGTATGCCCTACATGCACATATTGCCAACCGGGTGGTGAGCATTGGCTGAATATTAAAGATTCCCACTACAGTCAAGGATTAGGAACCCCCCGGAGAAAGTAGGTGCCAAAGTCACCCAGTTAACAAGTGCCGAACCTCGCCCTCACCGAATGGATAATCACCAAAGGTATTCGCATCTGCCGCTCAGTGCCCCCTTGTTTGGGGGTTGAGAAAAGTCCTCTTCCGGTCAATAGTGCAGGCATCCTTTCTCCTAAGACTGGCATTGAATTTGAATGTCTCAAATAACCGAGATGTGGGCAATTGATATGATGGCCGCCATCAATAGTCTTGTATCTCGCCGTTTGCTTGCAAAGACTTTCTCCCGAGACAGGAGGATCGCTGTGCAACATGATATCCGGCCCTAACTACGACTGAAGATTTCACGGTCACCAATCGTTTGCTGCCAACGTTCACCTTCCTCGGCCCAAACGTGTCTGGATCTTTTCTGTGGAATCCATCCTTCAAACCGGTCTGGTATGCATGTAATCAGCGATCCGCACTCCTCCCCGGAAAATATGACAAATATGGCTAATACAACCAGCGGTGATCACCATCAATGACACGATCTAAATTTGCTCATCCCACGAGATTATGTTAATTTAGTCAGTTGGTTGCATTACCGGTAGCATTGGGAAGTATATGCTGGTTATCTAGTTGCCGTTAATTCCCTGACATTTCGAGAATTACTCATGCTTAATCCTTTTAAAAAGCTTGCTCCACCACAGTTGCAGTGATGCCATGTTGCTTGGTGACTGTCGTTTCTTGACATGTAAATCTGACGATCAGAAACCAAATCGCCCCGCCTCAGATACATCGAAGTCTTGCAGACCATGACATGTTGGCTAGTGATGACCCTAAAATAGTAAAGGCAGTAGCTACTAGTACTGTACACCCTCGGGGCACTGGAAGTTGCCTTGGTTCGTCTTGGGATCATCCTGCGGATTGCCCATAGAGGTACAACGGATGCTCTCCCTGAAACCCAGACTGGGCCATCAACAGCTTACACAGAATCTCAATCCGTAGTAAGAATCTGTATTGAATATCAGACGGCCATGGCAGGTCTGAAAGCCCTACTACTCAGCAGATCAATCTTTACCTCTTCGCTTTACCCCTTCGGATAATGAAACCACCCTTAAACTGGAGCAGGTACCCCTTCGTGCATTCAACACGGACTCGGGAGCCCTGGTATTCTGCTGACCTAAATGATGCACATAGGGGGGTCGTACGGTTAACCGAATCCATAGTCGTAACGGGTCAATCCTGTTAGGTAGGTGCAGTGACAGGGTACCATAATGCAGCGCTTCGAGAGGGAATAGTCTGGCGGGGAGGAAAGAGTACTTATATTCGGCTGCTGCTGCAGGTTGTCCACCGCCGTCATCGGACTTAAGTAAGCGTAGGCTGAGAGCCGTCGATCAACGAGCACCCTATGAAGAATCCATTAACTTCATTAGATTCATCATATAAACTTGTAATCCAGGCATGTAGTTATATGCTTCCCCAACTCCTAGGTCCCCCAACCAATTACTCCAGGTGCAGTAGGTATCGAGAATTCGAATTCGAAGTCACCGAATCTAAGCCACGTGCGGCCCCTGGGTCACAACGTGGCGCAACTAGCACTAGTACCAGTAAAGTATCGTCAAGACCTATGCTAATTTACCTAATTATCAACATCTAGAACTACATAGATGTCATCAATTGCAACCTGACCTTGAATCACAACCTCAAGCGTTGGAGTAGTTTAAGCATTCACTCCTCTATATCGAACGATTTTCATGGACACACGACTTATCAATGTTAGTTCCACTGCCCCACGTGCACGCGTACGATACCCGACCACCATGTATCTGTCCAGGGTATTGTCCTGCTAAGCAGATCAAATTCATATTCATGTGGTTGCAATGGGTAAAGAGCGGAACCGGAACCAGAGAGGCGGGACGGAGTCAAGCCTGAGTCTCATCTGGTACATTGCCTACCGTAAGTATTTCCGGTTGCAAACATAAAACTCTAATGTAACAGGAGTTATTAGACTCCCCTACCGTTGATCGGTGATCGGACCTGGGTTTGTGGCAAATAGCTAACGACTGCCTACCTAATAGGTTACTTTTACAATCACGACGAGCCGCCTGGCTTTGAACATACCTATGGCACTGACAAGGGCATGACCCGAGTTGGAGAACCAAAGGGGACAAGTGCAAATCTCCCACATCAACCTTCCCTTTTGCAACCCCTGCAACTATGCTTCAAGGAGTATGTCTTTGCCTGCCTTATTTCTGTCTCACCGCACACAAAAAGGCTTCAACACGGTGGCAAGAGCTTAGCTGCAGTCAGATTTTGTGTGTGCAGTCACTGTTGGAGAATCCAGGCTTCAAACCACCAAATTTTGGCCTCCGGGTGTCTGTGCTTTGCTGAAAGGCTACGCTATATCTAGTTTAAAGATACGTACAGTACCGATACCTCTATCATATCTGCGATACTGATGTGCTGCTCGATTTCCAGGTGAAGCTGCCGCCCATGAATGGTTAAATCCTAGTTTGAATGGGTGCTCTTGGCACAGATGGGGCTGTCAACCTCCTTTATGACAGGCTATCTATTCCCAAGAAAGTGGAATGGAAGGTGATACTTCTGCGTGTTGCTGGTTTTGGAAGCGCCCCGATACCTACTTGATTCCTGAGGTGATAGGTTTTAGGGTAAAGCTTTCGCCGAAAAAGAGCAACCTAATATAAACCGGGGCTCGGGTTCATATTGCCTTGTACATTGGCATGGGGGAATTCTTCGTTCTGCAGGATTCTCATACAAGGATTGGACACAAAGATCATGGGGAATGCCATACTCTAGGGCAGGCTAGCTCAGGTCTTCATGGATCACTTGTTACCCAATACTTGGGACAAGCGGCCGGGAATCGGGCCTTTGCATCAAGCATCTGGCCGTTTGTGGAGATGTAAAGCGAATCCACGTTGGCTTGGTACTTTTTCTGGGAGATTCGCCAAAAGCACTTATTGAGAGGAGCCAGTAAAGCAGTTTTCACCCATACCTTTTTCCAGCAAGTTATTTGAATACCGGAAAGGGCTTTGATTTCATTGCCATAAATACGCACGCTAATTCAGTTTGAGAAAAAGAGCGTCAGCTCAAGATTTGGATGGAAGTGAGCCAGGCTGTCGGGTCTCCAGTACGAATGGATACTACCCCCGCCCACACTCTCTCGCCTACGGTACGGTAGACTAAGAAGCAGCCCACCACCAGCACTCTTCCGTAAATGGTGTTTTTGCTCACAAACTACTACAGGTTCGGTGAGGTTTGGAAAAACACCAAATTTTCCAGCTTTCTCCAGCCTGATTTCATGGGTGGTACCCAGGCACGACGCATCTGCATGTGGATGGTGGATGAAGGCTGGGCAGACCAACACGACGAAGAGAGGGGTGGCCTAGTGCAGCTGTTGAGACATTGTGTCAATCATTACCAGAGCTAGGGTGACTAATTTCTGTGGTGTAAGTCACTCGCTTTTCTTGTGGAGTGTATTTCAGGCCTTGGATCAGGAAGAAGAAAGTGACCCCAGGCTCAAAGACTTGAAAGAAAAACAAGTAACCTTGGCCGCATCTCACCCTCAAATTCATGGTCTTCATTGGTATTAAGCCTTTACTAATTCGTGTACTACGTACAGAAGCGAAAGGCACGTGCTCCAATGAGGAATGCCGCTCTGACATTAATAAATCTCCAAAATCTATGAGGTGATGTGGCTTTACAAATTATCGGTACCAAAAGGGGGCACTCCATTCACGGCTGGCGTGTCCCTGCTGGTGTGGAGGCTCTTTCAACGGGAACTCCGCGCAGAGGTAACTGGCAAATTACTCACCATGCGTTAGCCTAACGGCAAAATGCCACAACGGCTGCTTTAGACTGGAAACAACCACAGCAAACGGCGCTCCCAGCAACGAGGGTACATATGCACAATGGTGCTAAAGAAGCTCCCAAACAGATTCATCGATCTAGTCAAACTAAAATCAATTAAGAGTCGGCACAACTTCTTCCTCCGCTGTCGCCGACTGGTGGAGATACTTGGATTTAACGCTAACCCCAGTCGCTGGGGGACAGGAAGTCGCTTGTGAAAAGCCGTGCTCATCCCGGCTTCTGCCCTGCCAGCGTCCACGATCCCCTCAACGCAAGCTCGCTTTTGCTTTCCTGCCCCCCCGGACCGTAGCTTGCTCTGCAGGCAAGGTGGGTTGCGCCGGTCGAATGTCCGCTGTGCTTAACCTAATTGTGTAGATCTGCTATGCTGCCCAGGGGTAAGTAACGAACGCAACCACAAAACGCTGCTGCTGCTGCCCGCCTAAGATTATCGCTTCTGAGTCCGCACCTGACTCGAGCATTTCGCCCACGTACGTCCTCTTTCTCTTCCTCATCGACTCCCCTCCGTCTTCCCCCGGCCCCCCTGTTGCAAATCACCCATTGATCTGGGCCGTAGGATAGTCTGGAGTACTGGTAAATAGGTAGCACCCTGACTGCACCCACACCATCTCCCTGTCCCCCCCTGGCGGGACCCACGTCGCACCTTCTGCTGCCCGCTGCATATAAGCTTGGACTCACCCACTCTCTTTGTTGGCGGGTTTTGGAATCTTGCGTTCCTATACCAAAGCAACATTAATACTGAACTCCACCACCGTCCACACCACTCCAACACGCCTCTATCTAAGCACACCAGATATCACAGGTTCTCGATCCACTCCACCGGGCTCGTTTTGTATTCGAAGCATTGCTCTCGAAGCGGAAACGTGAAAAATAAATAAAAGCCGGAGGACTCTCAGGATCAGCATCTGTTTATCTGCCCACTAAGTAAACGAAAAAGTTGATTTCGCCCCCGTGTTTCTTTATCACCACGCATCGCTTTCTCCGAACGCCTAGAGCCGTACAAGCTTTCGCACAGAAGCACCTGTCGCTGGCCATCTCGAAAATTGGTTCCGAAGAACACAACCCCACTCTCTGATATTGGTGAATAAGAGATTGTGTTCTGTTTTTCTTGTTGCTACTTACAACATCTCGCTCTTTTGCAAGAATATTACACGAAACGGCACGAGCTATTACATTGGGTGGACCCAGCCATCCTCTTGGGCAAATTTCCCTGTCTATCTCAGTTTTCTCCTCCCAATTAAATAAGGCGTGAGTGGGTCTATTGCATGAGGGGAGCAACAGAACTAACCTCTGGCTCATCAGTTTCTAACACTGTCTCTCCGTTCGCTTTGTTCGGCCAATACGCCAGTATGGTTCAACATAGGAGAGGACCTTGGTCCCAGCAAGAGGACGCAAACCTCCTTCAACTTGTTCAGCTTCATGGACCACACAATTGGGTCCGAATCTCACAACTTGTGGGTTCACGATCCCCGAAACAATGCCGAGAGCGATACCACCAAAACCTTAAACCTACTCTAAACCATGAGCCGATTACCCCAGAGGAGGGGGTCGTTATCGAGAAATTGGTTGGGGAAATGGGGAAGCGTTGGGCCGAGATTGCCAGGAGACTACATGGTCGTAGTGATAATGCTGTGAAAAACTGGTGGAATGGTGGGATGAATAGAAGGCGCAGGCTGTGCCTCAGACAACGGGGCGATTCACACGATGAGGGCGACATTGACGCAATTGATGAACTCGACGAGACGCCCCAAACGCCATACATTGTCTCGGTTCCATCCTCGCCAAATACCTTTGCATCACTCCCTCCGATTAGCTCAACATTGATCCCACGGGATGATCCACTACTTTCTCCTTCCATTCACTCTGAATTTGCAAGAGGTTCCGGAGGACAGACCCCCTCCCTCATTTCAGATTCAACTTCCACACTTTCACTATCTTCTCCCAGAGGTCCAACTTCCCCCGGGAATAGCAGTTCTCTGACGCTGCCACCTCTAATGGGTCGCCATGATTCCCGAATGCAGAGTCTCGCAGCTTTACCTACCAGATCAGCACAGAGTCTTCCCGAGTTCAGGCCTGCGCCAAGCTCCAGCACGTTTGGATTCCAACATACTACCGAGCGTTCGAGATTCTCGACGAGTGCACTGCGCAAGCCTGTCGAAACTAAAGAATCCTCCTCTGCACCATATGGTTTCCTTCGAAGCAAGCCAGCACCACCCCCCTCGAGCCTTTTTGATGCTAAGACTGTACGCTCTGAATCTCGCCGGAAAGACAGTCGAATGAACCTAGCGAATATCTGTATTTAACAGATTTACCTTGATCTTCTCGCATACGCGAAGTCTGTACACGCACCAAAGCTGGATGCTATAGTAAGCATTTGGTGAATTTCCTTTGGGTCTCTTTGTCATTGCAACCTCTTCTTATCGTTTCTGGTTGGTCATTGTAATGCGTCTTTGGGGTTTCATGGGTTCCAATGGTTTTTCAGGTGATTGGGTGATGGCATTATTTGGGAATACGGCGGTGTTTTTTGCTCAGTGTTTTTTATATCTATTCAAGCTTTTTGGTTTAGGCATTTCCAGCGATAAGTCTCAATTTCCCAGGTGGATTAGGATGGGATCGGTATCAGAAGCCATGCCCTCTGGGGGAAGGTGACTGGTAACAACGATCTAGTTCCTCATGTCTATGCACATGAACCTGAAAACCTTCCTTTTCTTTATTACTCGTATACCTTTCAGTTACAGTACAGTATTCGAAAATATTCCATTTATCTCTGTTGTTTTTCTTTTCCCTCCTATATATTTAGGCCTCCTTTCTTTTGTTTTCTGTTCGCTGTTTTTTGTGCACACTCACCAGGGGTTCGGGTTACTTCTAGTCTTGTCTTTAGTCGGGGCCTATACTTTTCAACATGTTAAGTTCGGTGCGTTCATGGGGTGGCAGATATTCAGCGTGATCCTAAGCCCAGCCTCTGGGTGGAGCCGGCGAGTGACTTGTGGGGAACATTATTTTCATCTCACCTATCACATACTCTGTATTTATCCCTTTCATTTGTTGAACGTGTTTTTCATCAACTGTATTGCTATCTGGTCTTTCTGCAGTATTATGGCATTTGGTCTTTTCTAGTGCCACTTCCACACAAGTGTACCTTCCTGGCATCACTGTCGTCTGCATCGAAGGTTTTATCACGGCGCCAGGCTGAAAGTCCATAGTTTTCATTTCCCTGGGGAAATAGCCACAAGCATTTCGCTCCCACCGAGTAAGCCTTCGTTTTTCCCTTCAGATCCGCCTTCTGGCGCTCATCGTGTGCACGTGGGATATGCGGCAGTGGCAACGAGCAGCCCTGCTGCAACAGGGCTTCATTTAATCCAATGTGCAGGGTATCCATTGGTTGCTCTACAGCCATTGCGAGAAGCCACCGCCAGAAATGGGGGAATACCGTTGAACCCCATGCATGTGCCGACTCTGCAATGGTGGTGCATATGCGTTATACGACTACAATTTACCGCACCAGGTTGGAGTGATATATATAACTTTTTCTTGAGTTGTCATGCATTCGCTGACTGAATCCGTGGAATCTCGAAGAGAAGTCTGCTACGACCAACAAGTGCCCAAGCAAAGCAGCGACCGCCAACAGCACCAGCACCACTCGACACCAATACTTCTAGGAGTAAGTCCATCAGGTGACTTTGTCTAGATTACGCTTTGGCTATATAGCAGGGACTTTGGTCTTCTGCTCTACTGAAACCCCCGGCATATCTAACCTAGTCGTGAGGTGGACACTCTAGATTGCATGTGTATGGGCTGCAGCTGGAGGAACAGCCGGAACGAAAGGTGCTGAAGTCAAGCCAGCGCCAGGTTCGCCTCACGCGGGCTAATAATGACAGACGAATCAGTCACAAGCACCCTGAGAGGCGTGCAGGTAACACCCTTTTTGGTCGAGAAGGACTAAGACTTTCACCCAACTTGTTAACGTTACACGGCTGTGTTCACCACCCGGTCTACTCTTTACCTGCTTGAGATTTATGCATCTCTTTCTTGTTCCTCGGAGCCTATTTCGGAGCGTATTTGCTAGGATCAGGCCGCACCATGTCCCGAGAACTCCACACCAAACAATGCTGGCTTGCAACGACTCGTGGCCTGCCCACATACTTCTTAGGTTCACTTAATACACATATGGCGATGACAATGAAAATCTTTCTCTACTGTACCAGATATGCAATGCAGGTCGAGGAACGCAATCGGCAGTCGTTGGTGGGGACCTCCCCACCGTCAATTTCACCCCCCAAACGGGGATCGTGAAAATGCATGGGAAAATGGCGAAATTTGGCGAAGATCTTGATCAAGGAAACGTATGACAGCTTACCATAGACTTCATTTCCAACGAGTAGCTGCAGATCAAGTATTTCTATGTACCCATCGCAATCCACGATCACCGGTACAGCCCTTCTTCCAAAAATGGTTGAGCTGCTCGCTTATGAGCCAATCGCTGTGCGAGTGGATTGAGCAAGGGTCTCCTAGGCTGCATGCCAAAGTTGGGCAGATATAACGTTTCCTAACCGGTTACGGCGAAGCCTAAGCAGTTCGCTCAGCTGGGTTTTTTATGGGGCGTTTTTCATGGTAGCACAAGGTAAAAATCGTTGGGGTTGCTTCAGATTTGTGAATTATATACTCTACCATTGATGCAACTAGAAACCTTGTCTCTTGCTCGTACGACCCAGTCTTGCGCCTTGTCAGTCGAGGTTTCCTAATTGCAGACCATCAGATTGTGATGCATTACCAATAATCATCTCAGGCAGAGGCTCCTCTTCACAGTTAAAACCACTTCCCACAGTTGCAAACTTTTTTACAATTCTTTAGTTCCCCCCGTATCTAATTCATAGTTGCAGTGAATCTAGGTCCGGCCATCTTGTTGATATCGTGGGAGGGCAAGAATGGCAACATATATTTCCCCATGTTTGGTATGCTCATTGCAACTAGACTAGGTGTTCATGATATTGGTAGTGAAGGGTACAATGAAGCTCCCGAGATAAGTATACACATTATGCAGCCCTTCACCTCGCCAAAGCCCGTAACGATTGCATTCATCATAGCAGTGAAACCACCGTGACCGTTCCTGACCCAACGAACAACACCACCAATAAAGCAGCGCAACCCCCAGTTAGTATCCTGCAGGTATTTCCTGAAAAAAAAACGTGCGTGTGCTCCCTTGGGTGCTATTTTCGTTTTGACGGCGAGAAAGGTCAGATCATACCACACCAGCTGAGACAGCGGCTTAGCTCGTTACCTTGTATGACACTACATTGGGAAATGGGTAGGAGAAAGATTGATCAATACAGAAATAACCTCTATGATTTGCTACTTACTGCATACTACATACATGGGGGAGTTGTCTGTCATTAATGCTGACGTCGATCGCGTGGCGATTCTAAATTCAAGATACCGATAGATGTCTTGCTTCGTCGAGCATATATATATTTCATTAACATTGTTCTATTACCGTATCTTCCCTCCCTATTAGACACATGACCTCGGGCAGGATTTCCCAGGGCTACATACATAGGTAATCTACCCTGCATGCGTCCCAGAACAGTACCCCTGTTGACGCTGGAGGGGAACAAAGGGGCTTATGCAGTAAGCGTACTGGATGCTTTGATACGCGAGATAATCCCTGTTGAAAATATCAGAGAGCTTGACCGTTGCCACCAGTTAACGCGGCACCTAAATGACATTTTTCTTTTGCAAAAATCCATATGCGTCACTGGAGGGACCCCAAAAAACTAATGGCTTGGGAATTCGGAAAGCGGGATCCGAAGTAGTGGCACGGAAAAATAATTATTGGTCGAAGAGCCAGGCTGTTTCCGGATCTGGCCAATGAAGGGATGTGAGAGAGTCCTATTTACACTGCCTCTTCCAGCCAAGAGTATTAAACAAACAGGTATATACATGTAGCCAATGGGGTTCATATCTTACAGGAGACATAGTGTATACACAAAACACATGCAGTGTATGGGGCCACCCCCGTTCACTCTGTATCCCTCCTCTCCCTATCCCACTCCCCCCTTCTCACCAAACAGTCAACACCCAACATTCCCATAGCCTCCGCCTCACCCGGGTCACCCTGGGGAACTTCCACTACCTCATCACCCGAGCTCAAGCTCCACTTCCTTATGGGATGACACCCCAGCCCCGTGGCCCACCCTCTCTCACTCTCCTTGCCACGATGCCCCTCCCCCCCTTCCAC
>Ga0307511_10007041_pt1 | contig 11324 bp, 11 predicted proteins | sample 13_EM_MG_FD_200266 | JGI IMG/M metagenome (GOLD analysis project Ga0307511, IMG submission 200266) | Populus trichocarpa ectomycorrhiza microbial communities from riparian zone in the Pacific Northwest, United States - 13_EM | ecosystem: Host-associated > Plants > Roots > Unclassified | place...
AAGGCTTGTCTGAACTCTGTCTGAAGTGATCTGATCTGAGAATCCTCCTCCAAAAGGGCGGAACGGCTCAGTACTTATACTAGCCGCCAAGCCTTCTGGAGTCTGAAAAACCTGTTTTCTGGCCTTTCCAGAATACCTGCTTTCGGGCTATTCCAGAAAGCACTCCTCCATGACCATAAATACAGCTGTGGGAGGGCAGGCCTCCAGTACTCAGAAATACAGGTGTGGAAGCGTAATGCATCACGCTAAAGGAAAAGTACATAAGGACCGGATACGCTCAAGGTAATAGTACGTAAGGTACTATGCCCGAGCTATCTGGTATACATGATAGGTGCTAGGAAATGCGTACTAAGACAATTATAAGAAACGGTCTTCCGGTACAGTTATTGATATTTTTGAAACATGGATTAAACCCACTGTTGGACTTCCTTATGAGATTATTACAGATCGAGATGTTCTTTTTATGTCAGCACTATTTCAAGATTGTGCAAACTCAGTTGGAGTTAGGCATAAAGCCTCCTCTGCATATCACCCACAAACTGATGGCGCATCAGAAAGAAAGAACAAGACTATTATTCCTGTGTTTACTGCTAAGAAGTTGGAAAATGGTACAAATTGGGTACAGGTAGCACCTTCTGTTCAAATAGAGGTGAATACTGCTGTCAGTGGACCCAGAGGAAAATCTCCTTGGCATATCCTCCTAGGCTTTGACCCAAAGCTAGGATCTACACCACTCCCCATACCAATACCCATCTTTTCCAATCTACCCAAAAGATTCTATAAGGCTGCAGAAAACCTTACCATAGCTAAATCCCAGCAAACATACCAAGCCAACAAGAAAAGAAGGGCATCCCCTGCCTACCCTATTGGAACCCAAGTCATGCTGTCAAGAAAGAACCTCCCAGCCAGATACAACTCCTCCAAATTATCCCCTAAATGGATAGGACCCTTCAAAGTCACCAAAGAGTTAACATTCACCCAAAATGTTGAACTTGACCTTTCAGAAAACCCTGACCTCTCAAACATCAGTCCAATCTTCTACACCTCCCTCATCCAACCCTATTTTCCAAACGCTATCAAATTCACAGGAAGAGAAAAAACCAAGCTAGGACCTGTTGATGAAAGAAAATAGGTATGAGGTAGAAAGAGGGATGGAATACAGAAGTCAACCAGGTACTAGATTCCCCCAATACAAGGTCAGATGGAAGGGATATGACTACCACCAAGATGAATGGGTAGATGACAAAGATATTGACCATTCACTGAAAAAAGATTTCTGGCTAAATGGGAACAGAGGTACTACTTACAGTAAGAGGCCTATTAACAAGAAAATGTGGCAAAATAGTAAAGGAAAAAGCAGGGAAGAAACACTAAGGATGATTGCTACAGAAAGAGATAGGATCCTCAACCCCACTGTTACCTTTCATGCTACAATTGTTAAGCCCCCTGTTAAGAAACTTTTCTATATTGATAATACCTTTGGTTATGATCATGTCAAGAACGCTTATGTCATGCACTAAGAAGATGCATTTCATTTTTAAGTAAGGAGGAATGTAAGGAAGTAATATTCTCAGTATACTGGTCTATCACCACCTCACAACTTACCCTGAACCAACATCTACTATGTAATCTCTTACTAAAGTTATATTAACCTGCTTAGTTAAATCATTTTGGAGGAATCACATGTAATTTCTTTATGTTCACACGTCAATTATGAGTCACCTATGACTCACTAATTTCCTATGACTCATGTATGACTCTAAAGGTTATGACTCACTTAATGAGTCAGAAATGGATTTCAAATCATGTATGACTCACTACTATGGCACAGCCACAATAGTAAGTCATGGCTAGTCTTGGCATGTAATACTTAAGGGCCCAAGGCCTGCACCTAGAGAGAGGGAGCAGACCTGGAGAGGACAGACAGAGAATAGCTAGATACAACAAACATAAGAGTTCCACTGGTTACTTCTAGTCCCATAAGGACTCTTACTCAGAACTTAGTAATCCTATACTACAAACCAAACACTTAGCCTTTAAAGTACTTAGTAGTTCTGGAATATTACTTTAGGGTAATATTCCTTCCTAAATACTTTAGGTCCCCATTTACAAGGAGGAGGGCCTGCAATACAAACACGAACACCCTGTGGACAGACCAAGCTGTGGAGCATGGTCCTATGTTATACTTGCGGAAAGTTTGGATACATCCAAAGCAACTGCAACCCAAAAACCCGTGAGACAGTGGCGAAAATTCAAGGGGTTAACAAGAGGCCTGGAGAGGATACGAAGACCTTTGAAAACCCGACAAAAAAGACCTCCGGAATGATTGCAGAACTGGACCAAGAAGGATTCGAAACGGTAAGGAAAATGAAGAAGTGAAACCAGAAGGAAGAAATGAAGGTAGATGTCATTCAGAGAATGGGACCCAACCCAAGAATCTCTGAAATGACTACTGATAATGTGGGATCAGGGTACGATGAACTGACCAAGCTCCCACCCCCATTTAAGAGTGAGTGGTCGGATGACGCACCAATTGCCGGTCCAAGCCGGTTCTAAGAGCCTCCGCATGGCTTACCAGAACGTAGCAGGACAGTGCGAAGGCACACATACGTTCCTGGAATGGTACAAGAAGAGGAGGATTGATATCGTTTTTGTCGGAGAAGCATGGGTGGATAAGAAAAGGACTGGGACACAATCCCATCCCTCATATACATTAGGCTCAAAGGTAGAAAAGGGAAAGAGAACAATGGTATATTGGAGGAAGAAGTTGGAAGCGGTAGTGAAGGATATTAGAGAAGATAACACACTAGCTTTAGTGGAGGTGTGGGGCCACAAGCTAGGAGGAATTTACGTAGATGGAAAGTTGTCAGGGGGCAACTGGAGGGAGTGGCTTGAAAGTCTAAATGAAGCTGATTACCTAGTAGGAGACTGGAATGCACACAACCAAGCATAGGATCTCCTTAATGAAGATGATACTGGAGGAAAAGACATGGAGGAGTGGATGGTGGAAAAGGGTTTTGAAATTGGAGGGGAATATGAAGGACCAACCTGGGAAAGAATAGTCAACGGATGAAGACAACAAAGCTGGAACGACCTCTTCATCAGCAGAGGACCTAAAAAGTTGCAGAAGGTCAAATCGGACAAATTCCATTCAGATCACTGGGCCATCATGGTGGAAATTGACTGGAACGGGAAGTTGGAGGAGGTTTTACGGGAAAAGATCGATTGAGATATCTTGCGGGGTGAGCTACACATGGCAGAGCAAGACGAGGCAAAAGGGGATTTCCACTTGTATGACCAATTGGAGGGAAACACCCCATATGAAAAACTGAAACTACTCCGACAAGCCTATTCCAGTACCATGAGGATCACCAAAATATCCAAGAGGTGGTGGGACGAGGAATTATCGGACCAGCAAGAGTGCACGAGGGATGCTACACTAGGGAAAGGGTCAAACAGGAGCCTAGACCAAGCAGCAAGAATCAAGAGATGGAAGACAGAGAAGGATAAGATGAGAACGTTGGTGAGAATAAAAAAGAAGGAATGCTAGCAAGCTTTTTGTTAACAGAACGGGGAAAAGGATCTGTGGGAAATCATTAAGTGGGCCAAGGACCCATGGCATCTCAAAGTCACAATGGGAGACTTAACAGATAGGGTGGGAGTACCTTTCAAAACGGATAGAGAAAAGAAAAACCGCCTAATTAGAGACCACTTCGGGTGGAGAAATGACAGCAGGAAAGTTGACAAGATAGAGGAAGAAAGGGAAAGATACTCGGGGTTGATAGGTATCACCCAAGAGAAAAAGGAGGAGCTGGTAAGGAAAGCCTTGGCCAGGACATCTAACAGGTCAGCACCAGCGCTGGACGGAATGGGGTACAAACTCATCAAACGTGTACTCGACCTCAAGCTAGGCTCGGATCTCATTCGAGAAGTGGCGGAGAACTTGATAAAAGGGAGGATACCAAAAGAATGGTAATACTCCAAAGTAGTCATGATCCCAAAACTAGGGAAGGACCATTGCAAAATGAAAGGCTGGCGACCCATCAACCTAATCAATTGCATCGGCTGGTTAGGCGAAAAGGTGGTAGCAGATAGACTCCAGGAGTCAGGTCTTTTACATCGATACCAATTCGGATCGGTCAAAGGCAGGTCGGCCACGGAAGTAGCTTTAAGAGTAGTGACGAGAGCTCAAAGATGCATGGCGGCTGAGGGCGTAGTCGGAAGGAACTTCAGGGATGTCAAAGGAGGATTTCAAAACGTTAGAGAAGAAGAGGTGATAAGAGAACTGGAAAAATCGGAGGAAGGCAAGAAGTGGATACCATGGGTTAAAGAATTCCTCCGGGCAAGAGAATTCGACTTAGAATGGGATGGGAAGACACGGGGGAAAGGAAAAACGAATATCGGAGCACCACAAGGATCACCACTCTCACTAGGGATCTTTCTCATCTGGATGGCGCCGATAATCACCAAAATGGAGGAAAGGCTGAAAGCCAAATGGCCATCACTCGACCTAGAACACCCATCGTACCTGGACGACTTACACCTAGGAGTCTCGATATGGGATAAAATCAAGGCACCTGGCATAAATATGAAAGGGATACTGGATGAGGCAGACAAGATTGTAAACAGGATAGCTGGGGAGAATCATCTTCCCTTAGAAGACTCAAAGTATGAAAAGCTAGTTCCACGAAATAAAAGGAGGAAAAAAAAATAAAGAGGTGAAGTGGGTAAAGTGGTTAGGCATAATCTTGGATGAAAGCCTGACCTTTAAGAAATATTGGAAAGCTCGAATCAAGAAAGCACAAGTCATGCTCGCACAATTCAATGGGTTAGGAAATTCCCAGTGGGGGATTAGTGCCACCAGCTGGAGGCAGATTTATACCGGGATGATCTGAGCAATTGCCTTGTGGGGGTCAGAACTTGGTTGGAGAGGACAGAGGGATTGGGAATAAGAGTTCGAACACCTGCAGTACCAAGCCTAGATGAATTGTGTCAACGCGACCCATGGGTCTAAAAAAGAGCTGGTCAGTCAGATTGCGGGGGTGGAATCTCTGAGAATGGCGTTGGATGCAGCACAAGCAAGACTCATAGGAAAGATTATATGAGATACCACTGCACTTGGAGATTTGATGTTCGAGGACGGGAGTGGATTGAACACAGAAGCTGGAAGAGAATGGGACGACTTCGGGTAACAATACACCATCGGTCCAGACAGATTCACCTCCATCTTGACAGCGATTCAAAGCTAGGCAGGAGTATTAAAAGAGGAGGGTCATGAGAGGATAAGTTATTGAGGGAAGGTGGAAAAAACATAAGTAACAAAGGTTAAACTCCAGGCCCAAGCAGATTCAAAGGCAGAGGTATGGACGGAAGCCATCAACCAAGCCAGAGAACACTACAATGCTATGGGGATATATACTGACGGAAGTATGAACGAGGATGACATGGTGGGAGCAAGGTGGCATGTTGAAGGTAAAAATCAAGGTGGAGCAACACTGGGGGAACTAGCGATAGTATGGGATGGCGAGGTATGCGGAGTGAGGGGGGCACTAGAGGACGCACCAAGCAACTCCAATATTTTAATCCTATTAGACTCACAAGCAGCGATCGTAGCTATGAAGAAGGCAGGACGCACAGGAAAAGCAAGGACCAATGACCTCAAATTGGTATTGTGGATATCAAAGAACGGCAAGCCAGGCTAGGACCGAATGCAGTTTCATTCGGATGGGTCAAGGCCCAGAATGAATTATTCGGTAACGAGGAAGCAGACCGACTGGCAAAAATGGCCACAAAATTATATCGGGAAGATCTCCAGATCACGGAAGGGGGGCTGAAGCAGGCATGAAGGAAGATCAGAGAAGAAGAAAGAAGAGTGAAGGGAGCAGGAATGGGAAGAGTAGTGAGATGGAACAGGAAGGCAAGAGTTACCTATGTCCAATCTTGTACCGGGAAAGGCAATCTACAAGCCTGGCGCCACAAGATAGGTAAAATAGACAACCCTGAATGCCAGATGTGTGGAAAATATGCGGAGACAGGCAGGCACATAGCCTTAGTCTGTACGCATGGAGAAGATGTAGGACGAAGGTGGAGCACATGGGAAGATATGGATGACAGAGCGAGGTGGGCTAGGAAGGAAAAGGATGAAGAGAGTCTTTACACAGTGGATCTGGTGGAGACGTTCTTCTCTAAGATTGACCTGGGTTAATTCCGGTCTCGCATAGTTCTATTTGGGTTGACAGGGGAGGGCCGGAAAGGGGCGTGGAGGCGGAGGCATACTTCTCTTAGGGGATGGACCGGAAGAGAGTTGGACATTGGAAGAGGGGTATTTCCTCAGACATTTCTTTGGCTTGGAATGCAGGACGTTTATGTTGCTCGTTTTCCCGTGAGTGTACCGAACCTTTTAAGGGGAGGGAATGGGGGCACTACATAGCCTTAGACTGATTAGGCGTATAGACTCCAAAAAAAAAAAAAAAAACATACTCATTGACTTCCCATCCTGCTGTGCTGCCACCCGGCGGCAGAGTGCTTCTGCTAGGGTACACCAAGTCTTTAGACAAAGCATTGAACTGATTTATGCGCAATTGTTTTAAAATGGTATGAAAGTCAAGGAAGAAGAGAAGAAGGGCAGCCATATGTGAAGATATAGCTGTTGAGGCTGAGAAGGCCCATATACAGGATATTCCAAAGGCTGGGAACAAAATGGCAAGATTGAAGGCTAGTAGGCCAGTTATAATGTATATATTAGACCCTAAAGTTCAAATTCACCACTCAGGGGGAAAATAGAATTAGTATATAACTAGGGTGAATACACTGGTGGTAATCTATTAGCTATTGCAGAATAACCTTCATTTGAAGGTGTCCTCTCATCTTTTGGATGGTTGGAAGGTGCAGGACATAATTAGTGTACTGGACGACACTAGAGATATGGCGCATGTAAACCAAACCCCAGCCGAACCTACTCATATGCGATCCGATAATGAAATAGATGTATTCCTATACCTCATGGTGGCATAACCAATCAAGATGCCAGTCATCTTATATTGAAAGAGTAGTATGAGGACAAAGACCACTCTACCAGCAGATGGCAACTTAGAAAAATACTACTTCAATTTGAAGTGTTTTGACAGTCTACAATATTATTTGGTCCAAGTGGAAGACGAAGACGAGGAGGTAGGTAGGAGGGCAGTATGTAAGAAGAGGATACTATATATAGAACATATATTTGAAAAGACTCTGAGGAATACTGAGCATCGAATTAGGTGCCAAAAGGAACTGTTTACGACCTTGTAGGAGAAGTTTAAGGCCAAGTTCTCCACAGCGATTCAGAGAGGTGATCCTAGTGGAATCCTCTGTGTACTATCTTATAGGGTTGGTGATGAGCTGTTGGGTAAGAATGTCATTTAGTTCCGAACGTTCATAACTATATATCTTGCAGATGTGGGAGCAATGAGGGCAGCCTGGGCAGAGCATAGAGGATAAGATATAACAGGATGCCTTGGAGCAAGTGAAGCAGGAGGTAGCTGATCCTGTAGGACTATAGGAAGATTGGGACCTGCCGCTTACAGAGGGAAAAGGGTTTCTAACCCAGAGGGCCAGGAAAACTAAGAAGTTAGGTAGTAGACTATATGGGAGAGGTATGTGAGGTAATAGAAAATATTTTGTGTGAAATGGTATTAGAAGGGGTATTGTGTGTATGCGGAATAGGGGGGCCACTATTTAGGATATGAAGAATAAATATAAATAGAGTGGGGGGTTGAGAATGAATAAGTTGTATGAGAAATGAAGCAGTGAAATTAAAGAGCTGTTTCATAAGCCCAGCTCGGAGTATCGCATATTACACACCTGATGTACGATAACAGATTTGAAGGAGATAGGATACGTGATAACGTAGGGTCTAGATTAAGAAGTATTAGAAGAGGAGGAAGAGGTAGTACCTCTAGAAACAGATTGTTATTTTTTGATGCCTTAGCCACTTGGGACTGGACCCTTACCTACCCGAAAGCCTTTAATCACACTAAGGGAGGCCTGTGTACTATTCCTACAATCAGACTCATTAATTATCAATCTGCAGATTAAATCTATTTGATTGCAAATATGAGTTTAATAGGCATTAGTGCATGGATTGTTCAAAGACCCACTTTATGAACTATTATTTTAGCAGATTTCTAAAACTCTGCCCCTCCAACAATCATTCAGATGCTACCTAACATTTGTGCAGTAGAGGCTTCGTCCTCTCTGGTAGCATCTGACCTCTCCGTTAGGCCCCGACACATCAGGATACTCAAGTACAACCCCAACAACCAGGACTCCATCCTAGCATCCAAGTTCAAGGCTAAGCATGCCCTGATGCACTCCCTATCCTGTGGAGACAGTACCTGCCCCACTCACTACTCCTCCTACCTGAATAGTAACAGAGAACCAAAAAATAATCACAATACCTACTGTGATAGAAATAGAAATTATACTGCCAGTTGTGAAATTAAAAGACAAGACCATGAATATTATGAAAGGCTTAGAACGTATAAAAGCATACAAGGAAATCCGAGGAATACTAGGATTCTAACCCTTTCAAAGAACCTTCTCTCATCTCCCCATATGATTTATCTTCTATATCTGCCCCCAACCTTATCTCTTCCCAATATTGCCCTGTGAAAAAGATAAAGGCAGAGCTATTTCTATTGAATAGGATTCAGAGCCAGACTCTGGAAGGAAGATTGAGAATAGCCCCACATTCCTAACATACTCTATCACTCCCCTTTCCTCTACAAAAATCTCTACATCTTCCACTAGTGCTTATAGATCTAATACCCTCTTCTGACCTATACCAGACCCCATCTTTACTACACATACAACCATGATGCCTTACTTCTAGTTGAAGGCTCCCTTTACCATTTAAGGTATTCTCCATTTCAATTCTTCTACCAAAGCTAAAACTACCAATATTATAGATACTGTTAGCTTATCAGCCAATCAAGACAATTTATATTGGTAATAGGTTGATAAGAATAGCTACAATAATCTTGTGGAACTTGTATAAGCTCAAGGCCTCCCCACAAACAAAATTCCCTAACTCCTCCCTCCATATTTCAATTTAAACTATGTGCTCAAATGGAATTATACAAAGAATGCTAACTTTATAACAAAAATCAACTTCCCTATTAATAGATATACTAAGGTCTAGGGTATTCTCTACTATACCTTCAATGAGTAGGTCTAACTTTATGTCCCTAATACTATTGACACCAATTTGATCATTAAGAATACCCTCTTAGATAAAATCTATTCCTTCCTTGGTCATACAGGATTTACCAAGACTCTTCATGGGCTCATGAACAATTTTTGCTGGTCTAAGATAACTAGCCATGTACAAGAATACTACAAGATATGCACTGTTTATCAGCAAGGCAAAAACTCTACTGAAAAGCCCTAAGGTCTTCTCCACCCTCTTTACATCTCCAACAAGCTATTTCCCTACCTTATCATAGATTCTCTGGACCTCTCTGCCATAAGAGACTACGCTACTAAGGTCTACTACAGTCATGTATAGACTATAGTATATAGGTTGACCAAATATACACTTGTCTTACTACCACTAGATAGCTATGCTGCAGAACCCGTAGTTAGCTTATTTATGTGTCATATATACCTACACTTCAGATATCTCTTAAACATTATCATAGTGAACGATATGCTCTTTTATTCCATTATGTGGACTGGATTCTACAAGCTCCCCTCCAATCTCTGGCATTCTCTATCCATGATCATCTTGAATCTGATTATGAGTCAGAAATTATTAATAAGGGAATTTTAGCTGCTTTAACAGGCAAGCTATTAGAACATGGTAGTAGTTGGCTGTCTATAATCCCCCTAGCATAAGTGGCAATCAATAATTTCGTGGATGCTACAAGAGGATACACCCTCCATTCCCTTGTGTTCCGATTCTCCACTACCTTTCATGAAACCCCTATTTGCTCAGACATCCCTATAGTAAAACTAGATGGGCTAAACTTGGCCATGTGGGTAGCAGTGGAGGAGCAGATGAATAACAGCCTAGTGGAATTAACTAGGCAGGCTAACATTAGGAGGAGAATGTTCTTAGATTATCAGATTGGTGATTTAGTCAAAATTCACCATTCTGGAATAAGCAGAAATTTCCAGTAATTCAAGTTGCAACTTGTCTTCCTTGGCCCCAACCCTATTTGAGCTACATGCCATAACATTAACAAGTATATGTGCGAATGTCCCCTTGTTTCCTTAAACCACCTTAAGGTGCATATATCTCTCCTTGTACACAAGCACTAAAATGATAGTACCAAATCTCCCTTCAGATCACTACCAGAGCTAGAACACTTAGCATTTGACACTCATGGTCCCAGATGGGCCTTCAAAAGCATGATTAGTAAGCTACAAAGCTATTTAGAACTATTGAAGAAAGATACTCTTGTCTTGTTATATCTTTTCCTTATATTTTTGACTTTTTCCCTATCTGGTTTCTTGTTGAGGATTTTGTAAGAAGAGAAATATGTAAGGAACTAAATTTCTACTAAGTTTTCGTTGGACATTATGTATCTGTAGTAGTTTTGGTGGATTTTATGGGAATATATTCAGGCACGCTTTTGGCCTGTGATAGCAGTTACTCTATTTAGAGAAATCTGGATTTGGAAGTATTATTTGGGATTCGTATTGTTGTTTTCGTTGCATGTATTCTTGTCATATTTCTCTATTATTACCTATAATATTGTCGTCCGATTTTGGTTATTTTCATGTATATCAGCTTACGAACCATCAACTCCTTTTATGCCTACATAATTAGATACTGTCTTATTCAGTTTTCTTGTTTGTTGTTTATCTTACTAGTAGCCTTATTTCTTTTATTTGAATAGGTATTATCATAACTCTAGAAATGTCTATAATGAACCATTATGTATTCATTATGATTTAGCATCATAATGAGTCCTTACTATTGCTTTAGTATAAGTCTAACTTGACTCAATACTTTAGGAACTCAGTATCTATTAAAGATCAAGATTCTGGGGCCTTAGATAGGAAAGTTCTTATTCAGCACTGTCTACTCTTTGTAATGGGCGATGCCAATAGTAGCACTGCGGGCCGTTTAACAGAGTCTATACTATTACTGGAGTGTTAGTGTATGTCTGTTATTGGTTCCGCTAAGTCAAGGACTCAGAGGGTCTTTGAGAGCATTCAGATTTCTCAAGCGGGAAGAGAATTAACAGGTGTAATCTCTCTGTATTGAAGCTATCTAAGGCTTGTCTGAACTCTGTCTGAAGTGATCTGATCTGAGAATCCTCCTCCAGAAGGCAGGA
>Ga0307511_10007042_pt1 | contig 11324 bp, 13 predicted proteins | sample 13_EM_MG_FD_200266 | JGI IMG/M metagenome (GOLD analysis project Ga0307511, IMG submission 200266) | Populus trichocarpa ectomycorrhiza microbial communities from riparian zone in the Pacific Northwest, United States - 13_EM | ecosystem: Host-associated > Plants > Roots > Unclassified | place...
CAGAATACTTCTTGTCCCCCATTCGCGACACCACGCGATACGGAAGCCTAGTCTCGAATGGCTCAGGGAAGAACAACGGACGATCTACGACAGACGCCTCTGAGACGAGTTGAGCGGGCGAGGAACTCTGACCGTCCGTCGATTCTCGTTGGATTTGGACACTGAGAAGGTCTAGTCGGCGTAACTTGCGGAGCTCTTGCATTACTGGACCAGAACCGGCGTCGGTACTGCGTCCACCAAGTAGTCCCTCTTCAGCAGGTCTCGTTGCCTGGGCCTCGTAAGGTTCTCCATTTAGCCTCTCGCTCGCATGGGCTACCGTGTGGTTGCGCGAAGCCACCTCTTCTTCCGAAATATCGGACTCATCACTGTCCGACGCATAGTACTGGTTTTGGCGCACGGTATCCTGTACGTTAAAGTCCAGAACGCATATACGCGTATTTCCCGCCTGTCCTCCCCAAGGTAACACGACCTTACTGCCGTGTACGTACCTGATGGAGCTTTACGATTGTGCTCTCTTATGGCACCGAAGTGTCACGAGGTATGTGTAACGCACCTTAGCCAATCGAATGGACTCGAGTTGTGCAGTATATATCGAGTGTTTTCCCGTCCCCATTGGGCCCACGGAACATCAATCCCCTGTGCCAGGTATTCCGTAGTCTCTCCCATAGCGTCGAGAGAGTCTTTCTGTTCACTCTTGTGCCTCTTCACATATCCGTCGAGCACTTTGTTCTTCAGGAAAACACAAAACCTTATTTGTCGCATCAGAGCATCTGGGTTCGGGTTAAGATACTGCACGGCGAGAACGTGCACTCTCTCCTCGTTGGAAGTAACAAACGGTCTGTTGGAAAGAGGACGCGCCATGAAGGGACCCGTATGTGTTTGAACGGCCAAAGTTTGAATGTGTGGGAGGGTAGGTGGAAGATAAAGCGAGGCAACATGGGCCATTTTGCAGTTGGTGTTGGCGATAGAATGATTGCCTAATCGCAAGTGTCGGGAACGGTGGTCGGGGCTAGGCGGGGCTGAAGTAGCAGGGTCGTCATCTTCGAACGTGAAGATCTCGATAGAACCAAAGCCGCGGCAGGACGTAATGAAGAAGGAGCGATTGGAAATGAACGCAAAATCCCATGTACCCGGGGGGATGCTAACCTGGTCCTGTAAACGCAGCTAGAGAATTAGTGCATCATCCAGACAGTGCATGTACCCACCACCATGACCTTTCCCGTCTTCCAGTTCCACAATGTAATATGAGGCCGTTCAGGGTCAATACAATAAAGCATACCAACGACGTCATCGACAATGGCCATGTATGCACCCGTAACCGGGAGAAAGACAGGCATGCTCAACTTGGGCAAACGAGCCTCGGGATGAACCTCATTCGTCGAGAGCGTTCGAATATGTAACTCCAGCATACCAGGTACAATCAACACCGGCCTATGCTCACATCATCAACCAGTGAGCATCCCGGCGACATCACGACGTACATGGCATCATCTTCGTATCCCTTGAAGAGGATGATCAAATCCTGCGACGGGTCAATCGCAAAATCGCGCGTAGGCAGCCCAATGTCTTCCCTGCTGAGCAAGCGCCCGGCGGAGTCAGCAGAGGACGGCAGCCACATTGCAGTGAGATGCCGCGAGCTGAACCGGTGATGCCGCGAATGGTGAGTCTTGCAGAATACGCCCCCAACGAGCTCATATGCGTGACAAGGACCGGGCATTGACACGACGATATTGGAGGACCAGTTAAGTGTGGCCCAGGCCTGGCGCAGGGCACGTAATCTGGCGAGGCGCTCGCCGATGGAGACTGGGCTCGGTGGGCCGTCTATCATGCCGTCGAGGGTCAGTTCGATCTGGTATTGGAGTTCGACAGAATCATTGATGATGGCTTTGATGCTGCAGCAGACCTTCGAGTATCACCGTATCAGTATCGTGTTGTACGAAAGATGCTGAGTAGACCCACTGCAGTACAGCGCAGGATCGTCCGAGTATCAGTGAACCGTAAGATGGCAATCCATAGTTCAGGTGGAAGATCGAGCAGGCTGTGTGGAGCTGCGTTGACTGCTATATCGCCGCGAGTGCAGAGGGGCGCCAACATGATAGGCTGTATCCCAGGTGAGGCATCGAAAGGTTTTATACTACATTTGAGTCCCACGAACGAATACACATGATAAACACTCAAGTGTGCATATTGACAACTACTCTGATCCATCCTCTCCCATGACCTTCGCAACCCATTCATTCGCCTGGGTCACAGGGGCCTCGTACACCGCAAACGCCGTCCTCTTCCCACCCGCAACCGCACCAATAGCACTTTCCACTCCTTCCCCATCCCCATCCCCACTCTTCCGATGCGTCCGCGCAACTCCCCCACCCGCAGACCACCCCTTCCCTCGCCCCGAAAACACCCCCTCGCTCCTGTCAAGTAGCATCTCCAGATCCTCGTCGCTTAGTATACCCCGCTTCCCCTCCCTTGTTGCAGGCACAACCTCGATCTGCTCGCTCTCCAGCTTGAGCAGCGAAGTAGCCATCTCCCCCAGTGCCTCCACCTTCGTTCGCCCCACCTGTCCCGGCATCTTGAATTTTCCTGGCAGCACGGCCCAGTCAGCAGACACGGCCCATAGCATAGACCAACTCACCCTTGGCGATCACGAGTGCCTCCAGCTTCCGCTTCTCCCCAGCACGGTGCATGATCCGTTCTTCGATCGTATGGGCAGTCACAAGGCGGAATATCAGTACTGGTTTCGTCTGCCCGATTCGGTGTGCACGGTCTTGGGCCTGCACATCCATCTGTGGATTCTGCAGAGCAAAGCCGATCAGCACATGTCATCCAAGCCCTTTACCCACATACCCAGTCCTGGTCATAGAAGATCACCGTGTCTGCTGCAGTCAGATTGATACCTAGTCCGCCCGCACGCGTACTCAGAAGGAACAACCAGGGTGCGCTGGGCCGGCCGCCGCCTCCCTGAAAGGCATTCATCTGCTTGCGGCGTTCCTGCGGATCAGTCTGTCCATCAATACGACAGATATTCCACCCTTTCAATTCTATTGCCCATGTCTTTTCGTTCGGAGAAAATCGGCAGTGAGCAGAAAACCGGGGATACGACCACAGATTCCCTCACCTCAATGATATCGAGCATCGTCGTGAATTGGCTGAATAACAATGCCTTGTGTTTTCGCGCGAACAGCTCGTCTAGCAACCGTTCTAAAACCATCATTTTCCCACTACTGTCGACGAGCTCTTCTGCTGTCGCCGATCCCGAGTATAGTTCAGCCTCCGTTATGCCCGCGTCGAAGAGCAAGGGGTGAGAGCATGCCTTACGGAGCTGCATGACCGTGTTTTGTAGTCGCAAGTTATTGATGCCTTTGGCTATGTAAAGGAATTAGTTTGGGTTCGCTAACATATTCACTTACATACCGTTCTCGCGCTGTCGGTGCTGCCTGCCCAGCTCCGCCACATCGTGTTCAACCACCTCTGGCCGATCCGGCTCTCCCTTTTCAAGCATTTCAAAGTACTCGTCATCATCACCATCGAGATTATATCTGCGGACCACACCCAACTTCCGGTCCCTCAACATGCGTGGCGCATCGACATCGATTTGCACCTTTCTCTCGCTATCTGCACTAGCATTTGGGTGCGAAGCCCCGCGCGCCAAAAGCAGGTTTCTCAGTGATCCTTCTACGATGGCATCGTAGATCTCTCGTTGTTGCACGCTCAGAGGGACATAAATAACATATTCCTTTTTCGGAGGTAGGGTATGACCGAGGACATCTGCCTTGAGGCGGCGCAATAAAAAGGGTTTGAGGATTCCGTGGAGGGTATGAATAAGATGTGTGGACTGGGTTGACGAGAGGCGAGATTGGAGGGTACCAAGGTTGAACCTGATAGACGTCAGGAGGGTGGGGTGTAGACCGATTCAAGGACATACCATTCCTGGAAGGTATCAAGGTCGTCGAAGATATCAGGCAGTATAAAGTTAAGCAACGACCATAGCTCCGCAAGATTATTCTACCGACAGTGAATGAGCGCCGCGACCCCACATGAACCACTGCTTACGTGTAATGGTGTGCCCGTCAAAATCATCCGACCAGCACTCGTATAACGCTTGATTTCCTGAACAAGGCGACAGTTGAGATTCTTGAGACGATGACCTTCGTCCACTACGATGTATCCCCAGTTGTATTTCGAGAGATGGAGTTGGTCGCGAATGATCATCTCGTACGTTGTTACCACCACTGGAAAGGTTTCGCGCGTCTGGAGAGAAGAGTGGGTATAACGCTTGCGCGGGGTATCTTTTTCCTTCTTCTCACTCTCTTCGTCATTGTCATCATCTGATTCGACTTTGCGCTTTCTCGCAGTGTTCCGTGACACGGTAGTTGACCTCCTTCCCTTCTTCTTTTGCTGTTGCGGTTCTTTTACCATCACTGACTCGAAGGGACGTGCTGCTGTCTCTGACCCATCGTCTGGTTGGCGCATGACCGTGCGGCGAAGTTCGGCGCGCTCTGTGGGTGAGCCGTGATACATGCAGACTGGGATCTGTTGGATGATGTCATGTATGAAGTGCAAGAAAGAAGAAAAAGAGTGACAAACTGCAGGTGCGAAGCGATGGAATTCTTCTATCCAATTATGAAGGACACTAAGCGGACACACGATGAGGAATGGCCTAAAATGGCCCAACTCGCGTAGATGAGCATTGAACGCGATAGTTTGGAGGGTCTGGTAAGTGGTCAGACCATTGGTGAGTGTATGCACAAAGTATCACCTTGCCAAGTCCCATCTCATCCGCTGTGGAGTGTCAGCACGCATACGACAAGATGCACTACGGACCGCTACCTAGTATACCCGACACACCATTCTTGTCCAGTGAAACCATCCATTCGACGCCTTCAAGTTGGTAGTCCTTCAGCTGCGCGCCTGTAATAAGAGATGGCTGGATGTACTTGGGGCGCGGCGCAGACGCGTCGGGCGCGGGCTTAGTTGTGGCGACCGCTTCTCCGTGGTCAGGTTCGTCGTCTACACGTGCTCTCTTCCTCCCTCGCTGCACGCGTTTTCGTGTCGAGATGGGCTTTGAAGCTGCCACCGCCGCGCGTAATGCGGATGTGTGTTTCTCCTTGTCCATTTGTTCCCCTAGGAGTTGAGAGTACGTGGATGATTTTTCGAGGAGCCGCTCGAGACGCGATAAGCGGTCACGGAATTCCTGTGTGCTGTCAGAGGTGTGTTTGAGTGTACCGTCGACGCGTACCTCGTCGTCATCGTCGCCCAAGAGTGCCTACACGAGTGAGCGCGTCAACACGCGTCTAGTAGTTATGCTCACCTGTTCACTTGGTGGCGGTGACGAAGCAGGGGTGCTCTCCTCGACTGAGGACATGGCAAACGACGGTGATGGACTGCAGGACATGGTAATAGAGAAATGAGCATGCTGACTAATGCATCTGTTCTTCACTTCGAGTCCGACTACTTAGGTGATTTTGTTCAGCCTATCTTCAACAGCCATCGTTGTCATAAGCCCACTCATCTTGAAAGTATATGACCCTCAAATACTCAGGTGAAGTTGCCCATGCAGTTGCTTATTGTATTAAGTAAGTAATACAACTTGTACCATTTGCTGGCAGATACAATACAGGTTAATTGACATGTCTGTAGATTCCTTACTGGTTCCCCGAGTTGAAAATGATGGCCAACACCATTGGATGTAATCTCGCGCGAGAGACAGACTAATGCACTTGAGTCACTAAAGTGTGCAGGTGCCATCGGCACAAGTACTCCCATCGGGACAGCCTTAATGAATCCCATGGTAAGTCTAACACAAATAATTTGTTATTGAATCCAAGCTCTCACATGTCACCGTCTTTCCGTAGCAACAATGCGAACCTTCGGGGCAGCACGAGGTGAGAGTGCACAAAGCTGTGCAGAAAGTGGGTGGGCGAGTTGTTTGCCAAACTGAATGACATGGGTCACTCACTGTCTCCCTTAGAGGCACAAAGAGTGAATCGCCCCCTAAGCGCGACAGCGTCGTTTGTCTGCATGCGCGGGATGCTGTCGGCAGCTACAACAGCAATGTACGAAAAGAACAGCGAGGAGGTGACACCGAGAAAGCGGACCATTTCGATGGTCAGAAGAGAAGGACTGTCTGAAGAATGGTGCCCCATTCATTTGCATTTTATACATGGAAATGGGATAAACCGGGCTCGAGGGTTTTTTGATCCCTGCACATGTATTTTACATGCGCTATCCTGGAATTTGATCAGGCAAACTTACGAGGATTCCCGAGCCTCCAGGTCATTCGTTGTCGGAATATTATTAGTTGCTACGTCACAAGACTCATTATTAGTTTTGATATATTGACCATTCTACCTACAGACAAATACTTTGTAGTCGTACCGTGTATATTCATCGCGTTTGGACCTAGTTCGCACCCACCAATCCATCGTGGTCACCCCGATTGTCCCAGCCCGCGAATTCTAACATTCATATGGCACTGTCGGAGGCTTACCCCAGTGGCACCGCTGTGATAGTGTTTCAGGTGCAGAAGACTAGTGACATCATGACGTGTTGTCAGTCCAACTCAGGCATAAAGATGTGTATGTATCTACCGTTATTTCATGTAGTCTGCTATACCACTGTTATTCACGGGAAATGATGTTATGGCTAACCCTCCAAAATAGATTTCGACACAAAATTCAAATCAATCAAATACAGGGATACAAGCCAAAATAGAGAGAGCAGTTGCGTATGGTTTACATTAAACGAGACGCAAATAGTACAACAAACAGCCTACAGAGGAACCCGGGCATTGTGGAACAGAATTACTAAACTTGGCCATGAACAGCCCAGTGCTGAGGGGCACTGAAGCACTGTATATTTGGTCTGAGCCAGTGAGCTAACTAGCAATGCATCCTAACTTACCCTGCCCCACTTAAAACAAGCTCAAGGGATCGGTGCAATCAACGCGGTCACGGCACATGCAGCCATGCATGTTCCCAGGGCCGCGTTGCATCCAAGGATCATAGGTGGGGCAGCAGGAAGAGCAACACCAAAGGTAAAGCCCGCAGCGGTGTAGCAGGCGACAGCAAGGCCGTTACAGCCTGCGATGAATTCACATTGAAGTCAGGGACAATGACGAACGGGAAGCATACCAGTTTGGCACAGAGCGTAAGCGAGAGGGCCCGCAGTGACAACAGGGGTAGCAGCGAGAGCAGTAAGAGTAGCGAGAGCCTTGAAGTTCATAGTACTCTGTGATAATGGCTTCTTAGGTGGTGGTGGTGGTGGTGGTTTGAGGGAAAAGTGGGCTTTAATGTTTAGATCGCATAGTCGCCCTTTATATATGCAGCCAGCATCTGTATCATCCAATTGGGCGACACAGCTCATACGCGAGTCATAAGCCTACCAGGGTAGATAAGACGAGGGCCGAATTCAGGACTATGAAAGACTGCGCCCACAGCCAATATTAATCGGATATCAGGGAACATTAAAGAACATACCCACGCTAGTCACGACTTCACCAAGAGTGCGGCCAGTAATGTCCCACCACCTGTCCGGAGTTCCCCACCCACTCTACATAGGGGGCGGCAACAAGAGCAACGTGTAGGAGCACCCGCCTCCTGTCTGCAGAGAAGCCCCTGGACCCACAAGCCTAACATAAACCTGGAAGTTCAGTTCCTGTGATCGTTTTCTATGGGCTTCTGTAGGCTTCTGTGGCATGATCTCACAGACGCACGTAAGTGCGTTTCTGATAGTTCACGGGCGCTGTCGCGGCAAACGTTCGAATCATTGGTTTCAACTATGAAAATGGGGTGGCACGGAGTGGCGAGTCATTTGTTAGCCCTCCGAATTTCGTTGGTCCCATCAACTGTAGATTTATAAACGAATCGAGGAGTGACTCGTGTTATCCTGAAGGCTCAGCCTCATTTCAGAACAAGCCACAATGTTGGCGAGAATTCAGTGGCTCAGTCCAGTGCTAAGTGGTTCCGTGCTGTACGTTAGTCGTTCTTCTGGAATATGTAATCTTCTGATATCTTCTGACGGTTTGCGTGCCAATCATGAGATATAGTAGTAGTAGACTTACTTTGAATAGTGGCTAGACATCGCTGCTCTCGACAGTGGAGACACTTGAGAAATAATAATCGGAGATCAGTTTATGAGTTGTTCTGCCTTCAAGCTAGTCATCCATGTCTTACACACGGAAAAACGGGCATTCAGGATACACAGGAAGTCGAAGGGAGCGGATGACCCACTTAATACCTCCAAGGAGTTAAATGATGGTGGATATGCATACCGGCCGCCCAATGTGGCTCGTCAATGATATCTCCATGGGTTTGGCTTGTTTTTGTGGCCTTCGGTGCTCGGAAGGATTGCCGGATACCTCGGACTTATCCGGGGGCCCGAGTTCCAGCAAACCAGCCTTAAGAACAAGGCAATCCCCACCGACTCAATCGTGGATGCCTGTACTATGACAGACTTGTCGCAGTGAACTGTTTTGGTCACTTCGGAGGAGGAAACTTCATCAGGCACTAACAATCAAGGTCCGCGCACCCCCAGCGACACGCGAGGAGGACCTCAAACAAAGCACCAAGTTAATCCCACCTCAAAGTAGGGCCCTTTGTATTGGACTTTGGAACCAACTCCCTAGTAATATGTATATAATAATCCGATACGGTCATTCTGTCAAATTAACCATGTAAATTCCGAATGGTTAAGACGGGGGACGTAGGTAAGATAGGTATTTCTGCGATAACCATGGATACATAATACTTCAGCAGAGGGAAGAGAAAAAAAAGACCTGACGAGCAAATAATTACCGAAACCAGCACACGAACGACGCAACACCCGCAAGAGAAAAGCTTCTAGTCCCTTCAAAATGAGGGATGAGAAGATGGTGAGTCAAAAAGAGGGTGAGGAGAGGAGGATAAAACGATTCAACGCATCAAGGACTGGACGATAGCAATATGTGACTGGACGAAAAAGATGCAGCATAAGACATCGGTTAAAAGGTGAGTCAGAGTATCGTAGTAAAATGAAAGAAAATGAAAGAGATAGAGACGGAATACACATCCATCATAACTTTAATTCAGTAAGAACTCGCCTGGCAAGCATTTGGTACTGCCATCCATCGCCGCTCACCCTGCGGAACTGTATTCCATGTAAGGGCAGCCACGGAACCTACAAACATCGCGTCAGCAACGAAACCCCTCAGTCTAGCTAGCGTCCATGCGTCCATACCTTGATAATATTGATCTCGAACCTAACAGAGAGAGAGTTCGCACCGATCATCTCAAACACCTCGTAGTCAACTTCCCCAGTAGGGAACGGGGTAAGGCGTGGCGTCTGTGGCCGCGGCGTAGCAGAAAAGTCGCGGGGTATGGGGGGTAACACTTTGGCCTTGGCCGGAGAGTGAGGCCGCATGACTGGCTCGTCATAGGATACCGCGCAGGGGGGGCTATGCGCCGCCTCCTGATAACGAGAGCTCTCGGCAAGGACTGTATGCGCATTCGACGAGACATTGAAGAACGAGGAGGAGCCGCTGCTTGGAGTGGTGCTGAGTGCAGTGCCAACAGAGGGTCTGTGGGGAAGATCCTTCTCTAAAGGAGCATGGTCGTGCTCCTTGTCCTTGATGCTCTCCCTCTCGCGGTCTCTCGACCTGACGCCAAACGACAGTTTGGATGCCTTCTTCGCCAGCGAGCGCGGGGTCATGGCGGTCTCGTTTGAGCCGGATGATCCTTGGCGGCGGTGATGACTGCTACGAGGGACCTGTGACGACTCAGGGACCGACGAAATATCGATCGAAGGTATATGAATGCATTCGAAGCCGGCCTTGGTCTCGCGGTATTGGACCTGCATCCGATCGAGCACTTTTCTGATATCCGACTTGAGAAGAGACGGCGGCTTGGTCGTCGTTGTCGAGACGCTAGCCCAATACGTCAGCTACAAATTCATCATGCACACAAGAACACGTACCTGAATAGACCCTTGAGATGTACAGGCTTGAAACCCTTGTCGGCGTGATGCTGATCTTTATCAGAATCACCACGCCCGTCTGTAAACTCGTCGTCCACATTCTCCTCAACCTCCTCTGTCCGTGCAAAGTGCGGCGCCCCAGCTGACCGACCACCACCTGCGCCATACCCAGTTGACGGCCGTCGATGCCGTCCAATCGTGCCCCCGAAGCTGGGGAGGAATGTCCCGCCCGTACTACTCCTGCGCTCGTGCCGCATCGTACGGCCCTGCGGATCCAGAATCGTCGCTGCCCGCCTATACGTATGCGACGGCGGCTGGCTCTGGCTCGCTGAGATCGGTGGGGGCGAATACGTATTCTGACGGCGCACGTTTGGTTCAAGGTCCCGCCTTTCCCCAAACTGCCCCGTCCCGTTCATGTCCGCGTCCGCGTCCGTCGCCTTGTCCTCCTTCTCGCCGTCTGCATGTGCACCCAGTTTGAGTGGTATCCCGCCCACGATCGTCGTGCGCTTTCCAATACTCCCATGGCTCTTCTTCTCGTTCTCCCCCCGTCCGACGAGTAGCGTCCCGAACCGCTTCACAAGCGTCGCACCTGCAGATAATGGGCCGTCATGCAACGTTTGACGTGATGGCTGTTGCTGCTGCTGCTGCTGCTGCTGCTGATCGTCATCACGCTCCCCGACTATGCTGAACCCGCCAAACTCCGGCCCAGCCGTATGCGGCACGGGAATCTCTTCGGGTCGTTCGTCGACAGGACCCCCACCAGCATCCTTGGCTCCAAATGCACTGCCCAGCCCACGCAGGACTGTCGGACGCTGGCTCATGCTGTGGCTGCGGCGGTGGGTAGACGCGGGGGGCGCACGCGGCAAAGGCATCGTGCTCGCAGATGTTACAGGAGGTCCACCGACATCCGCCGATTTCGCCGACGGAGGGGGCGCAGGCAGCCCAGCGTCGCGGGGACGTGGCTGGCTATGGAACGAAGGCGTCACGGGCGTCGCAGGAGCAGCAGATGCGGCGTCATAAGACATGCCCGAGTAATGCGACGTCTCCGGTGCGGGTAAACGTGGGAGCGGCATGCTGTAATCGGCCTTCGCTGAGACAGGGGCAGATGGTTCCTTCCGAGCCATCTGCGGCGCTGTGAGTGCCTTGGAGCTGTACCCAGGCAGTGCGGATGCGTCGTCTGGGGCCGAAGGTCCCCCGGCGGCGGCATTGGTGATGGACACCTGGGAGCTTGCAAAGTGGCCTGGCCCGTAGACGCGCTCGCGCTCCATCTTCTCGCGAGCGAGGTAGTAGATGGAGATGAGGGGGTGAAAGCCGCGGGTTGGGTCAGGTGGTTCGCGGTAGTCATTGATGGAGAGGTGAGACTGGGAAGTAGG
>Ga0307511_10007043_pt1 | contig 11323 bp, 14 predicted proteins | sample 13_EM_MG_FD_200266 | JGI IMG/M metagenome (GOLD analysis project Ga0307511, IMG submission 200266) | Populus trichocarpa ectomycorrhiza microbial communities from riparian zone in the Pacific Northwest, United States - 13_EM | ecosystem: Host-associated > Plants > Roots > Unclassified | place...
GAGCACGACCACGACCTTGACGACGCTCTCCGGACTCCGATCGCTCTACCTGATCCGAGTCGCCTTCTCCCTGATCTGGGTGGCACTCGTCGTCACGACCTCCGCCTCGCTCGTGTCGACGGACAGGCCCACAACGATCGCGGCCGTGCTGCTCATCGTCTACCCCCTGTGGGACGTCATCGCCACGCTCCTCGAGCGTCGCACGGCCGGCACCGGCTCCACGGACCGCGTCGGTACCACCAACACGGCTCTCGGCCTCGCCACCACCGCCGGGATGATCATCGCCGTCTTCTCCACCATCGGGACGGCCCTGCTCGTGTTCGGCGTCTGGGCCCTCCTTTCCGGAGCGATCCAGCTCGTCGTGGCGATCCGGCGCCGACGCACCGTCGGTGCCCAGTGGCCCATGGTCATCAGCGGCGGCCTGTCCGTCCTCGCCGGTGCCTCCTTCGCTGCCATGTCCGCCTCGGCGACGAGCAGCCTGTCCACCATCGCCGGATACTCAGCCTTCGGTGCCTTCTGGTTCCTTGTCTCCGCCATCGCCCTGAGCATTCGCAGCCGACGCGAAAAGCGTTGACCACCGCCGTCGGAGCCACCGCCTCTCCCGGAGGCGCGGCGCCTTCCGCAAACTCGACGCCAAGCAAATCGACCTGACCACCGCCGCGTACAAAGCTCTCAAGGCGCTGCTTGCCAACCCCGGCGTCAGGCGTGTTCGAGGGCGGGCTTCAGCAGTAGAGGTTGCTGCCGGGGCTGACCCCGAGGATGGAGGTGAAGCGGTTGTAGGCGTCGACGCGGCTCTGGACCTGCGCGGAGTTGCGCCCGTCGCATTCGAGGGAGCCGTTGATGGAGCGGATGGTCTGGCCGAAACCGGCGCCGTTGACCATTGTGAGCGGCGGCGATTTCCCCCGTTGAGGGCTGTTTGACCGCGTTGTAATTCCCCATCGCGAATCTTCGTAATTGGCCATGGGTAGCGCGGTGTTCGGGATCGAGGGACCTGGTCATCGCGGCGCTGCCGGAGCTCCTCGTCCCGCTGGTTCGGATGGCCGATGGGCAGCCCAGATGGCGAGGAGAACGTTTGTCGTGGTCGACCTCACTGAGATCTGTGTTCACTGGTACGCGGGGCGCTCGAAGAGCGGTCTGGCCGCGTCACTGGGCGTGGATCGCAAGACGGTCCGGAAGTACCTGAGGCCGGCGGAAGCAGCAGGGATCGTGCCGGGCGGACCCCCTTAGCGAGGCCGACTCGGCCAAGCTGATCAGTCAGTGGTTTCCGGGAGTCGCCGACAAGAGGCTGCGGCAGGTGACGTGGGCGGAGATCGACAAGCACCTCGACTACATCAAGCCGCTGCTGGGGACGGTGACCGTCTCCACGATCCATCAACGCCTGCGGGATGAACGGAAGTTGCCTGTCTCGCTGACGGCATTCCGCCGCTGGGTGCACGATACGATGCCGAGCGAGGTGACAGGGGCTCAGGTCACCGTGCTGCGAGACGAGGTCCCGCCGGGGTCGGAGGCCCAGATCGACTACGGTTTTCTGGGGCAGTGGGTCAACCCACGGTCGGGCAAACGCCACCGGATCTGGGTGTTCGCAATGGTGCTGCCGTGTTCGCGGCACATGTTCGTGCGCCCGGTGATCCATCTGGACCAGCACGCCTGGACCGAGGCGCATGTCGCGGCCTTCGACTCTTTCGGCGGTGTCCCGCGCCGGCTGGTGCCGGACAACCTCAAGACCGGGGTGGACAAGCCCGATCTCTTCGATCCGAAAATCAACAAGGCGTATGCCGAACTCGCAACGCACTATGGGGCGTTGGTGGACCAGGCGGGGGCGGCGAAGCCGAAGGACAAGCCGCGGGTCGAGCGGCCCATGCCCTATGTCCGGGACTTCTTCTGGCGCGAGCGGGAGTTCGTCTCGATCGAGCACATGCAGGCCGGGGCAGTGACCTGGAGCCGGCAGGTCGCCGGGCAGCGGCAGTGCCGGCCGCTGGGCGGGGCCGCCTCGGCGTCGGTGTTCGAAGACATTGAGGCGGACGAACTGCTGCCGCTGCCGCCCACCCCGTTCGTGCTGGCCTGCTGGTCAACTGCTGTGGTGGGCCCGGACATTCTTCTGTTGACTGAACTACAAGCAGAGACTGCGCAGTTCAGAGGACGGATGCCCTCTCCGTGCTCTACGTTTCCTGGTCGTGCTCGGAGACGAGAAAGAGCATCGGGATCTGGCGGCGTTGGTGGTTCCCGCCGTCGGATCGCTGCTGGCTACCGGAAGCCGATGGGAGCCGTATCGTCTGATCGATCCGGTCGGCGTTGGCGTCCAGGCGGCGACCGACTACTTTCGTGATCTGCAAGCGGCCGGCCGCACCGAGTCGACGGTCCGCTCCTACGGGATGGACCTCCTGCGCTGGTTCCGCTTCCTTCTCTGCACCAAGTCAAGTGGCGTGATCGTCGGGCCTCGACCGGTTCCTGGGTGAAATCCAGTCGTCTGTGTCGCGGTGGCGGCCGAGTCCGACTGCGGAGAACTCATCGCTGTGATTGCCCTTGGCAGCGCCGAGTCGCCGCAGCGCCTGAGAGATCGGAATGCCGCTCGTCGGCGACGGCTCCCCTTCGGCCAAGCGCAATGGGCCAAGGACTACCTTCCCGGCATCCCAGACCTGCGCGGTCTGAGTCCATGCCCCGCCGAAGTACTCGGCCTCGATGTAGGCCACCGGTCCTGTCTCCGAGCACGCGGTCGGCAGACGATCAAAGCCTGCTGGCGCCTTCCAGAACCCGTCGAGTTCGGGTGCTCCGGCGACCGTGACCGCATCGAACAGTGCGTCGGCCATCGGCAAGAGCCAGAGGCGTTGACCGAGAGGAACAATGCACGCCTCTGTGATGGAGCCGGCCAACTCGCGGAGCTGTCGGCGTACACCTGATCGTCCCCACTCGCGTGCGAGGGAACGCGGCCAGTTTCTGATGGACTTTGATCGCGACGCTTCCCGTCGCCGACTGGGCTCGCAGCCTGTCCTCCGAGCGTGTCACGGCTGCGCCGGACCCCCGGGCGGTGGTCACCCTGGTCACAGCTGCCGAGGGTGTGCGGCTCAGGGGACAGGGAGGGGTGATGGCGGTTTGGTGACGGCGAAGGCGAATGTCGTCTTGATCGAGGACAGTGACGGGAGGGGCCGCAGCTCTCGCCGTACGAGGTCTTCGTACGCGGCGAAGGAGTTGATGACGATCTTGACGAGGTAGTCGTCATCGCCGGCGAGCAGGTACGCCTCGATCACCTCGGGAATGGACCGGAGCTTCTCTTCGACCGCATCGACGACCTTCGGGGTGTGTGCGAGGAGCGTCATCCGTACGAAGGCGGTGATCGACAGCCCGAGTGCGTCCTGGGAGAGCATCGCCGCGTAGCCGCTGATCACGCCGCTCTCCTGCAGGAGCCGCACACGCCGCAGGCACGGTGACGGCGAGAGTCCCACGCGATCCGCCAGTTCCTGATTGGTGAGTCTGCCGTCTCGCTGGAGTTCGAGGAGGATGTGCCGGTCGATGTCGTCCAAGGTCACCACGTAGCAGATTCTGCCACAGGAGGTCGCTTGAGTGGCAGGATTCGCAATCGCCTGCTACGGCCATCTTCCTAAGATTGCTCGCAGTGAAGCAGGGATGGAAGGAGCCGGCCATGGCCGATCAGATGCGTGCAAGGCTGATGGGAGCGGCCGCTCTCGTGGCCGCGGTTGTTCTGTGGTCCTCGTTCGCCCTGACGGTCAGGGGGATCAGCTCGTCCAGCCTCACCTCGATCGACGTGGCGTTTCTCCGCTTCGCGACACCCGTCGTCATCCTAGCGCCGTGGCTTCCGCGCACCGTCCGCGCGCTCCGGGGCGAACGGATCGGTGTCCTGCTCATGCTCGGCATTGGTGGACTGCCGCACTTTCTCCTCTCCGCACTCGGCGGACGCCTGACCTCCGCCGCGCTCATCGGTCTCCTCATCCCCGGCACGGTCCCGCTGTTCGTCGCTGTGATCCTGTATCTCCGGTGGCGGGAACGGATCTCCCGCCGACGTCTAATCGCCCTGGCCGCGATCGCCACGGGTATCGCAGCGACCGCGATACAGACGACGTCCACCGCGACGACGGCGGGCATCGGCATTCTCCTCATCGCCGGATGCGCTTGGGCCGTCTACACGATCGGCCTGCGCCAGACGGGGCTCGGTCCTACCGGCGTCGTGCTCGCCGTCTGCACACCCGCCATGATCACTGCCGCCCTGCTTGCCGCCTCCGCCACCATGCCCTCACACCTGATGACCGGCACCGCCGGCATCTCCGATGTTCTGCTCTTTATCGGTCTCCAGGGCATCGGGACGGGACTGCTCTCGACCCTGTGCTACGCCTACGCGGTGCGCGCACTCGGCAGCAACCCCGCTGCAACAGCTGGCGCGATCAGCCCCGTCCTGACAGCCCTCATCGCCATCCCCCTCTTCGACGAGCCCATCACCCCAGGCGTAAGCGCCGCGCTCACGCTCATCGTCACCGGCGTGACGGTCTTCAACATCGCACCGCGCCATCGTGAAAACGGACCGACCCATCCACTGCCCGGAGGGAGGGCACTTGACCGAACCCCCAGCATGACGAATGGGATGCCGCCGACCAGCGCGGCATCAACGAGCTAAGTGGCCTGACAACTGGGGACGTTGGCCCGTACGCGACTGGGGAGCCTGGGCCGTACGCCAACAGGAGCACGGATTCGGTGGCGATGACCGCCTGCAGGCAATACATCCGCTCATTCTCGCCTGGCCGCTGATCGCTGCGAGATGCCGGGTATGCCGAGGTCGACCGGTGCGACCCTGGCAAGTCGACGGGCCTGGTCCCGCTTCTGGCGCAGGAAGGACAAGGTGAGGTCGATTCCTTCGAACTCACCGAGCCACCCCTCTGCTTCGGCTCGGGCCCGGCGGGTTAGAAGGTCGACTTCGATCTCGTCGAGGCGGGGCAGCATCTTCGGGTTAATGTTGATCATGGGGCATCTCGGACAGGCGTGCTCATGCTGGCAAGGTGTCGAGTAGGGGCGGGCGCATCCTCCCAGCTCGACTTTGCGCTGGTCGAAGTGCTCCTCGAAGCCGAGCCACTCGGGTTTGACCTGCCCCACCTCTCAGGTTCCAGTTCTGCTGGCTAACCGACGGCCTTCACAAAAGGCTGCCGGACATGCCCCGCGCCTACCCCGCTGAGTTCCGCGCCCGCGTCATCGCGTTGGTGCGGGCAGGAAAAGAACAGAAGTAGACCGCCGTTGACCTCGGCATCCATCCGGTCACGTTGTCGAAGTGGTTGCGCCAGGACGACATCGACAACGGCCAGCGCCCTGGCAGGGTCTCGGAGGAGTCCGCAGAGCTACTCGCAGCGCGGCGACGAATCCGCGAGCTGGAAACCGAGCTCGAGATCGTCCGCAAGGCCACCAAGTTCCTCGGCGAGGACAGGCCAGCCCCAAAAGGCTCTACCCGGTGATCGACCGTCTCGTCGATGCCGGGGCACCGGTCGCCCGATGCTGCCGGATCCTCGGGGTCGCCCGGCAGAACTACTACAAACACAGGCGCACCCCGACCACATCGCAGCAGCTGCGACGGGAGTGGCTGACCGGGCTGATCCGGGAGGTCCCCGTCGCCTCATGCGGCACCTACGGCTACCGCCGCGTTCACGCCGAGCTCACCCTGGGCATGGGCATCCAGGTGTGGTCGAGGACCCCTCCGCGTACGGCACCGCAGCTTGAGCCGGTTGTCAGACCTCGCGCGTACGGTCCTCCCGTGAATGACTACGGAGACCCAACACTCCACATCCTGAATCGGGAAGTCCTCGGCGCCTACGGTTGGCCCCCCTTCGGCGGGATGTTCGACATTCGGAGGGAGTGGCCGGCGCATGTCCCTTGCGAGAGAGGGGTCTATGCCTTCGTGGCTGCTGGAGATGAGCGCATCACGTACCCCATCGGGGAGTCGTCGATCGTCTACTTCGGCAAAGCTGAAGGAACGAGAGGGCTACGGCAGCGAGTTGGTTACCACAGGGGCAAGGTCGGGCCTCATCAGGGGACTGGAGAAGCTTGGGAGCGCTACCCGGGGCATCCCGCGCACGAGTGGATCTTGACCAGAGGGGGCTTCTGTCTGTACTCCGTTGCCCCGGATGGTTATCCCGAAGGCCGCAAGTGCCCTGCGAGCCCGAAATTGCTGGAATTTGAACTGATCACGGCATTCCAACGTCTCCATCGCACGCGCCCGGTAGGCAACGGAACCAGCGCCTGACGTGCTGGATGTTGCGGATGAGCCCCGACAGCGCTGGATATGTCCCCAGAACCTCTGTTTTCGCAGGTCGCAGCCCTGTGCTACACGTTCCGCTTCAACGTTTAGTCTTCGCCGTCCCTCTCGGCTCTCCCTGGATACCCGCCCGGTGGTCTCCAGCGTGCGAATCCCTGCTGTGATCGGAAACTCCCAGCAGGCGAGCGGAGACTGGGTGCCCTCGGCAGGGCTCGAACCTGCGGCCAAGCGCTTAGAAGGCGCTTGGTCGTGGGCCGCACGCGGAGCTTCTGACCTGCATCGATGAGTAGATCTGTGGGGCTGGCAGATGCATTTCCCGCATTCTCGGGAAGCGGGATCGTAGGGAGCCCTCAAGGATGGTGAGCGCGAGGTGTCCGGCGTTGCTCCGACTGGTCATGGATTCGGGCCGCTCCTCTGCCGCCGCCCCACGGATCGGTGCCGGGCCGGGCGTCACCGTGGCTGCGTCCGCCACCCGCCCGGCCCGGGGTCAGGCGCCCGCTACGAGTTCAGGGTGTTCGTGCTCGCAGGTGTCGTCGATGCCGTAGGTGTCCCAGGCGGGGAACGGGTCGACGGGCGGGAGGCTCTCGCCGCCGGCCATCAGGCAGTTGGTCAGTGCGGTGTGCAGGGTGTCCGGGTGCAGATGTGTGCCGATGAAGACCAGTTCCTGGCTGTCGGGGCTGTCGGGGTTGCTCGCGACGGAGGGTTGGAAGCGGGCGACGGAGCCGGCCTGTGGCCACAGGCCCGTCACCCGCGGGCGGCTGGCCAGCGTGAAGAAGCCCTTGGAGCGCAGGATCTGCCCGTACGCGCCGCTGTCGAGTTGTTCGGTCACGAACGTCCACAACCGGCCGGGATGGAAGGGCAGTTCGGAGCGGAAGACGGTCGAGGAGATGCCGTACTCCATTGTCTCGGGGACGTGGTCGCCGTTGAGCTCTCTCACCCAGCCGGGGGCCTGTTGGGCGCGTTGCAGGTCGAAGAGCCTGGTGCCCAGAACGCCGCCGACCTGCACGCGGCCGTGGACGGCCGGGACGACGCGTGCGGCCGGGTTGAGGCGGGTGAGGGTCGCCCGCAGTCGGTCGGCCGAATCGTCGTCGACGAGGTCGAGTTTGTTGAGGACGATGACGTCGGCGAACTCGATCTGGTCCATGAGCAGGTCGCTGACGGTGCGTTCGTCGTCCTCGTACTGGTCCAGGCCGCGTTCGGCGAGTTCGTCGCCGCGGGTCAGTTCGGGCAGGAAGTTGGCGGCGTCGACGACCGTGACCATGGTGTCCAGGCGGGCGATCTCGCCGAGGGTGGCGCCGTCGTCGCGGGCGAAGGCGAAGGTGGCGGCCACCGGCATGGGTTCGGAGATGCCGGACGACTCGATGAGCAGGTAGTCGAAGCGGCCCTCGCGGGCCAGCCGGTCGATCTCCTCCAGCAGGTCGTCGCGCAGAGTGCAGCAGATGCAGCCGTTGGTCATCTCGACCAGGCGTTCCTCGGTGCGGGACAGGGCTGCCTCGCCGCCGCGCACCAGGGCGGCGTCGATGTTGACCTCGCTCATGTCGTTGACGATGACGGCGACGCGCAGGCCGTCGCGGTTGCCGAGGACGTGGTTGAGGAGGGTGGTCTTGCCCGCGCCGAGGAATCCGGACAGGACGGTGACGGGCAGTCGGTGGTGAGAGCCGTAGGACATGGACGGTCAGCCCTCGGGGCGCAGCAGCCCGCGCTCGTACGCCTTCGCCAACCGCTGGGGCACCAGGTACGGGACGCCGTCGATGGTGATCGGCACGAGCGTCGGCGTGGCCGCCTTCCACTGGGCGCGGCGGTGACGGGTGTTGCTGCGGGACATCTTCCGCTTGGGAACGGCCATGGGGTCCTCCTGCTCGGTAGGTCGCGAGAGACGCTACATGAAAATGGATACCATTACTAACTGGATCGACATCGTGGACAGAGCCCGGTGAGTTCGACGGTGTGCTCGACCTCCGCGAAGCCGGAGACGTCGGCCACCCGTTCGGCCCAGATCTCGACCGCCTCGGAGTCGACCAGGACGCTCAACCCGCAGGCACGGCACAGCAGATAGTGCTGATGCTCCGGGAACGGGCGGTGGCGGAAGAGGCGTTCACCACCCCGATCACGTACGACGTCGGCGCGGCCGGCGTCCACGAGGGCGGCCAGGGTGCGGTAGACGGTGTTGAGGCCCACGCGCGCGCCTTGAATCCTCAGTACGTCGTGCAGGGCGCGGGCGCCGACAAAGCCACCGTGGTCGATCAACGCCCTTACGACGCTGGTGCGTTGGGCTGTGCGGCGGCCGATGAGGTCCAGGTCGTCGGCCGGTGCGCCCATCACGCCTCCGCGAGGCCGACGCGGGCGTGGGGCCTGCGGGTGGCGACGAGGGCGGCCGCGTAGGCGGCCGTGGCGACGGCCATGATGGCGAAGCTGGGCGGTAGTTGGGGGACGTAGTAGCTCAGGGCGAGGCCCGTCCACATCTCCGCTACCGCTAGTCCCGCGGACAGGGCCAGGGCGTGGTAGGGCCGGTCGGTGAGCCGCCCCGCGGCTCCGGCGGGGGCGGCGAGCAGACCGAGGAGCAGCAGTGAGCCGACCGCCTGGCTTGCCTCGGCGGCGCAGGCGCCGACCAGGATCAGGAAGACGAAGCCCAGCACCCGTACCGGGACTTGGCGGGCCGCCGCCACCGCCTCGTCGACGGAGGCGAAGAGCAGGGGGCGGGCGACTGCGAGCACGGCGATGCAGATGACGCCCGCGACGACGGCCGCCAGTTCGGCCTGACCGCTGGAGAGGCCGAAGATCGAGCCGAAGAGGACGTTCACCCCGGCGGTGCCGTTCCCGGTGTTGCGGGACGTGGTGTAGAGGGTGAGGAAGAAGACGCCCAGACCCAGGATCCAGGAGAAGAGACTGCCGATGGCGACGTCGTCGGCGCGGCTGCGGCGGCCCAGCGCGCCGAGTACCACGGCGAACAGCACGGTGGCCGCGAACAGTCCCAGCCTCAGGTCGTATCCCAGCGCGAGGGCCGCGAGCGCCCCGGTGAACGCGACGTGGCTGAGCGCGTCGCCGGTGAACACCTGGGCGCGCAGCACCAGGAAGTACCCCACGAGACCGGCCGCCAGGGCGATCGCGGTGCCGGCCAGCAGCGCGTGCACGAAGTAGGGGTGTGCGAAGGCGCTCATGCGAGAGCACCTGCTCCCACCATGCGGTGCCTGCCGACGGCCGCGGTGAGGGTGCGGGCCGTGCGGGCCAGGACGTAGACGGCGAAGGCGAAGGTCGTCACGTAGAAACCGATCGGGTACGGCGAGTAGTAGGCGGCGATCAGCCCGGTCCAGGTCACCGCGACCGCGATGAGCACCGACAGCGCCAGGCTCGCGGCGGGCCGCGCGGTGAGCTGTTGTGCGGCTGCGGCGGGCATCACCAGCAGGGCGAACACCAGCAGGGTGCCGGTGATCTGACTGGCCTCGGCAGTCGCCGTCCCGAGGAGGACGAGGAAGGCCACGGACAGGGCCCGCACCGGCACCCCGCGTCCGGTGGCGACGTTCTCGTCGACGGAGGCGAACAGCAGCGGCCGTCCGATGACCGCCAGCGCGCCGAGCGCGAGGGCCGCCACGATCGTCAGCACGACGACCTGGTCGGTGGTGATACCCAGAAAGCTGCCGAACAGCAGGGAGTTGACCCCGCCGAGGAAGCCCTTGTACAGGGCGACGAAGAGGAATCCGCAGGCCAGCAGGAACGCCTGGACGGTGCCGGTCAGCGCCGACTCCTGGCCGCTGCCGCCCTGCCCGGCGCGAGGGATAGCGGCGATCACCAGGGCGCCGCCGACGCAGAACGCGAAGTAGCCGAAGCCCGCGCCGATGCCCAGCAGCGTCGCGCAGGCCGCGCCGGGAAAACTGACCACGGCCAGGGTGTGTCCGGCGAAGCTCTGCCGCCGCAGCACCATGAACCAGCCCATCACGGCGGCCAGTACAGCCACGACTGTACCGGCGCGGAAGGCGTTGACCATGAAGGGGAAGGCCCAGATCTGCTGCAGGTCGGTCAGTGGATTCCACGACCAACCGGCGCTCGCGTCGGCCCAGTTCACGGCCTGCCTCCCTCGGCGTGCCGGTCGGTGTGCAGGGCGGGCGGCTCGGGCTGGCCGACGACCACCAGCCGTCCGTCGCTGGTGCGCAGCACCTCCACCGGCACGCCGTACAGCCGCGACAGCGTCTCGGTGGTGATCACCTCCTGCGGGCGGCCCGCGACCGCGCCGCCCTCGGCGATGTACACCACCCGGTCCAGCCACGGCAGGATTGGGTTCACGTCGTGCGCGACCATGACGACGCTGACGCCGGCCTCCCGGCAGATCCGCCCGATCAGCGCGGCGACCGCGCCCTGATGCGACAGATCGAGACTGTCCAACGGCTCGTCCAAGAGCAGCAGTTCGGGGTCCCGCACGAGTGCCTGGGCGATCAGCAACCGCTGTTGCTCGCCGCCGGAGCACTCGCCGATCGGCCGGTGCGCGTACGCGCTCGCCCCGACCAGCTCGACGACCTCGGCGATACGGTCCCGGGCCGCCCGCCGCCGGGCGCTGAACCGGGCCGGCACCGGCAGCGGAACGCCCCAGCGGTCGCCGTCCAGGCCCAGCCGCACGATGTCGGTGCCCCGGATGCGCAGGCTCGCGTCGAAGCTGCGGCGCTGCGGCAGGTAGCCGACGCGGTGGCCCGTCCGGCCGGGCGCTTCGCCCAGCACCCTGACCTCACCGGCGGCGGCCGGCAGGATGCCGAGCAGCATCTTGACCAGGGTCGACTTGCCGACCCCGTTCGGGCCGAGGACGGCCACGAATTCCCCTGCGCCGACCTCCAGATCGACACCCGACCACAGGGCGCGGCCACCGACGCGCACACCGGCGCCGCGCAACGACACGGCGGAGGATCGCGGCGGCTGCGGCCCGGCCGGTTGTGCGGGAGCGCGGTGCCGGACCAGATCGACCAGCCGGGTGGCCGGATTCACGGTGCTCACCTGCCCGTCGCCTGCCCCAGGGCCTTCTCGATGCCCTGCAACTGCCGTACCTGCCACGCCTGGAAGGACGCCCCGGCCGGAGTGAGGGTCTCGGTCACG
>Ga0307511_10007045_pt1 | contig 11323 bp, 11 predicted proteins | sample 13_EM_MG_FD_200266 | JGI IMG/M metagenome (GOLD analysis project Ga0307511, IMG submission 200266) | Populus trichocarpa ectomycorrhiza microbial communities from riparian zone in the Pacific Northwest, United States - 13_EM | ecosystem: Host-associated > Plants > Roots > Unclassified | place...
GATTAATTTATTGAATGCGAAAGTGTCAACGGATCATGTCGGTGGTAACCTCTTAGTTCTAGCTGTTAGAGGAGAAATTGACTTGGAAATATATCGATCTATTGCTGAGCTCCAGTTAGGTGTACCCTTATTAATTCTTTTTTAAATTTTGTAAATCAGTACTCGTAAACCTTTATCAATTCAAGTACGTTATACACCTAATCGAGGATTTATTTAAATTGCCCGTGAGCGGCACAGTGGGTATGCCGCCGACGGGAGGCATGTGCTGCCCGCGAGCGGCCCAGAACACATATTATATACATACCCCCGACAGCGGAAGGGACAGTGATGCTTCTGGCATTACAACATCAATATTAGACAGACTTGAGCAAGATTCGGAATTCTATTCCTGCTTCTGATTGTGCAAGTACCCTGTGTGGTTTGGCCATCATTCCAGTATTTTGCCCCAGGCATTCCATACTACAGTAATATTGCCTACCTTCCAACTCTTGGTCTAGGGGCTTGAAATATTTTTCGCTGATAACTGGCGTTACCTTCAGGCCCATTAGCCCAGTTTCAGCTATGGTTGGGCCATTGTGCTACTTGCCTAGGAAGCAAATTCATGTGATTCTTGAGATCCTGGCTATAGATTTTCTTTGGTTAACGAAATGTGGCGATTGAGGCGGAGTTCTCACAAGAGCGCATGCCCAACAGCCTCTGTCAGGGTGTTCGCCGCTGTTGGAAGCGGGGTTATCTATTCGGGCTTGCCGGCAACGCTTTTACACTAGCTGCAATCCGGCAGTTCCCTTCATGGATGTCCCAAATAGGTAGCATCTTACTAGCCTGTTGACTGCCTAATTTAGCAGGCAGTTGTGAAATAATCCTGGTATATGGCAGATTAACTCTAGAATAAATTCGGAATAAATTTATGCAATATTTTCTTCCTTCCAGAATCCCAGATGACTTGTTACACTTGTACAGTTGTAAGTTACTCCCGAAATGATTTAGAAAATACTGACCACCAGTAATACTGAGAGATTAATGTGTGATTTCTTACATGTACATTTTAACACTCTACTGGTTCAATTTACGTAACCCTACCAAACTCCAAACCTTGAAATGGCATATCATGCGGTATCCTATTGCCCTAATGACCGGCTCGGGATAGGCCGGTGAGATCCCTCGTCTGCTACGTAGCGCGCTCCGACTCCAGAAACAAAAACTTGTTCAAGTTGAACTCAGCCTAAATGGATATGGTACCGAAGTTACCTTACTATCACCAACCTTACTTTTACGGCTTTGAATGCGCATGAAAGTCCAGGGATACATCCTATTGGAAGAGTAAAATGCCCTACCCGCCTGGTAGCCTATACATAATTAGCTATACATAGGCTTGGAACGAGTTATTACCCCTATGCCCCTCGGCGCATCCTCCTGGGGTCCCAAATATTACTATTCGCATATCAACGTGACCAAGTATGAGTGTCTTTACAGATTTTGCTCAACCCCTCGCCCAGTAAGCATTTCTAAACCCAGTTTGATATGTTACTACAAAGATAGCGGTAGCACTACATCATATGTCCAAGCCAGTGTCATTTTTTATTTTTATTTTTATATACTCAGATACTCACATGTAAGACGCGGGAGGGGCCATGGTAAACCAACAGGTAGCGGCCGAGTTAATCCGCCCATATCAGCAGTATGTGCAAGTAAATGAAGAATGTAAAGACAAAGGAGATGCGCCTGAAATAGGACTAAAATAGTGCTAGGAACGCGATGGAAGCTCAAACTCTGCTCGTGAGGACTTGATGAATAAACTGAAAGAAACTCTCAACCATATCGAATTCTTCTCTCCTTATCCTCCCGGCCGACGTCAAAAATACAAAATCATGGTCTCGCATGTTGGCTGCTCCAAGACATCGCGACCTGTACTAACCGCCAATAACTAATCAAATCCATTTCCAACATTAATATCAGATGTTGCTCAACCCTGAATACCCACCCTGCCTCTCTCCTTCACTGCCACCCCCGCCACTTTCCACCCGATCCTGTAACTTGGTATCCCACGGCTCGCTAACCATTACGACGGCTGACCGACAATTCGTCGCTTTTACCGTCACACTATAGCCTTCTATTCCAAGTTCCCTTTATCAACCTTCACACTCTCCTCCTGAACATCCTCAAGCGCTTCTTCATCATCCGAGTCCTCAATAGTCCACTTAGCCCTCCTACCCGTTTTCGCTTTCATAACCATCACCTCAGGCTGTGCCTGCTCCATATTAGTATCTGCACCTACCTCCGTCCCACTAGTAACCCTCACATTAGCCCTAGCCCTCTGCTCCATCTCCTCACTAGACGTTTGTGATGCACTTAGTACATGCATGTGGGCCTTGCCCTCTTGGGGCTGGAGTACAATTCTATAGTAGAATCCTTCTTCGTCTGGGCCAGTATCATCTCCACCGAAACTGCCAATGCGTATCTCTTCTTGGGGCTGGAGTACAATTCTATTGTAGAACCCTTCTTCGTCTGGGCCAGTATCATCTCTATCGAAACTGCCAATGCGTATCTCCTCCGGCAGCGAGAAGTCCCCTACGGTTATCAATCGCGGGGGAGGGAACCTGAATTTCCAGCTGGGACTTCCTTCCGGATCCACATAGGTAGAGGCATCGGACTTTACACGTTTATTTCATATTACGGGATCACTTGTGGGGCCCGTAGTGGGTTCACGTCGGACCGACAATCTCCGCTGCCGGGAGGGGCTAGAGGATGGCTCAGCTTCCGCGCCTGCTGGTAATTGAGCGTGAGCAGGTCCGTGGGAGGATGGCTCGGAGGATGCAGCGCTTATATTAGCATTTTGCGAGTACACCACGTCAGCATGGTCCATTGTATCCCGATCTGGTACTGACACCACTGGAAAGGAGGTCCGTGAGAGTACAGGTCCCTGGCGGGAACTACTCGAATATGAAGTATTATATCCTGTCCTTGGTGGCTGGATCCCTTGGTCAAACGTCGTACGACTACTAGGAACAAGGCTGTGGTGGGTTGAGGGTATGCCAAACCTGGGTAGAGTTGGGTACTCTGGGCGGGGGTGACCAGGTGTGATGACAGTTGACGGCTCCGAATTCCCTACGGCGGGGCCTCTGGAGCCAGGGTAGTGGTCAGTCAGGTTAGTGAACCGGTCAGACAAGCTGATGAGAGAGGCAGTTGTCTGAGGATATTGGTAGGCAGAATAGTGAAATTGCTTGGGAGTGTGCTGTATATTCCGTAGACTGTAGACTAGTGGTGGAAGGCTTGGTGGTGGCCGGCGGAGGGTGGGTTGTGGCTGCCAACCTAGTAGTACCGGTGTATTGGAGGCTTGAGTAGAGCTTGCTCTTTGGGGCCCGGGCATTATATAACTGTTGTTTCCGCCGACAGCAGGGGGCGTGCCACTAGGATAGGTATACCCCGAGCTGGCATCCGGTAGACTCACATATGGATTTTGGGATTGGTTCCAGTTATACTCGCTGTCCGGGAAAGCCATGGTCAACGTACTGGGATGCGAAGTTGAGGTACTCTTCTTAGTTAATTGGGGATGAATATGAGTCGCAGTTGGACATGAGTGATTGGCAGGTGCCTACACCAGAGGAGGTATACGGTTTTCAAGAATGCTGTGCTCAACTTTGTTATGAGCCTGGTAATTGGGATTACTTATAAGAACATGGGTATGGGGTGCTAAAGGTATGAGTTGCCGACCCGGGATTATTTCACTACCAGGATGAACATTTCAATATTCGTGCGTAATCTCTAGGTGGGTTTTAGATTGCGCGTGAGACAGTGGCATCCATATTTCGTTGCGTTGGAGCGTCAGAGCAAGCTCGTGCTGCGTACCTATGAATCGTCAAGTTTTTCTGAGACAACCAGGGCGCCCCCATACTTGTCGTGTCAACCACGTTTATTCAATCACGGTCCAGTAACTCACCAACATAAGACAGTTGGTGTTATGGTCTCTCGGTTCTTCAATTGCCGTCGGAGACCTAAATCCAGGTTCACACCCACTGTCACTTCCAGGAGCAGCTAGCTATAGTACTGTGCAGTGGCTGAAAACATGCCTACCCTGGTTGAACGATTTACACGAACACCACCCCAGGCCCCTCACAACCCTCCTCAGTCGTGATCCCCTAAACTCAACGCTAACTGGTCATGGGCCATAGTTTTCCGACAGCCACATGGGATTGAGACCCGGGGATGGGTGCCCTTATCAAATACTAGATAGTACAAATACGGGTACTGGGTTGCCAAAAAAAAAAAGGACCCTGTCAAAAACGCAGGCAAAAAAAAAGTGCGGGCTTAAGACCAACATCCAAGTGGCGTAATGTGCTAATCATAGTACCAACGAGGTGAGGGTCATGCATGCAACCTCCAAGTTCCTGAGCTCTACACCCCCTAAAAATGATTCGACGGTCTTCCTCCTGAAATATTGGTATGTCTCAATTGAAGCCTGGAAATTGATCTAGAATGTTTTATAGTTGCATATCTTTAATTTTCAGCTTCAAACTATACACTTGTAGCTCGTTTGTAAGCAAGTATAGTAAGCGCACGACGAGGCATACTTTAATTAACCACTACTAGACGCATGTTTCCCATAAAAAACAGCGTGAGCCTACATAAAATATCTCAATCACTTGGTCAAACCCATCTCCAGGTATAATAGTAGTGGTAATATTATTTTTCTGCAAGGCCAGGGGGAAAAGTATGGAATATTGAGGAACTTGGTCGTATTGGGAATTTGGTACTTTCTCTCGGCACCCAATTCCGAGCACAACAGTGTTTGATAGGCCCAACCTAACAGTCAAGAATTGCGTATGCGGACATTAGTAATAACTTCAGACTGCATTGGCAAACCCTTTCTAGCGATATGAAAGAGAACAACCGCCATTTCGGAAAATTCTTCAAAGATATCAAGTTTTTGGAATCCTCGCCATTCAAAAATATTTGTTTCAGCAGATATTTCCCGACTTATACCCGGGCATTAAATTGACCGAGTGGTTGAGATATGTAAAGGTATGTTTACACAGTGTGTATCAGAAACCTCCGTGGGGTGATGGTGAGCTAGCGCTTGCGTCGCCCGGGGGAATTACTGCAGGCATTAAAATAATGTATCAAGGAGATACAGATTAACCCTTGATGATTACCATTATGCTGCTCGGTAAAGACCCAAGACTGCAGAAACCCGGGCATGGAATTCATATCACGTGACAATACTTGCGATTTTGACTGCGAGCGTTAGCGCAGAGTCGTGGTTACCCTCAACAACTCCGATTCACATTCAGTATAGCAATATACTTCATTCACCACTCATGCACCACGTTTAGGTCAACTACACGAATGATAAAAGAAGCGATTGCAATATAACCCCCGTAACACAAAATACGAATCCCATACCACTCCTTATCTGAGCTAAATTCAGTTATGTACTGCTCTCCGCCCCCTTTACCCACTAGTATGAAACATAGCCGCTGACACCTTGTGATCTATATTCTAAGATAATCTACTCGAGTCTGACAACATACTTCCAAAGTTATGAAACCACCCGAGCACTGGCATTCTATTCATGATTTGAACGCACTCCCCTTTTCCTTGCCTCATCCGCTCCCTTCCCATACTTCAAATCTAGCTTGAAAACTCAAAAGAATGAGTACTATTACTAGCAAGTAAAACCCCTACTTCCCATATCTAATTTCCAATAACTTCCCTTCCCCACTGGAGCTCCTTCTCGACCGTTAAGCTCCGGCTCCTTACATTCTTGCCAGCTCCATGAATATCCATATCCTGCTCATACCCTCCAATACAGTAGGAGTTGCAACTTCTACAGTATGAACTGAATAGTTCTTGTTTCCGGTTACCTGAAAAGTGAAGCAGGTCCTTTATCTTTTTACAGGTAAATGCGTGTAAAATTTCTATGAGTAGCTGGTACGTCAGTGCTTACACAGGTCGGAATTCAGCCGTAAAAGCTGAGCTAAAGACATCTTGGACTTTTGTGAATTAATTACAAAAATTTGAAGACACGCTCTGTCCTGGTGACATCCCTACGAGGATACAGACACTGGGGGCTGGATGGAAGCCCCTCCATACCTTATAATCTACGAGTGATATAAACAGAACAAGAGCATTTCTCTTTTCTGTCAAAGAAGTTTAAGATTTCGAACAAAGTTTTCGCGGGAGGGCGCCCTTGGGAGCGCCATGTGGGTGCGAGCGATGCGTAGTGGGTACAGGGGAGTGCGACCGAGTTTCCGAGGTAGGTAGGATCAATATATAGCTAATTTAAGGGGTATCTCAACGATTTCCCCATGATATAACAAGATAGGAACCATTGCGCAGCAATCAGGTTGCAACCGGCGTGGACGCAGGGGCCAGGAAAGGTAGTATGCGCCTCGCAAATTGAAAGGGTTCAACGACCGAATTCAGGGTAACCAAATATTACTGTGCAAAGATTCTAAATTGTCAAGAGATCATAAAGATACCCTGTAAACTGGACCTATGGATATGGTCGCGGAGTTATGTTAGACTCATTTCCTGGTGATTATCAAACAATTTCCTCAGTGCAGAATCATTTCCAAGTAGCTCCCCTATGAATTGGCTACGGAACGATGTACTTTGATGCACGGGCGGTATCTGGTTCTGAGTGCATGAGCTGTCTAGCCTTATTTGAAGGACTTGAGGGGGAGGGGGACATTTTTTTCAGTTGCAGCTGGGGGTTTACTATAACCAGCTTGCGCTCTAGTACCAATCCTTTGCGTTCAGGCAAGTACGTAGGTAGCCTCCAGCGGTCTACTTACAAAACTAGGTCTCACAAATTTTTCCATCGTCAAATTCTAGCAGCAAAACAGTATGGTTGTGACTACGGCTACATCCGAAAACAACGTCCCTGTCTAAAATTCTTGGAATAAGGCTAGACAGCAAGCTTCATGACCTACAATAGAGAACACAATGTAGCTCTTGCTAAGCAGAGATTGATTAGTAGGCTAAAATTTATGAACTAGCCCTTTTTTGTATTTATTTTTCTATCCTCATTAAGTACTCATATTCGACACCAGTAAGGCGTTGCCATGATGAGCCAGCGGAACTCCATTGGATTCAGATGACGGTCAAGTTAATGTGGCCGTGCCCTCGCAGAGAGAGAGAGGAGGGCCTTATGGTCCCGCATTAAACAAACCACCACATCAGTGCATCACCCACCAGTGTAGAAATAACGCTCACGGATGGAAATGACAATAAAACACGTACGTGGAAAATAACACAACGCTCAACTGGAGAGAAAAATATTGGCCTCTCATTCACCGAGAATGGACAACCCACCCAAGTGGTAAATCAGTAATCTCACCGTCCCCCATCTTGCCAAATTAGGCGCAAGTGAAAGTACGCGTGCAAAACAAACTTGAGTGGAAAACTCGCATGTAGGAAAACCTATGAAATTTCCGCCCTCATCTGCCCCAGTCATACTCTGTGGTTCGGAAGAGCTTCTCCCCCATACCCAGTGGTCCATGCTGACCGTCTCCTTCATATAGTTGACCAGTGATGATGCTAGCTTCCTGTAGCGGGACAAGGCTGGTGGACTATGGAATGGGTTCTAAGGAGCGCGCTCGTGGTCTATGAGAGAAACGTATGTATTCAGAGTAGATATAGGACGTTACGTGAGGAGAGAAGGAGAGTGGGAGAATAAGGGAATACAGGAGAGTTATATAGAGATTCCGCCCTTCCAAGTAGCTAATGAGATAAGCCCATGAAACCAGTATCCAGGCCTCGATCCATCCCGTGCATGCTTATCAGCTCAAACCGTCCAGCCCGTCCAATGTAAGAAAGCCCATACATGCTCAGCACTCCTATCGACCGATCCCGTGCATCCGACCCTTGAGTTCATGCGGCGTGACACTTCCCCACCTTTCTATGTTCTTGTACCAGCCAGCAGATTCCTGGGTTTGCTCTGGTCCGTTTGTTGTCGTGGTCAATTTAGCGGCACATCTGGCCGGGTTTGTACTTGCTAGAGTTGCATGTACTACTATCGCTCGTCCTTGTGTTGTCGATGTCCTCCTCTTGTTTGTTTTTGTTTTGTGAACTCAGTACTCGTATGCTCATCAATAGACTGGGGTGCGAATGGCGGGCCACCCAGAACCCCCGGTGGGTTGACGGGTTGGCAAGCTAATCTGCAGCCCCAGGCCGATGCCATTCTCACTGTGCTTGGAGTCGTTTGTTGCTGAGGTGTGAGTGCCCGCCGAGACTGCCCTACCATGGAGGGTGCTCCTGTTCTCTGTATCTGTGCCAGACAGTCCGAGTGAACGTGCAATGCTGGTTCTTCAACCTTCCCCTCCTCATTCGCCATCGGTTTCGGGGGTGTCTTGAGTGGCTGCATCTGCGCATGCGCATGCTGGCGGGGTGTTGGCGCAGGCGTTTGGGTTGGTATGTCGCCGACGGGCCTTGCGTGGTGATGTTGGGATAGCTAGTCTTAGAATCTCGCTCCAGCTTCTAGACCGGATGTTGGCAGGCCGAACGTGAGACCATGCACGTTAGTTTCCTGGGGTCTGATTCCGGGCCCGGTGGTATCGTCGTTCCTTTCCTGGCTGCTCATTGGTTGTTCACTGAGAGCTATACCAGTGGCCATGCTTTCGCTGTCATCAAATCGTGGGTGTCGGGTAACTGGTAACCGTGTTTTCAGTTGTGGGTTCAATCGGTCCGACTTTCCGGGGTTATTCTTTCACTTTCTTTGCTGCCCTGTGTTGGTGATGTGGGAGATATCTCGACTTTGGGCCGTTGCTAGTTCCTGGGTGTGGGTGGTCTCGAGAGTGTTGTAGACCAATGCCCTGTTGAGGTGGTTTTGTATGAGAGGGGGGAAGAGAAACGAGGAAGTGGAGAAAAGCTTCAAACGAGGGGCAAGGGGTCGCGATAGATGTGTCCCCGAGGTCTGTGTAGGTGTTCTTGTTGTGGATGATGAGGGCTATCTCGTGGTAACACCCGCTTGTGTGTAGCTGCTCTAGTTGCTGGGTTCCAGCCAAGCGCTCATTCTGTTGAGATGGATATCGGTGTTATGAAATAGGTTCATTAGCTGAATTAGTGCGCGTATCGCAAAAATAGACGAAGGGGCAATCAAACCCCCGGACCTTCTCAATCTTCCATCAACCAAAGTCGACCTGCAAATAGGTTATACGCCTAGACTAACTACTTGCACTTACTGGTGTTTTCAATAGGTGCTTCTTTGCCGACTAACAAAGCCAGCCTGTGTAGTCTCTAGCTACTACTCTCCTCCGCCACCCCTGATTCGGTGAACCGCCCCCGGATACCTCCGACCAATCCATACTCGTAGATCTCCCCGCAGCTCTCTCAATGTGGGGGCTGGAAGTTGTCAAAACCGTTTCGAATCCAAACAGACGGAATTTCAACTGCCGGACAAGATTGCCGCTGGCCCTACGATGTACACGTCGGTAGAATAGATGTCCCTAACGCAGGAAAACCTTGTCACCCTCTAAGTCCCTGCTGTCGCAACAAGGTTTGAAACGGTCGTTGCTGCCGTTCTCACTGCCACAACGTATTTTTCCTCTTACCACAGCGTAAATCTCGTATGCCAAAAACTATTTAAGCCCCGGAGTCTGGCCCGACTAGCTCTACCATATCCTCAATGGGACTACCGAGTTGAAGAGCCCACGAGAGCTTGAGAAGAGGCTTAATCGACAAGTGGTTCTCCCCAATAGTTAAGCCAAATCGGTGCCTTCCACGCCTTGGCTTGTGAACACGGCACTAGCCGATCTGCCACTTTCATAACCAAAACATATCATCCAGTGAAGGACACTGATCTTTTCATTTTCGAAAAAAATGGTACCGAGATCGCCGAACCACAGACTCAAGCGGAACTACGAGATTTCCTCTAAACACTGGACGCGAAAAATGATACCACTCTGACACTTGATGCGCGGCACAGGCCAGACTCATGGGAAAGATAATGCGGGACACCACCGCGATAGGAGACTTGTTGTTTGAGGATGGAAGAGGCAGGACGGCTGAGGCAGGAAGAGAATGGGACGACTTCGGCCAAGAATACACTGTCGGTCCAGACGGATTTACTTCCGTCTTGACAGCGATCAAAAGTAAGGCAGGAGTATTAAAAGAGGAGGGACATGAGAGGATGAGTTATGGAGGAAGAGTAGAGAAGGTGGATGTACCGGAAGTTATGCTCCAAGCCCAGGCGGACTCTAAGGCGGAGGTATGGACGGAAGCCATTAACCAAGCTAGGGAGTACTGCGACGCCACAGGAGTATATACCGATGGAAGCATGAGTGAATACGGCGTGGTAGGAGCTGGGTGGTATGTGGAAGGACGAAAAGGAGTCGGAGAGGTGACACTAGGCAAGTTAGCTACAGTGTGGGATGGAGAGGTATGCGGGGTTAGAGAGGCACTCGAGGATGCACCGAGCGAATCCAACATTTTGATCTTGTCAGACTCGCAGGCAGCAATTGCAGCAGTCAAAAAAGCAGGACGAACGGGAAGAGCTAGGACTGCTGACTTACGAAGAGTAATGATAGATATTAAGGAACGGCAGACCAGACTGGGACCGAATGCCGTATCCTTGGGTGGGTTAAAGCCCATAATGAAGTTTGCGGCAATGAGAAGGCAGATCAGCTGGCTAAGCATGCGACGACCTTATATCCGGAGGACCCCCAGATTACAGAGGGGGGCTTGAAGCAGGCGTAGAAGAGGAAGAGAGAGGAAGAGCGGAGAGTAAAGGGGGCGGGAATGGGAAGGGTAGTGAAGTGGAATAGGAAGGCGAGGGTCATGTATGTCCAATGCCGCACTGGCAAGGGTAACCTACAGGCCTGGCGACACAAAATTGGGAAGTCAGACGACCCTGAATGCCGGAAGTGCCGAAGATATGCGGAGACAGGTAAGCATGTAGCCTTGGTCTGTACGCATGGAGAAGAGATAGGACGGAGGTGGGGGACATGGGAAGACATGGATGATAGGGCGAGATGGGTTAGGAAGGAGAAGGATGAGGAGGGTTTTTACACGGTAGATCTGGTGGAGATGGTTTACTCTAAGATTGAGCTGCGTTGATTCCTAGTCACATGACCAATTAGGCCGAAAGAGGCGTGGTGGTGGGGACGCATATTTGTATTGGGAAGGGCCGGAAGGGGCTGGGCGGAGGAGGTATACTTTTGTTTGGGGATGGACCGGTGGTGGCGGATGAGGGGTATTTCTTTGGAAATTTCCTTGGTTTGGAAGGCAGGACGTTTATGTAACCCGTTTTCCCGTGGGTGTACCAAACCTTTAAAGGGGAGGGAACGGGGGCACCGCATAGCCTTAGGCTGATCAGGTGTATAGA
>Ga0307511_10007046_pt1 | contig 11323 bp, 7 predicted proteins | sample 13_EM_MG_FD_200266 | JGI IMG/M metagenome (GOLD analysis project Ga0307511, IMG submission 200266) | Populus trichocarpa ectomycorrhiza microbial communities from riparian zone in the Pacific Northwest, United States - 13_EM | ecosystem: Host-associated > Plants > Roots > Unclassified | place...
AACCGTCGCCCCAAGTCCAGTTTGCCATTGGTAGCCCTCTGGCATGTGTTATTCAAGCAAGCCGAAGGTCTCACACAACGTAAAACAATGTTCCAGTGGAAGCAACAGGGTAGGTAAGCAATGAAACACAAGAAACTTGAGTAGCAGAGTATTCCACGAGCATGTGGGTGTGGAGCAGTTCAAAAGGAAGTTTTGGGGACTCTAGTTTTGCTCGCCTCTAGGTGGTTTTGCAAGGCATCAATGCGTCTACTCGGCAAGAGACATATCTTGCTCATGCAACCACGACTTACGCACACCACCAATTCAAGAGAGGTAGCATCAATACCAGTTTCGTCCTAGCCAAATGTAAAACCCCATAATCACTTACAGAAGTACCTAAATCAGTGACCCGAAATCTAGTCCTAAGATAACCATTGTGGTGCTGGCATGCGTGTAAAAGCTGAAGATGTCTGCCGGCTAAACTAATGTATGTACCGACCTGTCTTGCTCCTGTAGGTTTCCTTTAGCCCTCCCTGATGCGAGCATGGATTTGTGACATCTCTAGGCACAGTCCAGATCTAGTTTGACATGATTTCAGGCCGGATACCAATGTTTCGAATTTCCGTGGCGAGAGGGTCAGTGTTAGACCTCCCGTTTTTTTTTCTTTATTCGAATCTGAGTATCAGCTCCGATCTGGTGGGGGGTCTTAGATGAAGATTTGGCCCACCTGCCATGTGTTCTAGAAAAGCAGAGGAAGCCCTCAGGCCGTGGGGTGATCGAATTGAAGTGAAAGTAAACCTCTTCCTGAACTCCAATTGTCCAGAAAGAAGTGCAGCAGACCCCCCCACCCTTTTCACCGATTGCATCAGGTGCCTACTGCTCCAAGTCTGTCCACGGGGGCACGAGATCAGTCCACGGGTTGCTTTGAAAACCAAGGCGCTGGTAAGGCATAGAATAACTCCACATGTCTACTCTCATGTCTCTTGTTTGCAATTCGCCCCCGAATTGTACTCACTCGTTCGTCTCTCTCGCATAATTGCGTAATGTCCACTCTTTCTCCTTTGTTCTCTAAATACTGATATTGTTTGCATCCGTCAGACCTCAGCAATTGTGTGCATGGTGGAACTCTAGGATCCAGGGGAGATATGCGTTTGAAGTATACATGCTAACTGAATTGATCCCAGTCAGGAAATAATTTGACAAACCACTGTCAGGACCTATCAAAACCGGTACCGTTCCTTGGAAAGCATCGCCTTTTCCCATTCTCATAACGCTTGTGTGGACCTGAATTGTCAGACTGGAAACGCATGTATGTATATACCCCCCGCAGCCCTTCAATAGGGTGATCACCTGCCTTCCCCCAGTTTATGGCTAGACGCTAGCAGCCAATCAAAATGCATCTGGCCTCATGTTAGACGTTGATAGTCCATATAATTGATAGCATAGGCAGTGTCTGCAATTATTGGCCCATGAACCGTTCCTAGGCTCGATACATTTAGCTAGAATGCACAATGGCGGCCTGCTAATGAAACCGGCTTGTAGTGACTGTAGATACCGCTTGAGTGAATTGGTTCAAACGGCCTCCCCAATCTGTTGGGCCTTCCAGACTGGTCCAGCTCTCTAACCCTCCGTCAGCATACAACCACCCTTCTTCAGGAGCAGTACCAAGATACAGCCTAGACAGATTGTACTATTTTTCTGTAACCAACCATCCCACCTTACCTTCTTTGTACCATCTTGGATTTCGGGACTGCAGCACTCTGCTTCCTGCATCGACAACTATACCCCTGCGAAAAGTCCACTATCCGGTCAAAATATCTGCCTTGCGTCAAGCTAACTCCAGACAAGGCTCAGTATTGGAGTCTCCACCGAGGCCATATATTTTTGTAACTTAGCTAGAAGAGCATACGTTGGACTGACCCATCATCGAAGGAGTAAGTCGATCCATTGGCTTCTATTCATTCATCCTCATGGTTCTATACCTACCTACTGGTATGGGAGTGTGGGATAGCTTTAGAGGTTATATATTCTCCCTCCCCAAAGCATTTCTCACCAGTGTTATCAGAAGACAGATATAGTTACAAACCTCCAACTTACGAAGAAATTGTGGAGAATTCTCCCATTATCAGAAAAAACTTGGACACGAGGGCACTTACAGAGCGTTAGTTTGCCAGTCGGTTACCTATATAGGCAGGCAGACACCGAAAAACGCTAGGCAATTGGTAGCTGTCAAACGCCAGGTCAGTCAGTGAGGCGGTTCTCAATCAACAAACCCATCCCGTAGTACAGGTAAATCACACAGGCCATACCGGGTTTCCTCCTGCCTCAGTCCTTGAGTTGAAGACTAATAATATGTGATCAAGATTTTTACCCGTGTTTCTTCGACTTGGCAGCCATGGAGATGAATACTATTCGGCTCCCGGGCTTCCATAGTCAACAATCAGAATATAACGGTTGCAATCCCGCAATAGGGGCTTTGTCTGCTCCAAGGGTAAAGAACCTCAATTCTTCAATGTTTCATCGGTGTTATGGTAAAGGATGGATAATATCCTGAATTTACTCACTGGCGCAGTTGTGTAGCCTTCGAGTCTTTGCTAACGTCGCATTCCGTCCTTAGCCCATCAAAGATAGTTTTGATCCCAAACCCACACGCCGACGGGCCACTAAGGGGGCATCATGGAGGATCAAAAGATCTGCTCCCACCTCATATAGTGCCTCTTCGGGGTCTCCAAAGCCATTGCTCCCAGAAGGCCGCTCTAATTCTCAGCCCAGCTCTATCAGTGCTAATATCCAAACTTCTTATGATGGAGCATATACTGCATCAAACTCGGCGCCAGTGAGTCCAGCCTCAGTGCCAGATTCTGATTCTTCATCAAACCCACGCAGCATCTGTTACGTCACAAACTCGGTGGAGACTGTGCCGATTGAGGATGAAACTTTCAATGGATTGAATCCTGGAGAGGAGGAGGATTGCATCTCGTCACCTTCGAGGGACAATCCAGCTGACCTCCTTTGTGATCTCTTTCCGGAGCTTCAAACTTTTTCTACGCCGCTGCCTGACGGTGTAGAAACCATGGGTTGTGAAGATGTTCCTGTGGAATCGATATCGGTACATGCCACCCCTACACCAGCAGGCCTTGAGGATCAAGTCTCCCCCGAAGCTGATAGTGTCCCTGGAGGGTTCCCCAAAGGGCCTTGGACTCTCGCGCAGCCCTCGTTATCAGACTTTAGCCTCCTTAGCAACGATGAAATGGATCTGGAGCTCGAACGCTTCGGGTATAGTAATTGTTTTGACACCAAAGATGACATTTTGAGTTCAAAGGATGAGGAAGAGGCTTCACATAAACAGTTGTGCCCTAATATCAATAGCTTTCAGCAAGGCGGTACGCAAACGCGTGAGGAGGACCCCGAAGTCTCGGAGCTCCAGGACAGCTACTCGGAAATTTTGTACCCTCGGATCTGGGGGCAATTACAAGATATTCATCCTGGAGGGTTCTTTGGACCTCATCACCTGGGGGAAGCTTACCCTGGGTTAGATGTCGCAATGACGGATGATCACAGCGCGTTCAATTTTCCTCCAGGTGAAAGCCCTGGCCCTTTTAGCACCCAAATTAGCTCCTTCATATCGTGTCCATATCCAAAAAATTCACCGACATCATTATATATTGGTAAGAGTGGAGTGATGAGGAATGTCTGTTACTGTGACGAAGCAACTGATATCGCCTGTCCAGGCCCCTATGGTGCAATTGCTGTGGCTTCGCACCCACTTACTACTAGTGCAGACGCCGTATCTACCGACGAAAGTATATGCCTCGAAAGACCACAAAGTGGCTTCATGGCATCGCCGTACCCTTACCTGCGGCCAAGGCTCTATCCAATGCACCCACCTTATACCGACGACACAGCTCCTCACTATGACGGATACACCTCGATGGAGAGTGATACAACGTCGAGTTATACTATTTCTCGTCCCTCAAGCTGCACAATTTCCCGCTCTGTGTCGGCTCAGGGTAACAGCTTTCTTGGAAACTTCGAACTTCCCCTTCCGCTACAACAGCAAGGTTCTCACGGTTCGTCTCCTGAATGGACGCCTCCCTCAACTCCGCTGTATGTGCAATTCCATAGCACATGCAGTTTCGGTAACACACCAGTTGAATCCTCGCAGAACTCCATCAGAGTTCAACACTTCAACAATCAGGCTCGAACGTACCCCAGTATCACCCCTTCCAATAATGCGTTTATCCAAACGCAGGTGACCTTCGCAGAGGATGGAAGCAAAGCTTCATCATACTCGGGTATGAGGAAGAATTGCATGGAGCCTAGGCAAGATAACAACGAGCTCCTCGTGAGGCTTCGAGATCAAGGGGTGTCCTATAAGGAGATCAAGAAGCGCCTAAACTGCCCTGAAGCAGAATCAACCCTACGTGGTCGACACAGGACCCTAACTAAGGACAAGAGCCAGAGGGTACGAAAACCTGTCTGGACAGACAATGATATCCGAATCCTGATCAACTGTGTAACGAGTTTGATCCTGTCGCCGCAGAACAATCAAGTGAGCCAGGAGAGAGAAAGTGGTTGCAAAATTTCGGCCCGATGGAAGTACATCAGTGAAGAGATACTCAGAGTTGGGGGAAGTTATAAGTTCGGTCCAGGGACATGCAAGAAGAAGTATAAGGATTTGGTAGAGACGGGAGCTGCTCCAGCCATCCAAGAGCTGGAGAAACGCAGGGGTTGTCGGGGCATCGAAGCAAGAGAGGAGCGGTGTGCGAGACTCCGTGGAAGAAGAAAGAGTGCGAGGAGAGCGCTGAAAATCAAATGCAACACCAAGTAAAGCCTTGGGAGAGAAAGTGTGCGTGCATGTGTCTGTCACACTAAGGCTTTGTACGGTGAGAGATATGGCCGATTGTAAATGCAATGTTGTCACAATTTCAGAGGGGTGCGTTTTGTCAACACATAATATGGGTGGTTCATTTCCTGGGAGGTTTCCTTGTTACCCAAAGCATTTCACCGTTAGCATTACTGCCACTGTGAATACCATTATCGCATGGAGGTTGAGTTGGCCACTGGACAACAAGAATGGTACCGATATTTCCTTCCTGCTTTTATCATGTTAGGCATTCGGGGCGGAGTTGGGTATCTTTCTCATTTGGCTTGTAAAGGAAGGAAAAGAGCGCGCGGTGTAACGTAGGACTGAAAGTAGTTGGGTTCGAGTTGGACAGGAATTGGGAAGATACACGGATGTATTGGTAGTCTGGGTGGGACTCAAAATGTGTGGAGAATGTATTTACTTACGAATGTAGCGTCTCATGCAATTCTGTGTCTGTGTCCTATGTCCATGAGGAGAGAGGTGACCTTCTCATGTAGCTATTCTTAGGCTGTAGTCTTAAGGTGCCAACCAGACTGGTCTTAAGTCTGGCTTCCAACGGCTCCCCCTCGTGCTTATGTAATTAGATCACATTGGTCAGTATGCCAAGCCTTTCCCCACAAAATAAAAGAAAATAAAAAAAAAACCCAAGAAACTCAGGGTAATAAAGAGCTGACAGGCAAAATTTTTCCGCAAGCTTTCCACTTGGCCAAGTTTCGATATTGGCAAGCAGATAGTTCGAACCATCCACAATTTGCGCACCGGTCAAACCATTTAACAATCTGTAGTCCGCATACTGCTGGACCGTTTTGCTGAATCGTTCAAGTAAACAATCCAGCAATATCCAATACAGAGGAACCTCTATATTTGCATCTTCTATAAACACATAACCTGTTGTCATGTCCGGCCCCGAAGCTAAGCTATATGAGAGGTTCCGAAATCGCAGTGGTTCTACTTGCGTGTAAACGCAAATGCTTTAAGCTTCAAGCGAAACATACTAACTACTGCAGTCAGACTAGATGCAAAGGTACTGTACTACAGATACGATATGTTCTGGGCCGCCCGCAGGCGGCATACCCACCATGCTGGTCGCGGGAAATTAATGTAATTACTCAATTTTGTAAATGTCAATTGAACAAAACGTTCTGCTACACTCAAAACTCCCTATGAAATTGTTTTTGAACGACCTTATCCACATCACATACCCTTCCTTTTGATCAGTGAGAAACAGCAGACATTGAACAAGAGGAGAATTCTGGCGTTAACAACCCATCATCTTCACCTCCGATGATGAATAGAATAGAGAGGAAGCTGCTGAGTCTATTGCTACCGTAGGAATTCACGTATAAGAAACGTTTCCTATGCTACCGTAGAAATCGCCCTATAATACTGTATGTTGGTTTTGCCTGAAGCATCCTCACCGTCCTATTCGCGACTACCGCCCTATTTAAGGTTACTGTCTTACGCTAGCACTATGCCGGCTATTGGATTTAACCCCTCTACCTAGTCTTGTTGGCACAAGCTCTCGTAGAGCCCTCACCAACCAGACTCCCTCTACCGCCCTTTTGCCCACCTTATCTTCATCTCCAGAATTGGAATCAGGCTCGGACTCATCATCAGAACCCAAACTTTTAGTCCGGTTGGCACAAGCCGCTCTCATAGAGCCCAAACTTTCGTCATTATCTTCGCCCCTTTCTGAACTCAGAACGCCAACTGTATATCCCTCCAATCCTCGGATATTTATATCATGATCTTCACTGCCATCAAGCGCAATCATTATGCCACATTTCCGAAATGACCAAACAATAGACTCTTTCAGTTCATTTGACATCAGTTCCTAGGCCTCGCCAACCCATTGAGTAATAAGGATACGGCGTGCCGAAGCAGTATACTTTGCTGTAGTCGAGTTCAAAGGGAATTGTGAACGAGGCCGCTTGACAGTGTTTTCAACTATGAGACCAGGTCGTTTTTTAGTGTAGACAAGGTTGGAGACAAACTTAACAAAACCTTCAACGTTTGGAATCGCGAACCTTCTAGCAACTAATTGGCGGTACCTTAACATTGTCTTTTGCAACCGAGTTGTGCCACTGTCTTATTCGCGTTTACTGTCTTAAACAATATTACTGTCTTATCGGACGATTTCTACAGTATAGTGGAGGGGATAGTCTGGTTTGGAGGGGAGGCATTTGAAAATTGGTTTCTTATCCACCGGGGATACACGGGGCCTTATGGCTCGGGCTAGTCTGGTTGGTACGATTTCTTTATATGAGGTGCAAGGAGATACTTTCTTAATCGCAGGTACTTTCTTATATCCAGGTTTTTCTACTATATCTTCAATTCCTCGATTTTAAACCAAATTGAAGCAGATCCTAGACTTATGCAATAGGTAGGTGTAGCCAATACTGCTCTCCGGGCATCTACAACTACTCGTGTTTCTATTTCATGCACCTGCCAAAAGTCCTGCTCTAATCGTCGTTGCCGATGCTTCAAGAATGATCTGAAATGCCCAATTTATTGCATACGAAAGTGTCAACAGATCATGACTATGGTAACTTCTCAGACGAACACAATTATGACTATTAGAGGGGAATCCGATCGGCTTGGAAATAGATGAATCTATTGCAGTCATTGGGATAGCTCCCGCTCGGTATACTTTTATCAATTCATTTCTTTTTTTTAGCAATTAGTACTCGTAAACCTTTACCAACTCAAGTGTTATACTATTTAAATTGCGTGTGAGCGGGTATGCCGGGCCAGAACACATATGCATGCTACCGAACTGTCAATTTAGGTGATTGACGGCCTCATTTGCATAAACCTGAACGATTCAGCAATATGCTGGCAACAGGTTGCTATATGGTTGATATCTACGGAACCATTAGCCAATTATCGTGATTAGTGAATGAAACAGAATACCTGCCTAACATAGTAATCCTTATTTATAGTTAGACCCAGGCATCCTGCTAGACCGCCCAAACGGTCTGTCAAGTTGAACGGTCTATCTAAATCGTTCGAACACTTGGTCAAGTAGAAAATTTGCCAAACAGGACGGAACAAACACAAAGAACTTCAAGCATGGGACATGAGGCTTTTTTCTTCGAAACACAGTTCTATCGTACATCATACACATTGCTACATACAAATTGCTAAATGGAACACTTTCGTCGTTCCGCTATACTTAGATAACAGAAAATAAAGCGCACGAAAAATGTATTACAAAAGCGGTGGCCCTACCGGGAAAGAAAATGAAGCTCATTCATCCGAGACCGCCTCAACACTGGCTGCTCTTCCTTTCCCTTTGTCGCTCGAGGCCGCCCTATCTTCCTCGGCAGGCACCTCCTCCGCGGTTTCATTTTGCGGTAACGGGGAAGACCCCACTGACTGCAGTGCACTTGAGCTAGAGGACTCTGTAGGGGTCACCGACTCTGGTTGTGACTCTGCGGCATTCAGAGCGTTTAGAGCTGGACTGCTCTCGGCAGCATTCGTTTGCGCTAGAGTTTCTTGGGTAGCGTGGGGTGTGGCCGTCAGGGCATCTGGGGTGGTAGCATCTGTCGATTGAGTTCTCCTCTCTCCCAATACTTGTTGGGATTCGTCTAAAATTCGATGTACCAAGGCGAGAACAGCCCTCCTGTCTCCAAAGGCACTAGCCATTTCCCTTTCCGCTTGGTTAATGTATTCCTCACTCAAGTTTTCAAGACCTCCACTCTCCGCCAACATTCTCGAGTGACTAGGAGCAAATTCAAGCTCCCTACCTGCAGAATTCATAAGTGCCGTGCTTTCATCGAGAGCGAAGCTATCTTGGAGGAGATCCCTGAAACGCCCCTGCATATCACTTGATCCGCTCGATTGAGCCCCGAGAGACATGCCGTATTGTGGTATCGGTTGAGTCGAATCCGAATTACCTCCCAGACTGCCCTCATTTTCGGACCTCTCCAAACCAGGACTCCGAACAGCGTGGTAATCCCTCAAAGTCGCGTTGTAATTCCTAACATCACCCCGGCCAAAGCGCCTTCTCCTAAGATCTGCTAATGTAGCAGGAAAGGCGCCTACTGTAGCCCTGTGGGGTGGGGATGCGGTTGTGATATTGGCTGACATCCCTGGCGTATTTGACACCAATGGTGTCCCGCTTGTGGCACCCACACCCACAGGTGTTAGAGGAATCATTTGCCACCCTGGTGGGATCTGTATACCCTGAAGGCCCGACTGGGTTGACTGTGATGCTGTTGGTGTAGGAGTCTCTGCGATGGCACTACTTGTCGCTATAGTGGCTTCCGTCACTGGCTGTTGTTGCCGTGCTTGGCTAATTAGAGACCTGAGATCCCGAGCATTACCTATTGTCGTATTAAGCGATTCGACAGCCTCCAGCTCTCTCCTCAGACGTCTCTCCAATTCTAGGCACTGTATATGAAGTCCTCGAAGGTTAATCAATCCACTAGTACCCATGTTTTGCATTTGTTGGGGCAGGGGAACAGCCTCCACCCCCCCTCCCAGAGCCTCCAAGGTCTCCTGTTGATTTTCCTGCTGCTGCCCTGTAGGATTCTGTTGCCCAACCTGCTCCACAGGTACACCTGGGCCAGGATTGGCTCCTTGGGGGTGTCTGTTGTCCCACTGCTGCATTAGATTTTGCATAAATTCTGGCCCTTGACCTACTCCGAAATTAACGCGTATGCCACCGAATTGGCCGCCCCAAGCAATACCCCTTGCACCTGGTTGTTGCGGTGCACCACCTTGCTGTGGTGCATTATGATCAGCGGTATTTAGTATAGTTTCCAAAACTGGGCGCCTGCAAGTCGGACACCTCTGCTGTCTTTCCAACCAACTGCGCAGACAGGAAAAGTGTAGAATGTGACCACAGGGCAATTTTTTGGGCCTCATCCGCTGCCTTGACTGTGCTTGAGCTGCCGCATGAACGCCCTGTGGCCCCTGATTATCCTGTACGGGAACAAATGGCCTCATCTCTTCTCGGCATATGATGCACACATTCTCTCGTTCAACCTCCTCGACAGTAGCATCTGGATATCGAATGTTCATATCGTTGGTGGCACGTCGGTAGCGAATGAAATCTCGTATCCGAGAAATGAAAGACCGGAGTGTTATGTACACATCCCTGATGATGTGTAGTGGAAGACCGTAGAATGTGAGGACAATGAAGAAAAATGCAAGATAGGTAAGTAGCTTCAGGAAATCTGGAGTGTGTTAGGAACATTTTATCAAAAATATTCCCCGTAGAGCATACCTGTTCCTAGCTCAAGGTAAAACATCCACGTCCCTTTTTCTTCCCACACCAACTCAGGTTCCTCATCCTCTTGTGCCTCGGCTTGTATTGTCGGTTCTCCTCCGCCTGGACCTTGAGTAGCAGCGGTGACGGCCCTTTCGGCTTCTCCCGCCAATCTTCTAGCATTGGCTTGCTTGTGAACAATGAACTTTTCTGACATGATGAGCCCATATCGACCAGCTGTTGAAAGTGCGGTAATTAGAAGAATCGTGAATTCAAAAGCAAACATCACCTTCGAGTCAATTAGCAAGCTGGCCTCGGTGTTCGCTCGCGAGAGTGATTATTACCATCATACCGGGCTTCCCGGCCTCCAGAATATCCGAAACAGCGTAGTACACCATAGCAATGTCACTACCTATGAGCAAGAGCAGAGAAGCAACCAAGCGAATATGGAAAAGTCGGGGGTTCGCCCTATGGAACATGATTAAGAGAGTGGGCCTGATAGAGTACTGTATGGTTACTTACGGTGGAGTTTGTTCCATCTAGTGATAAGGTGTTAGCTGATGTGTTCATCTGAGATATATTTGTGAATGCATAGGAATGGTGTAACTCACCATTTCAACTCTTCCTGAGCTTAGCCAACAAAACCCCTTTGCAAATAATAGTCCTGCAAAACAAAGGACAAACCCCACATTCCATTCATCCCTGAAAATTGTCATAGCCAAACATGTCTCTGTGACGGCGTACCACGCCTTTTCATACAAGCTCTCCACCTCCAGGTCTCGTAAGGGTCCATAGAGAATTCGCTGAAGAATGTGTGCAAGAATCAATGAGCACAGTAGAGAGAAATTGGTCAAGATCTATTTATGCCGCTCCTCGCAGTCGTCGTTAGGGATTGCGTTGGAGCTGATGGGTAAACAATGTCAAAGTTGAGCTTACCATGAGACAAGCATTGGACTGAGCTAGATAAACCGTTGCGGAATAGAAATTTGCACGCTGGGCAAACGCGGAGATCACCACTCCCGAAGCTGCCAGCGTACTAACCTGCTCGAACCGTAGCGTATTAGCGGAATTGATCACTGAGAGTCCTTTCCTTAGTAGCGAGATTGGGAAGAGCAGGTGGTGGGAGCTCTAGGCGGATGTCATACCGCCCCATACATGGCCAAACGCATCTTGACAATGCTTCTCACTCCTGGCAAGGCCTCGGTGTATTAATATGTCGTTGTAACGTCAGACTCGATGGAGGGAGATTTTGATATATGTAG
>Ga0307511_10007047_pt1 | contig 11323 bp, 7 predicted proteins | sample 13_EM_MG_FD_200266 | JGI IMG/M metagenome (GOLD analysis project Ga0307511, IMG submission 200266) | Populus trichocarpa ectomycorrhiza microbial communities from riparian zone in the Pacific Northwest, United States - 13_EM | ecosystem: Host-associated > Plants > Roots > Unclassified | place...
TGACTCTAAAGATAACGAAGACCGAACTCCGCTATCATGGGCAGCTGAAGGAGGCCACGAGGCTATTGTACGGCTGCTTGTGGAGCATGAGGGCGTGAGTGCTGACTCCAAAGACACTGAGGGCCAAACTCTGCTGTCGTGGGCAGCTGAAGGAGGCCATGAGGCTATTGTACGGCTACTGGTAGAGCGTGAGGATGTAGAAGTTGACTCCAAAGATAACGAGGACCGAACTCCGCTGTCGTGGGCAGCTGAAAAAGGCCACGAGGCTATTGTACGGCTACTGGTAGAGCGTGAGGATGTAGATGTTGACTCCAAAGATAACGAAGACCGAACTCCGCTGTCGTGGGCAGCTGAAGGAGGCCACGAGGCTATTGTACGGCTGCTTGTGGAGCATGGGGGCGTGAGTGTTGACTCCAAAGACAATGAGGGCCAAACTCTGCTGTCGTGGGCAGCTGAAAAAGGCCACGAGGCTATTGTACGGCTACTGGTGGAGCGTGAGGATGTAGATGTTGACTCCAAAGATAACGAAGACCGAACTCCGCTGTCGTGGGCAGCTGAAAAAGGTCACGAGGCTATTGTACGGTTGCTTCTGTGTCGTGGAGATTTGAATGTTAACTGGGGAGATCGCGAAGGCCGAACTCCTCTGTCGTGGGCAGCTGAAAGAGGCCAAGAGGGTATTGTACGGCTGCTTGTGGAGCGTCAGGATGTGATTCCTGACTCGAAAGACGACAATGGCCGTACACCGCTATCATGGGCAGCTGGGAGGGGTCGCGAGGCAGTTGTACGACTGCTTGTGAAGCGTACGGATGTGAACCCTAACCTGGAAGATCGGAATCGCCGAACACCAGAGTCATGGGCAGCCTCGGGGGGTTACAAAGTTATTGTACGGTTGCTACGCTCAAGATACCCAGAGGAAGAGGAAAGCACTGGCATTATGGGCGGCTTGTGTTAGAACGCCGTGCATGTCATTCCGCCCATACCTAGCTATACCTCCATAACCTTGTTATCCGCCATGATCCTATTCACCTAGCCTCACCCCTATCCTATTGAGCTCCACATGATACCATGTGCGCTCATGGGAATGTTCATGTCCGTTCATCTATATATATATGCGCCTATATTTCCTGCTTCTACTTCACTTCATATCATATCACTTCAGTTCATCACAGCAGTTAGATCAATACAGAGCTTCTCTTCTCTCATCTATTCTCTACTCTCGCCTATATAGCACATCCTTCATTGGACTCCCGGCTCACGCTCGTCACATATCATTAGCTTGTGGGTTAATGGCTCTTATACAGCTGCTTGCTGCGCATCCATTAACACCCCTTCTTTGCATTATTTTGGTTGTATTCGGCCCTAGTGAAGGGGCCATGACGAGAAGTCATACGTGGTGCATGGGTGGGATATAGTGGGCCGTTATATGGCCAGAAATAGGTATGTTTGTAATAGTCAAGACTGAGGGAATTTTTAGTAATTCATAATAAATACATCCAGCATGGACAAGACATAAGTGATTTAAGCACTACAGAGATCTCTCGTTACAAGAATATGCTCCGGACCAGGTGAAGTATGCTTGTAACCAATATATGCTTATATCTAATATGCTTGTAACGAGATATCTCTGTATATCCTTTGCATCATGGCACAGTAGATTCATCTTCAATGTGATGGACCTAGATCGCAAACCCATGAAACCTATTGTCCGTGGATTTATTTCATCTATATATTCTTCGTACAGTGCCAGAGTTTTAATAGGTACTTTATCTTCATTATAATTACTAGTCTGAGAAGGTTTTAGAGTCGTGAATGGTGGGTGATTGAGACTCCCTAAAGATATTCGTCCTGACATCCGCGGCCTCAATGGGACCGCAGAGATCATGTGAGAGAATTGCTTGTTCACCTAAACGGGGATGCGCCAAGTAGATGGAGAACGGGAAACTCAGCACTATATGTTACATGTTCATCATAAATCTAGATGTTTCAGTACCAGCTAATTTCCCATAAAAGATTTGTAGAGATATTGCTTAGATATATTATTTGAGATCTGAGTAAAATTTTCCTGGAATATGTTAGTGTTTGTTTCGGGGGGTAGGCTCGGGGATTGGGGGGGGGGCGAGGTATTTGTCGAAACAAGTCGGTCAAACCAGATTAGAATCAAGTGCTCAGTAGCTTTGGTTTAAGGGGTTATTGACAGACATACCCTACGTTTTTCCATTTCTTGGCTTTTGTATATATTTTTACCCCCGCACTCAATTTGCAAGGAATACGGTGCCAAATGAGCACAATTACCTTCGGTGCATGAATTCTCTTGAGTGATTGCTTGGTTGACATCAGTTTCATTCTATCGCACCTTTTGCCACCTCTCGGTGGCCATCCTCCGAGACTGACCTCGCTCGATTCTAGCTAGATATCATGGATGAGGTATCTAAGAGGTTGTCAACACCACGTATACTCTCTATATGTAGCCAGTCAAGGCTTGCTCCGGGGCAGGCTAACTAAGAACGTTGTATTATCTACACGTAGAATACCGGACGTTGCGTGTGGAGACAAGGAGAGAATTAGAACAAGAAGAATGGACGGGGAGATCCGTGCCTCCATTAGAGTTTCGTCTAATCTTTTTCCTTGTAGAATCTCGTGGAATTGTTCTGGCCCACTCGCGAGTATGAGAATAATCTCAACCATATGAGAGTTCAAGTGGGAGGAATAGCCAATTACCCTGAACCATACACGTGACCACTTCATGTAGGTGACAATTGTGAGTACATCCCAAATGGGATCCAGTGCATACCTCCAGCCTGCTTACTACTAGTAGTACTTATGCTTACCACATAAGGTGAGCCCATCACTTAAGGCATGGTTGCCACATACGATGACCTAGGAGAGTGCAGTTTGATTTAATCAACATGGGGGTAACGCAGATGGTAATACAGTACGGCTGGATCCTGCATATTCGAGACTAGGTATTTCTCGAAGTTTCCTTTAATACAACGGTATGGAATTCAAAGGCAAGCTGTATGCATGGAAGGAGGAACGAACAAGCAATCGATGGGACAAACGACTTCCAGCTGTAGTTTTTTTTTATTTTTTTTTTTTTAATGTTCTCTTTACATATTCTGTACTCATATTCGGCTTCGAGGTGTAGTGCTGACTAGGAACGTATAAATATTTTTAATATACGCATGACTCACAAGCCGCACCCTAGCTACAATATATATGACTAATGACACAGGCACATTGCACAACCGGATACATACCATATGAAGTTGGTTTTAAATTAAGCTTCCTGCACATGGTACATATGCCGGGTCTTTTGCGAGATCGTTCTAAAAACCTCATCCCGATCGATATCAGCTACTCACAATCCATGGCATATTATCCAACCTGCGAAATACAGCTGCTTCCGCCGAATTTTACACATCCTGATCTGGATCAATTGCATACATTTCTCCAAATAATGCAACGGCCAATCGTTAAGAGAGGCTGTATCCTTAAGTGCATTCACTCTGCAAGAAATTTCCTGTAACGTTAAAGGTAAATGTTAAACTCGTCACTCTTCTGGTTAGGGTGTTTTTCAATTCTTTTATATACTCGGTACTCATATGTCGGTCCATGTACAGTCGAACCTCTATAATAGCATCCCCTATAATAGCATAATCACCCTATTAGCATAGACCCCGCCGGCCCGAGCTCGGGACTATGGTGATTATAGCATACCTCTCTAATAGCACGCATAGGCTTTTCCCGGTCCAAACGTGCCAAGCGCTAACAATTAAACCTGCATAACTAGTGGCAAGGTGGCGGACTTATGACAATTTGTAAATGTACTTAGATCTCAGCTACTACAGGTATCTACAGCCGAGATGAGCAGCGGTCAGTGAAGCTGAAATGAGATCAGATGGCCGGAGAAACAGAGTGGAGATACGGAGCGGAGATACGGAGTAGAGGAATAGACCGAGATATGGTACAAAGGCAGAAGAATAAATTGTGGATAATAAAAATATATATATATATTGAGCTATTTCCACCATAACTTGATCTCTACAGCATGGTGCTTATCTTGTATTCAATATGGATATTCCGATTGATCCTGCATTACAGCCAAACCCGAAATCGCTCCGCCGCCGAGAGGCAGATCCAACAGAGAGGAATATTGCTGGGGAAACGGAGTTCGCGGAGGTAGCCGAGGTAGATAACTTAGTGGGATAGAGGGGTTAGCCAAGTTAGCGGGGGTAGTGAGGCAATAGGCGCAGCTGATAGAGCGTTTGGTTGAGTGTAGCGTACTTCCGGTGGAATTTCACTCCATATTACCTATGTGCACGTGATACTAAGCAATACCCTTATATTTGCATATCTGCCCCAACAGCATCAGATGCTCCGGTCCCGAGCCTATGCTATTATAGAGGTTCGACTGTATGAGCCGACAATGTGCTACCCGATGTCACCATACAATTCGTTGCAGTCCATCCCTTCAGAATCCTTCGCATGTACGGTTGGAGTTCAGGATAACACTCCGCACCATAACAGCGCAGTAAGACAGGTTCATCTGTATGTTCGATGAGTAAGGGGTCTCCGAGTGGGTAGACCTGGGCCCCTCTGACATCTTCCACTAGCTCTGATACTACTTCTTCCCACCCTCCATCGCCACTTTCTTGACTGCCTCATGTGCGTCTCAGCTTGTGAACCCAACAGACTGAATACGTCGGAAGCACAACAGCGTTAACCGGTCTCTGAAGAGTTTACTCAAAATAGGTAACGAGTTAGTGGCACGAACACTCTGGGCTTCGACGGCGGAGGCGTATACATATGTAGAAGTAATATTAATCTAAAGCCATTCCTTCGCGACAAAGGCGGACGATTATTTGGGCCGAGTGGCACAGTATGGGTGAGGAACTCGGTTTAGAACGGATCCTAGGTGAGGATGGGTTCATCGGGTCTACCTCTCTCTTGCTACTGTGGCCTTTCATACTCGATCAATGGAACTCTTTGCGGGATAATTCTCTTCGCTTCTCATTCCTTCGTGAAGGCAGGATGGTTGCTGCTGCTTAACCAGGGCACATGCTGTGCTGACCTTTGGGGTACGCAATAGATCTGTCCCCGGGTCTCCACCCGGGGATGCGTACCCTCATCATATACCCAGTATCAACGAGTACTGATTTACCAAAAAAAAAAAAAAATAGATGTGTCCCTTTCTCGCGTATTTTGCTACCTATCGCCTAGCCCGTGATTGAAATGCCACATTTGCCCATCCATTATAAACACTTGGAGACGCAGCTGCAACAGTCATAGTGACAACGGTGGCAGCGTAGAGCACCGCCTTGGGATCAAGTCTGGCTTTAGTGAGAACACGACCCGGTGGCCTTTGAGTCGATAAAACCCTGTACGAGGACTGGATCTTGTTGTCCCCTTCGTTTGCTCTCCTAAAGTCTAAACCAAAATAAGGTCCATGTGAGTGCCACTTGGCAGCCACACGCCAACCAGACTAGCCACACCCGTGCACAGCCCCTCCAGGAGATGCGCCACTTTCACCTTGCACAAACTCACAAACTCGCAAACTCGCACATACTTTCACCCACTTCACATCCAGAACGCAGCCCGCCTCGAACGCCCTCACGATCAACAAAGCTGTCGCCCTGTACCCACCAGTACGATATAAAAACGGAAGTCTTGTTCACCATTGTTAAGCTCTCTCTTGGAAGTGGGGAACTTTCTCCTGAAATCATGGCCGCATATGCAACGATGGGGTGCTGTGATACTTATCGGAGTGTTCGGCCAAACATCCGTCGGGCAGTCACTGCGCCTTCCACCTCACCCAAGAAAGCAGAGACACCCCAAGCAAAGCAAGCACTCGTGAACCATATCCCCACACCATTGACCCCACGCATTATCAAGGACCATTCACCGTCGCAAGAACCCACCATCCTGAACGAATGTGCCTTGCCGGCTGATGGCTCCTTTCACCCACTCGCGGGTTCTATCACTACACCCTCGGCATGGAACCCACAGCTCGAAGATGCACTGGAACCCGAACTCCGCTTGTCAGCTGTCACCGCCGGTACAAAACCAGTACTTCAATCGGGCCCCATACTAAGTGACATGGTGACCCTCAACAGGAATGCATACCCTGCCCTCAAAGACCTCGGCAAACACCTCGCAACACATGACTTATTCCACACCCATGTGGACCCCAATGCAGTTACCGTCCTCTGCATCAACGATCTATGCCCATCGGAATATCATGAGCTCTACAGCCTGCTTGCTTCTCAGCTTGAAGGTTTCCGAATCAAAATCGACTTCCACGATACCACACTCATCCTGCGCCGTCCTTCACCGACACATGAATCTGGTGTCGGAGGCTGGGGTTACGTTGGCAACCTACTTCAGACACAAATGCGAATGCCTTCACGGTTGAAGAGAAATATATACTGGCAGAGGGGTCAACCTGATATCACACTTCCTCCCCTCTCCATCGGTGGCCTCCGAATTAAATGCCCCGACGCGTGCCTTGGTAGTGCAGACGAAAAAGTCCCAACCCTGGTGCTTGAGACAGGGTATAGCCAGACGCCGGGGGAAGTACATATGGTTGCAAAGACATGGCTTTGGAGGCTCATTAAGGATGGAACAGAGGCACTTGAGGACCATGCAGTCCAGTGTGTGATTGTCTTCAAGGTCAACGAAAACCTCACAAAAGAGTGGCTCCCCGCATTCCGACAATCATTCGAAAGACATGGCTTCATTCTCAACCGGGACCGTGCACCAGATCCTACCTCGTTTGTGTCTAAGGCAGCTTTACAATCAATCGCACTAACAGTCGAAATTTGGCGCAATGAGCAAGATGGCACGGGGGCATTGAAGCGCGAACCCAGCGTCCGCAATCGCCCAACCTGCACCATCCCAGTTTGTATCTCTACACACAATATAACTACGGAACAGCTTTTTGATACCTGGATTTGGGAATATCTTTCGGACGTTCGTGATGGGACCGACACCATCTTTCACCCACTACAAGAGTACCCTCCAATCCCCCGGCCTACCGTCTCTCCAGATCAGCAAAATAAATACTTTACGCTCTACTCCGACGATTTGACCTCCCCCAAGGATATTCCGGACCATTTACGGGGAAAGGTTTGGATCAATGTGCCTGTCAAGGTGTGGGTGTGGGGGTATTTGCTCTCCCAACAAGTGGGGTTTAAGGGATGGCAAAAGGAAGTGGTGGCTCGATTCAAGGATGATTGGGCACAGTTGGAAACTGAGAATAAGGAAAATCGCAACCCAACAATAGACATGAAGAATGACGGGAGGGTGCTTGGAGACTTGGAGGCGGAAAATGACCAGACGAGGGTGAAGAGGAGGAAAGTTCAGAAGGGATTGTAGGTAGAGACTATTAGGTTCAAGGGTTATACCTTTCTGTCCCTTACATCAAGGGCGCTTTTGTGGGACACATATTTTCTCTACTCATTCTTTCGTTATCACAATGCTACAACCACATCTCTTGCATTAATGCAATGATCAATGACCAGTCGCCTAAACGTTCAGAACTTTGTTCGTAGCCCGCGTGTGTTTTCTCACCCAAGCCTGATCCCCGGAGCCTTTGCCGCCGCTGGATCTACCTCATCAACCCCAGCAAATCACCCATTCTCGCCTTCTTTCCTGTTTTCCAGAACTGTTACTATATATTCCCGGTTCTGAATCTGACAGCAGGATGTCTTTCTAGCGCGACGCTGTAGGCCTGCCAGTGCCACCTCCTGGCGTTGGTTGAATGTAGGCAATTTTTCCTTTTTCAGCTTTCTACCCAAACTCGAAAACAATCAATTGTTTGATCACTAGGATCGAGACTATCATCACTACTACCCGAGTGTTGCCTGGGGTTGTGTATTTGATTGAAACTGTGAATCTAAGCCCGACACGCTCGCCCCAGGCTCCTCGATAAGTCTATCACAAATGTTTCAGGCCATCACCATGTGACCTCACTTCAAGGTATGGTGATGCAATGTTTGTTCGCAAGGCTTAGCCTGCGACATTTAAGCTCGCAAACATCAAAGTGTGTGCGCGATACATACGATACATACTTAAGAAGGCACCTCGAGCTCCAACAAAACATGCCTCTATATATGTGCCTTTGATAGAAAATAACGGAATATTCCTCTGCATTGCGGTTGTTTGTTATATGACAACTTTTGAAATCATTGTGATATTGCAAGTATTCCGCCCCAACCACCAACAAGCAATAGACCTATCGCGGGGACTCGCCTCTACCAGAAGCATTATCGTGCTATCATTCCAGAGTTAAGTTAGATTGGACTGAAACAAAAATATAGCATTCTGGTTTTATGCAACCAGAATAGTATTATGAAAAGTTTCCTAATATATTGTCGCTGCCACATGGCCTCGTCTTGAACAACAACCAGGCCGTCGCCGAATACAGTTCTACATACATACAATTATCCCCTACGAGTGTGGGCTAGTATTAGCTGTCTCCGCACCTTACGCTTCACCCATGACAGCACAGGCACGCAAAGCGAAACCAACACAGTCAAACCACCCCCTTACAGTGACATTTACCCCCGCCAATGGAAAATGATGAGCCCAGACTGGCTGCTATGCCCACCCTCCAAAGGGATGCATTCGCCACCCTCAAAGACCTCTGCTCACATCTGGAAACACATAGCTTATTCCACACCTTTGTAGACCCAAATGCAGCCACCACCCTCTGTATTCATGACCTACCCCCATTCGAATACCATGAGCTCTTCAACCACATCGAGCCCCTGCTTGAAGGTTTCCGAATTAAAATCGACTTCCACGATACAACGCTCATACTGTGCCGTCCTTCATACACCTACAAGTTCGGTGCTGGAGGGTGGCATTACCTTGGCAACCTACTTCAGACACAGATGCCGATGCCACCACCGTTAAAGCAGCTTATTTGGTGGCATAGGGGTCAACCTGATATCACGCTGCCCCCTCTCTCCATCGGCGGCCTCCGAATCAAATGCCCAGATGCCTGCCTTGGTAGTGTTGGCAAACACGTTCCAACCCTGGTGCTTGAGACAGGGTATACCCAGACTCCGGCAAAAATGCATGCCGCTGCAAGGTCATGGCTTCACAGGATCATTCATGATGAAACAGAGGCACTTGAGGAGGGTGCAGTCCAGTGTGTGATTCTCTGGAAAATCAATGGAAATCTCCCACAACGCTGGCTCCCTGCATTTCGGGAATCATACGAGAGACACGGCTTCAACCGGGATCTTGCACCAAATCCTACTTCGTTTCTGTCCAAGGCAACTTTACAATCAATTGCACTAGCAGTGGCGCAACGAGAAACATTCCACTACAGGGGCATTGAAACGTGAACACACCGGTAGTAATCGCCCAACCTGCACCGTGCCAGTGTGTATCTCCATACACACCATCACCACAGAACAGCTCTTTGATACCTGGATTTGGGAATATCTCTCTGAGGTCCGTGACAATACCGACAGGATTTTCTCCACTCTATGTGAATACCCCCCACTCCCCCACTCCACCGTCTCTACAGATCAGCAGAATAAATACTTTACGCTCTACCTTGACGATTTGACCTCCCCTAAATATATTCCCCAGAATCGGAGGGGAACAATTTGGATCAATGTGCCTATCAAGGTGTGGGTGTGGGGGTATTTACTCTCTGAGGGAGTGGGATTTAAGGGATGGGAGATGGAGGTGGTAGATGATTTTAAGGATGATTGGGCACAGTTAGACGGTGGGGATAAGGAAAACCACAACCCAAATATGGAGATGGAGAATGGGGGAATGGTGCTTGGAGGCGGAAAATGACCAAATGAGAGTGAAGAAGGGAGAGGCTCAGAATGAATTGTAGGGAGGATGGGTTCAACGGCTCTACTTATCTGTTGTGGCTTATTGCCCTCCACCAATGGTGCTTTCTGTGGAACATGGCTCTTCTCTCCCCATTCCTTCGTTGCTAGGCTAGGGACACAGATTTATCTCTCCTTATGTAATTATAAAATCTCCCTAGTCAAAAACTACATGCTTACGAAAGTTCTGTCTAGCTATTCACATACTATATTCGATCTAGTACGGAACTTTGTAGATGAATGCGAACTCACCATGCCCCGGGAATCAATCTCGCATGGGAAACAATCTCGTGCGAGATCTTGATATCGGGATAATATTTACAGGGGTGGCGGAAGATTCGGTTCAATTTCATTTTCAGTGACCTGACTTTGGAGCACTAGCAACACTCCTCAATCAACCCAGGACTAAGCAGTAATGTTGGGGGGGAACTGTGCTGGATTGGGGTGGGAGAAAGATGGGCAGAGGAAAAGCGGGGAGTAGGGGTGGGGGGGGGGGAGGAGACGGAGGACCGGGAACCGGAGAAGGAAGTCTGAGGATGGGTGGCGGAGGCTGATCTACTACTGCACCTCTGGCAATGTCCATGGAAATATCACCGGGATTAGCCCCTAAATCAACCCTTATATCAGATCATGCATTTAGGGTAGGTAGGAATGCAACTAGATATGTCCCTGGAAATGGCCTCTCTATATCAGCTCAAGTTTCATACCTTCTAAAAAGCTGAAAATTCAGAAAGAAATCCTGTTGGGAATCCTGCTGGGAATCTCCCCCGGAATATAGCTGGATAACTCACTGCCAAAATCACCATTAGAATCAAACTCAGCCAGAATCATTGTCAAAACCCTGTGGGAATATTGAATATGTAAAATGAATGAATTACGAAGTTATGAACGGAAGAATCAGTGGTAGAAGAGAATATATTTGCGTCAGGGTTATTGAAACGATCATATGCGGACTGCTATGTCTACCGTGCTTTTTTTTTTCATTCAAACGTGAAAAATCCGCTGTTTTATATCCTTAACCTGTTCTCACGACTTTGCTCACTAATAATCACGGTTCCTTCCCTATTCCTCACGACTTTCTCCTTCTGGATGCGCTGACGCCCGTGATCTTGGTATCTCGTGATGTGAGAGTATCCCAACATAAAGCCGTTACCCTTGGCGGTGTAGAAGTGACCAATCGCCGAGAAGTGACCATATGTAATCCGCTGCGGATAGGACTCTGTGTAACATACCACAAAGTTATCGTAGCGTAATAAATCTACAATCAACCCCTGCAACCCTGCTCGCAGTAGCCACATCTCGGGATATATTCTGAGCATGATAGTTCCGGCTATATTCACAACTATGGAACCAAATACGCTCTACGACATGGTTACCCTCACATCCCGCCAAAGCCAACCCAGTACGCAATACGCACCCCTCTCAGTATGACCTCCCCAAAAGCCCACACCCCCCCCCCCCACACCTGT
>Ga0307511_10007048_pt1 | contig 11322 bp, 3 predicted proteins | sample 13_EM_MG_FD_200266 | JGI IMG/M metagenome (GOLD analysis project Ga0307511, IMG submission 200266) | Populus trichocarpa ectomycorrhiza microbial communities from riparian zone in the Pacific Northwest, United States - 13_EM | ecosystem: Host-associated > Plants > Roots > Unclassified | place...
GAACAATAACCAATGCTAACTTAAAAAACAAGTAATGTTGCCATAGAAGTTAAGAAAGCCTCAATAAACCATCTTAAACTGCTCACCATTTACCAACTTCACATCATTATAAAAAAAAACTAGAAGCTATCAGTCTTTTACTGTTTATCAAGATACAAATTATTGTGGATAGTAGTAGTATAAAAATGATTTTGCTATTGCTAAAAAAATTGACTAAGCATGCAATTGGGGGTAGAGATGTCTTTTTCATGGGATACATTTGACATTGCATATTTGATTGGGGGCAAAATAGTACATGAATTTCCTTTTGCTACAATATAAATACTATTTTGCCCTTAAGAGCACAAAAATTAATCTTTAAATGAGGGGTTCTTTTGTCTTTTTAGATAAAAAAAAACAATAAAAGTACTACTATACATTTGTAAGGGAAAAAATATATATGCATAAAGGGATTTATTTGCCTTTTCCTTTTATTAATATAGTTAATGACCGAACTGCTTAAAAATTTAAAATATATTAAAATAATATTATTTTATTTTTAAAAAGTTATTTTTGATATTAGTATATTAAAATAATTTAAAAATATTAAAAAAATATTAATTTAATAAATAAATAAATAAAAATTTAATTTTTTTAAAAAGTATTTTTAAAACATAAAATCATACTTTCAACAGTGAGGGCATAAAAAAAATCCCAATTGTATGGGCATTAAAAAAAAAAAAAAGGGTCATGCACAGCCTCTGTTTGTTTTGCAGCATCATTCCAAGAGTTTCTTCATCTAGCAAAAAACACAGAACAAATGCTCAGCCAACTTGCAAGTAGTGAAATCCTCAGGAAGACTAAAGTTATTTTGAATAGTTCACTCACATAACTTCGCATCCCTTCAGGGTCAATTTCCAGAAGCACACATATCGCCTTCCTAATTGCCCGTGCCATATCACCAGGATCCGGCGATCTGCAAGTACAGTCATGTCCTCTCTAGTAGAACGTCCCACAGCAAGAGAAGTAACAAATTAGCTGTCTGTATGATTTAGGATTACCAGAGGCTTAATACCCACTAGAATGTCTCTAGCAAGATGTACAAACAGTGACAAGCATCTCATAACTAGATGGAGAAGAAACATCTCATGCTACATGCCTCAAGTATGCCTCCTTCGTGTACTGACTGTCAATACTCCACAACTTGCAGCCTCTAATATGGCTATGCATGATGCCTCTATCAAAGACTGCCCTGTGAGTTTGTTGTTCTGGCGCAATCAGCCCTCCTCTTAGACAACTATTATCTCCTAACATCCCATTCTTTGTCTTCCTTTCTTCAAAAGCTTTCAAGCGCGGATCCAAATTCACTACATCTGTGATTGGAGCAATAGATTCCGCATATCAAACACAAACAAAAGTATCATTTCCCAGCATCACTCACTACATCTATTGACTTGTCTGAATAATCTTTCTCTCTATAAAAATAGTAGAAATACACGCATTCTTCATGGTTTTGTCGTCTCTTTCATTTCATTTCAGTGTTATCTACCTATCTATCCACCATCTTCATCAACAACAACGGCAATGGATCATGTCATTTCATCTTTGATTGATTTAAAAGCTTCAGCTAATTCTTTTTTTATCAAATTATGAGCCTCTTGCTTTGGTTTTCGTACCTCTTCTCTCTCTTTTTATTGCCCGAATTCTTCGATCCTTTCTTCTTATTCACGATAATGGTCTCAAATCCACCATTTTAGGGTTTCTGTTCACTTCCATCAAGTAAGTAATTACTTAATTAATTCACTCTTTCATTTTGATTCTTGAAGGAGATTTTATATAATAATCGAATCTCTCTCTCTCTTTTGTTGAATAAAAAACAGGATGGTGCCTGGTGTCAAGACTCAAGGGTTACATAGATGCAGAGAAACAAAAGGTAAGAAAGATGAATTCCTTTTATTATAAATGATGGGTTTTGTTTGTATTTTTTTTTTTTAATTTCTGATTTTGTGGGGTCTGTTTTTAGTTTTTTAATTGGGTTTCGATAACTACGAAAATGTGAATTTTGAATCAGGCCAGGCAGGGGAAACATTAAATGAGATGTTAGTAACTTGATTGTGAAATTCTCCAATTTTTGTTTGTGGGGCTATTTTCTCCTTGTGGCATGGTTGGAAGACCTAAAATTGATAAGCAAGAATTAGATTACATATAATTTATAGAACAAATTAGCTTGGCAAGAAAAGAGATTCTAGTCTTGTCTTTTAAATGTTAAAAAATCATCTTAATTCAAAAATTTAAGCTATAAATTGAGGAAGAACGATTTTATATTAACTCACTAGCATTAATTACTTGATCAAGAGAGTGCAATTGATTAAAGATCAGTCTATATTGAGGTCACGATTAAGCTCCAAGTCATTTAGGGCCACAGGAAGGATGTTCCATGCTAGAAAAGGAGTTTATCTTTCCTGTTGGAAATTGGACAAGGAAATGCAATAAAGGGTGCTTATCGAGCAATATTGCCCTAGTTTATATAATTTCTCTCAACCTTTGACAGTAGACAATGCTCTAACTAAGAGTGCATGTCTTTGGGGAGACCCCATCACCATGGTGTCCTGGCATAGGAGTTTAGAGGCCTTTCTGTATTCTGGACTACCTTTCTTTCTAGGTCTATGCAAAGGGGCTAGTCCAAGGTTCTGCTATTCTTCACCAGGACAACATGTGACTATTGTTGGACTTGACTGAAAGTTGTAACTGGCTATATTATTATTCTACATGTGTTGCATCTGTCTGTTGTGTGCTTTATAGATTTTGGTACATGGTATGAAATATCAGACAGTCAATTGCTCCATTTTCTGTCCCTGGTTTGGCAAGTTCAATTTTTCTTCCCATTTCAGGTACCCGATTCCACCTTTTGATTTCTCCGTTAAAGGAGTCACCTCAATATCAGTGGATGTGCATAAATATGGACTGGCACCAGAAGGAACAAGTGTAGTTCTATAAACCATGATATTAGAAAGGTAAAACTACTATAGGTTTATCTGTAAAAAATTTACCATCTCTCTAGTTTTGAATTTGATGAGCATATTATACTAGTACTTTTAGTTTCCATCATGCTGCCTGGCATTGTGGAACTAGTGTTTAATTCCTATTCTTTTCTTTTTCTTTTTTTTCATTTTGAGCAACTGCTACATCTTGTTATCGGATTTTTGTTCCTGAATTTCAAATTGAAGACCTCTTGCGTTGATCAAATAGTTATTTAGTTTTTCCTCTTCATTATCATTGATTCCAAATTGCATTAATCTTGCATCGCCCACATTGTTAATACAGAGCCATATTGTTGCTTGACTTCTGAATTTTATGTTTCTGTTGGTGGTTCTTTTTATGTAAATTCTTTCTTACATGAGTTTCTTGTGATGGCATCTTGATGGGCATGCTACTGAAAATTTGTGCACTGGGCTTTTTCCCAACAGCATCAATTTGTTGCTGCTAAGTTTTATTAATCTTTATCAGATAAATTATCAGGGAAAACGAGGGCTGATTTTTGGTTGATTATTCTCAAGACTCACATTAGTAAATTGTCAAATGTCTGGGCATTCGTAAGCACTATTAATGTGGAAAAGAGCAGAGCTTATCTTAATATCAAGTTTTTATGCAATAGACTTTTCTAGTTGGCTGTTTGAAGCCTGTGCTTCTGGTGTTCTAATTGTGTTTTCTTTGTGTCCTTGCTGCAGTGACTGAGTGGTCAGGTGGGCTCTATGTCTCCCCTACCATTGCTGGAAGCAGGCCTGGGGATTTGATTGCTGGGGCTTGGTCTTCATTAATGTCACTAGGATTAGAAGGTGCTACAATGCATCTTTCCCTCGTTGCCTATCTAGATGTTCCCTTGAATGCTTGTGGATAACCTGATTTTCATTACATCCTATTGGGTACCTGGAAAACACTTAATCAATAATGGAAGTATCAAAGAGAATACAAAAGGGGTCTGTGCTGTTTGTACCTTCATTTTGCCACTCTTTTGAGTTGTAAATTCTTTGAACCATTGAAAATGAGGCATTCTGTTTAGAGGATCAAGGAAATACCTGAGTTATTATCATTGGAAGGCCAGACATGACAATTGTGGCCATCAGATCAAATGATCTAGACATATTTGAAGTCAATGATATCATGGCATCCAAAGGCTGGCATCTGAATGCATTGCAGAGACCCAACAGGTAGGCTTTTTTCTTTCTTTTTTCCCCAGAAGAACTGTGTTTCTGTAGGGCATAATAAATGCATGGTCATCTCACGTTCTCATTGTCCCCGTTAGAAGTTAGCCACCTTTGGCAGCAAGCTATTGTTCCTTGATTTGAGGCATAAGAGAATGCAAAGGTTTTTTTTTAATAGATTGATTCCAATTGTTTGTAGTGGCTGGCATTGGTTTATTTTCTTGGTATTTCAGTCTCATGAGTTGCGTCTGAGCATGCATTTATGAGCATATTTTTGTACACTGATTACAACTTTTAACGTGGTTGAATCAGCATTCATATCTGTGTTACCCTTCAACACGCACCAGTTTTTGAGGACTTCCTCCGGGATTTGAGGGAATCTGTACGTACTGTAAGTTATTTTCATCAAAGGGGTTATCAAAGTAACTCTGTAATTTTCTTACCTTTAGGGATGTTCATGTTGGCTTTTCGGAGGTGGTAGTGAAGGATCTTCAGTTATGGCTTCATCTGTTTGATTTTTTATTTTCTTTCCTTTTTTCTGAAATCATCCAGGTGAAAGAAAATCCTGGTCCCAGTAAGTGGAGGGCTAGCCCCAATATATGGTGCTGCTGGGAAGATACCGGATAGAGGAATGCTTGAGGAATTGTTGGTAAACTACATGGACAGTACATGCTGATGACATTCCCATGTCATGGGAATCAGAACGTGTTGGTGAAACCTATAAGATGAAATAAAAACTCCATTGATCAATATTTATTTTTTCCATATTCACCTTGCATCGAGTTGTAAGTATGTGGTGCAGTGAAGTTCGGATTCTTAAGCAGTTTAAACCATTCAATCTGGATTCTGGAATATGGATAGTGAACACTCCCTTACCGGACAGGGAGTTCCACTTGAACAGAGCTTGCAGGCTGGGGTCCTTTGACAGTGCTTAAGGCATAATCTTACCTCTTTGACAGCTGTTTTGATTTTTTATGCAGCCAATTCTAAATTAGCTATTAGGTTACGCTGTTATCATGAGTTGATTGAAGTATATGGATCTCCGTAATGCATGGTTCCATCTGTTTTCTCCATTAACCAACCAAAGACAGCATAAAAACATCAAGCTCAGGGAACTGTTGGTTTCCTGTTGTCCTAAACCCCGTTCTGGCCTATGATGTTTGGGCCAATCTACTTACAGAGATTTATCGAGTTGGGACTAGGGAGTCGTTGAAATGGTTAAATGTCATTTCCATGCAAGCTTGCCTTCCTCTTCAATACAAGTCCGATTATTGACTATATGTACAAGTAGACAGGTGCAATTATTACTTCTTCCATCCAAGTTCCTGAAAGGTATCTCCTTCACTAGATATTTACTAGAGAACTAGCTAGGTTTGTGAAGTGTCTTTTGTATCTGTCATGTTTTAAAAAGGTTTTTGCTTTAATCACACCGATGGGAAGTGGGTGTGTGACTGTGTGCTGGGATGTATGGTAATGGGATTCTGTATTTCACAAAATGAGGATGTACTGATGAATTTTGGGGCATGGAGGTGTGTTGAAGTTTTACTTGTGAAATATGCAATTTCACTGCCATGATGTCATCTACTCATGGTGAAATGTCCAGTACGTAGTGTTCTCTACGATATCGCACTTGCCCTGGGTATCCTGGCCATCAACTACTCTTTCTGTATCTTACATGAAAGAGAGAGCAAATATCGTCTGTCTTGGTCAATCTGGTTCATAATTTGCTCCACTGTTTTGGATAAGTCGCCTGTCTAATCATCCACGCATGAAAAAAGTTTTGGCAGGTCGAGGCTCATCTGCTGGTACCCGATATGATTCTATATGATTCCCAGCTCATGTGTAGTCATGGTCGAGGATGATTTCTTGTTAGAAACACTTAGTTGGATGCCTGAATATGTTTCCGGTGAAAAAGACAGAACATTACATTATGCATCAGTTAGGTTTTTTAGATTCTATATGATTTCCAGCTCATGTGTAGTCATGGTCGAGGATGATATATATATATATATAAACACTTGCTTGGATACCTGAATGTGTTTCCAGTGAAAAAGACAGAACATTATGCTTCAGTTGGGTTCTTAGGGATACGGCCAACAATCACCCACAAGACTAGTCACAATAAAGACTGATAAAGGTAAAACCACTCACAATTGGCCAAGACTTGATAAAATGTAGCAGCAGGACTGCTGCATCTGCCTTTTAGAGCTCCGAGACAGGAGTCTGTAATGCAAAACATTTGAATGAATCAGGAGACTATCAAAATCATAACAGAATATTGGACCCATGATAGCTGGTAACACTACTTAAAAAGCAACTGGCCTGTAATATATGGTCCTTGAACAGTCTTAATAAAGTCATGCATGGATTCAATTCTTCTTCTGCACGACCATACCCTTGACATTAGTTACTCACAATTGCAAGGGTTCTTTCTTTCTTCTGCCTTTTCTCGTTAGGGTTATTCTATGATCCTTAAAGCTTCGTATGGAACTATTTTGAATAACAATCATTAATTCTATGGTATTCTTTTCTTTCGATATCTTACCATGTACATTTAGCATCACTGTTAGTCATTCTTGTGTAAAAAAGCTTTGGCAGCTTGAGCCACATTTGTCTGTAACGTTTCGGCTCATATATATGAGCTCTTTGTTTGGGGTCAATCTATCATTTGCAGTTCATTTACCCAGAGAAAAAAAATATATGAAATTTAACTTGGACATAACTAAAATATGTCTACCACAAACAGATATACATAACAATTACTCGAAGGCACGTACTGTAAGAACTGCCCTTTTCATTTATTTTTCCCACTCAAGTTCTTCATAACATAATAATCACACTCACATTTTACAAGCATCAATCACCTATAAGGACATGTTTTCAAACCCATTATTACTTCTTTCTAATTGAAGAAGATATTTTAGAACCATACTTGACTGCTGCATTTTCCTTTCACAGCTCCAACACCAGGTCTGCAAAGCATAACACACAAAACTGAATTAGGAGAGTTACAGCTCCCAACAAAACAAGCACCATTACCAGCCATATGATGCCTGGTACTGTTGCTAAAATTAGGTGATCCATATCATCTCCCTGCTCAATCAATCTTCATAATGCTTGACAATAACAACATGGAAACGATCAAAGAACTAACACTTGAGAGAAACTAGAGCAGAATCTCAAAAGATCCCATATTTAGTCAAAGAACAGATATGTTTGTCTTTTCATTGATCATGAGAATCCGATCCCAGCCATATGTTCCAGAATTTGAGTTCTAAACAGTCAGGTTGTGATCACAACAAATTTAGTGAACGAGTACTTGAAGAAATAAGGCCATTTAGTTATCGTTCTATCAAAGAGCAGTTCTGAGAGGGATTACTTACAGTCTGCATCTGTTTTAATCCAGCATTCCCTGCTTCCATTTGAGTCACAGCCAGTAAACATGAAGTGGGGTGGGTTAGATTGACTCTTGAAGCGCCTTATGCTCCTCTTTGAAAGGGTTCGGGGAACTATGGTGATATCCTCATCCAGAAGCATCTGTCCTCCATTGTTGTTTCCCCCATTGTTGTTGCTCTTCTTATTCTCGGTTTTTGGGGGCTTGTCGGCCTTCCTTGTCGATGTTGAGCTTTCAGGATGAACTTTCCTGTGGAACATGTGTAGGATCTGCACAACACACATCAAGCAGAACTTCACACCTAGGATATTGCACTTATTCAGTATAACAGAAAATATGCTGGGCTCGAAAAATGTGTTCGGTAAATATACATGAGCAAAGAAAAATAATAAAATATAAGGGTTGATCTGTATTTCTGTCTTCTTTTTAGTTTTTTTAATGAGGTCATTTTTTTGAAAGCAAGCATTTTGGACTTGGTGAATTGCGTCATATTTGCTGAGTTTATTTTTTCAAGTTCATTAGATGGTCAGCGGGTCTCTAATAAAGCAACAGTGACAGTATTCTGTATTCCCTCATCTTCCAAACCTCCCAGCACTATCTAGTGGGATTTGAACTTGGAATTCTCAAGTTGGTATTATTGATTCTATATTTATCCAATCAGGATTTTGGCTTAGAAGTTATGGTATCTGTAGACATACCTTGTGCAGTTTTGTTTCTGCTGAAGCAGAATCAACAGTTGCTCCTCCAGCGGAAGTAGAGCTCCTAGAAGAAGCATGGAGCATTTTCTTCTTCAGAATCTTTTTCATGAGATTCACGGCAGATTTATCAGCCTCCTTCTCCACGCGCTTCTCCTCCCTCTCAAATTTAACACCATAATTTTCCTCTGCTATTTTTGTTTTCTGAAATAGCTCGCCAAGTGATGTCCTGTGCTCCTTCTTTGCCACAGGTGCTGTCTCTGACAGTTCAATTGCTGATCCAAAGAGATATCCCTGCAGAGGACAGACTGCATTGGAATCTCGCCCTTCCATTGGCTTGCCACTGAGTGTAATGGTGCTGCCATGACTGCTTCTCCCAGCACTGACATGACTGTTTCTTCCTGATGAGTCATTGCTGCAATCTTCTGCCAGAACCTTCTCCAACTCATCATTGATAAGCTTAAGTTCATTCTCTGTCACTTCAGTCTCTTTCTCAGTTATATTCTCAACAGAGATGGGAAATGTTGGTGTTGAAGGGTCAGTGTTGACTGGCTCCGAACCAAGAGTTCCAATTGCCAGAAAGCCATGGAATAGTTCGGATATTGCGGCTGAAGATTCTTCTTCAAAGTCTTCTTCTTCTTCTCCTTCTTCTTCTTCTACTCGAGCTGCTTCTAAACCAGCAAAAGACTTTCGAAGGTGCTCTTTCTGGGCTTGCCTAAATGTTCTTGTCCCATAGTTCGGTTTCGTGTAGTATTGTTGGTCATCAAGGGATGGCTGTCCTATAAGGCAATTGCAAGGATTGCCTGACACACACGCAAAAGAAGGAGAAAGTTAAATGAACTTGATTCTAATAATGCATTTTGGCAGGAATCCAATCCAATGTCTTGGTTTTTAACCATATTGCGTTAAACTAAGGTACAAATTTAACGAGTTTTCTGCTTTCGCATATTTTTCAAATGAAGTTTATTTCACTAGGGTCTTATGGATGATATTCTATTCATGCAGCGTAGAAAATTATTGCCTTAGCCAAAAGTCTGGAAATATTTCTGTTGTATTATGCTCATCATTTTTGCTTTTCCTTGGTAGACGGTGGTGGCATCGCACATCAGGTTTCTGATGGTGGCTAACTACCTTTGCTGGGAGATTAATACGATCCTGAAATTCAAGAATTTGTCTTCTGTGCAAGTGTATAATACGAGTCATGCATGACAATCTTTTCGTTCTGCGCTTACATTTTGCCTCTCCTCTACATGTGGATAATCTTATATTAACACAAAAATCTAAAGCCATTATTTCCATGGTCATGCCTATATTTGAAATAGGGAAGTGTTTAGCAGGAAAATAAAAGTTGAAGATACCTACCAATAGCAAAATCCTTCAGTGTTTCACTACCATTTTGCCGAAGCTTACGGTGCATCCAACCTAGTAACTGCAATAAAGTGGGATTCAGAAATTAGCTCAAGAAGCATTGAGAAAGATCAATACTTTTCTCTTTTTCACGTGTACAGTAGATTTACCTTCATCTTTTCTCTCTCTTGAGAAATCAACCCTCAGTTTCAATCACTTTGGTTGTTATGAGAAGCTAGGAGGAGTTGCATTTCATAATTACAGGTCCAACTGTTTATGAATAAGATGACAAATACAACCTGGATAAATCCAATGATCTCAGATGAGGGTTGCTGGAGAGAACCAAAAAGATAGTTCCAAGATTTGGGATGGGAATTCTTTGTCAAGATCATATCATGCGGTCAATATGGACAGTGTGTCCTGGACTTTATGAGCAAATGGTTCTGTATAAGCCATGTACTCGTTTGGGAGTGAGGTTGATAAATTCTTTTGCATGATTTCACTTTGATCGCTAAATCTGTAGCAGTGTTTTCACACTGTTGAACATCTTATTGGCCACACATCCGATAGACCTGTATTTGCAGATGCATTTTATGAGAAGCGGCTATGTCAGATGACCCGTGGGCCTTTCGAATTTGACATGTTTGCACACATGCAACTTCTATATTGTTTCAATAACACCAACTGTTGCAACATGGTATTCTACTAGGTACTTCGTGGAAAGACTTCGGACTCAAAATTGGGGACCGAAAAGAATATCATGTCGGAATTTAATGAATTCAAGGACAATCTGACAGAAGAAGATCTTTTCTCATTAGGGCACAATAAGCTGAAATGTCCATTGCTTTCTGGTTGCTCGACCCCAGGGTGTGGTATTTTTCTGAAGGTCCCTTATCAGATAAACTATAATAACTTGTGATTATCTTTAATAAATATCTTGATACTGCATTTTCTGATCTTAAAATTTGCCGCCACGTTTTGCTATTCAGTAAGCAACTTGATGTGCGTATAACAGTTGGGAAGCCTGAAGCTCCGGAATCACAGACATGACTAAAATCTAAAACCTTTTCTTAGTTCTGGTTCCATGGCCAATTTGTTGGAGCTATAATGAACTCCTTGTTTTATTTCCTTGTACAGAACGGAACTCCTCAGAGCCTGATTTTAACATACGGCTATATGACCCACACCGCTTCCTGGCAGTTTTTGCTGTGGATGGCCAAGTTGCCAAAGCTACTGTTCCAGTTGTGTTTTTTCGGAGTAACCGATCAAATATTATAATAATTAGATATGTTTTCTTAGCTCGTTTGCCTGTTTGCCATGAAATACTGACTCTGCCCCACAAGCAACTTCAAGAATGAGCGAGCTGAAAAATAAGAAAAGTGTTTTTAGCTCAGAGACAAAAGGTAATAGAGACATCCTGGATGAGAACAAATACCTTTCCACGCTAGTGTACTCATAACATATTGTTGCCTCTTAATTTGTGCACTATCAAATTGTTGCTTGGAAAAGAATAGAGTTTGATGAAATCATAGCATCATGATCTGCTATGGAATTCAGATTTCAGCCAACACTCACTGATCAACGATCATCATAACTCAATGGTAAAAAAGTGTGGTTAGTAGGAGTTTCGGAATCAAAGGTGAATGACTAAACGAAGTTAAGAAGTCGGCACATATTATTCATGTTTGTTTAGTGATCATCGACT
>Ga0307511_10007050_pt1 | contig 11321 bp, 6 predicted proteins | sample 13_EM_MG_FD_200266 | JGI IMG/M metagenome (GOLD analysis project Ga0307511, IMG submission 200266) | Populus trichocarpa ectomycorrhiza microbial communities from riparian zone in the Pacific Northwest, United States - 13_EM | ecosystem: Host-associated > Plants > Roots > Unclassified | place...
GGGGTGGTGGTCAACGAAATGACCAGGGAAATGAGAATGGCGACTGACAAGGTCACCGTGAATTCACGGAACAGCTTGCCGACGATGCCGCCCGCAAGCTGGAATGGAATGAACACCGCAATCAGCGACAGGCTCATGGAAATGACGGTGAAGCCAACTTCGCGGGCACCCTGCAGAGCCGCCCGCATGCGGCCCATGCCTTCTTCGATGTGCCGCGTCGTGTTCTCCATTACGACAATGGCGTCGTCCACGACAAAGCCCGTGGCAATCGTCAGCGCCATGAGTGAAAAGTTGTCCAGGGTATAGCCCAGGAGGTACATCGCACCGAAGGTGCCGATCAGTGAGACGGGGACGACGATTGCGGGGATCAGGGCGGCGCGGTAGCTGTGCAGGAACATATAGACGACCAGGATCACCATCGCGACCGCTATGAGCAGGGTCTGCTCTACCTGGCGCAGGGAGGCGCGGATGGTGATGGAACGGTCGTAAGTGACGACCAGGTCGATCTTGGGATCAATCGAGGCCCGCAATTGCGGCAGCTCAGCTTTGACGGCGTCCACGACATCGATGATGTTGGCGCCCGGCTGCTGGAATACCTGGACCGACACGGCCGCCTTGCCGTTGTAGAGGCCGTACGTCCGGATGTTTTCCGTGGCGCCGTCCTGCATGTCGGTGACCGTTGCCACGTCGCCCAGACGAACGGTCAGACCGTTGCGGTTGGCGATGATGAGGTTGCGGTACGGCTCTGCTTCCCTCGCGTTGTCATTCGTGTAGATCTGGTAATGAAGCTGGTCGGATTCGATTGCCCCCTTGGGGGCGTTCGCGTTGGCATTGGAAATGGCAGCGCGGATATCCTGCAGCCCGATGCCATATTTCGACACTGACAGCGGATTGATCTCCACCCGCACGGCGGGTAGCGCCGCTCCACCGACATTCACGCCGCCCACGCCGTTGATCTGCGACAGGCGCTGGGAGATCACCGCGTCCGCGGCATCATAGATCTGACCTTGAGTGAGCACGTCCGACGTCATCGCAACCGACATCACTGGAAACAGCGCACTATTGAGTTTTCGATAGGACGGGTTTCGTGTGAGCGCCGAGGGCAGGTCGGCATGGGAAGCGACAATCGCAGCCTGCACATCACGAGCCGCGCCGTCGATGTCGCGGTCGATTCCGAAAGTGAGCTGAATGTTAGTGGAGCCCACGCTGCTGCGCGACGTCATGTCATCTACGTCAGCGATGGCTCCGAGGTGTCGCTCGAGCGGCGTCGCGACGGAGCTCGCCATCACTTCCGGGCTCGCGCCCGGGAGCGAGGCGGAGACGAAGATCGCCGGCGCTTCGATCTTGGGCAAGGGTGCGACCGGCAGGAGGGTGAAGGCGACGATGCCGCACAGGGCAACACCGAACGTCAACAGGATCGTTGCAACCGGTCTTGCGATAAAGGGCGCCGAGATGTTCACGCCGGATCGTCCACCAGCTTGCCTTCTTCGGCTCGCGGCATCCGCTTGGCCAGGCGATCAAACGCAAGGTAAATCACGGGAGTCGTGAACAGCGTGAGAACCTGGCTCACCAGAAGTCCGCCGACGATGCTGACACCTAGTGGATGTCGCAGCTCCGAGCCCGTGCCGGTACCAAACATCAAAGGCAACGCGCCGAAGATGGCCGCCACCGTGGTCATGAGAATCGGCCGGAACCGCAGCAGGCAGGCCTGGTAGATGGCCTCGCGCGGACTGAGTCCCTGGGTGCGCTCGGCATCGATGGCGAAGTCGATCATGAGGATCGCGTTTTTCTTCACGATCCCAATGAGCAGGATGATGCCGATCAACGCAATGATGGTGAGATCGTCACCGGCCAGGATCAAAGCGAGCAATGCGCCTATGCCGGCCGACGGCAACGTGGACAGAATCGTCACGGGATGTATGAAGCTCTCGTAGAGCACACCGAGCACGATGTACATGACGAGTACGGCCGCGAGCAGCAGCAACAACTCGTTGCTCAGATTGCTCCTGAACGCCAGGGCCGCGCCCTGGAAGGTCGTGTGGATGCTGGCCGGTACGCCCGCGCTCTGCTCGGTCGCCTCGATCGCATTCACGGCGGCGCCGAGCGAAGCTCCCGGCGCGAGGTTGAATGACACGGTGGCCGCTGGAAACTGTGCCAGGTGATTGATCAACAGTGGTCGGGATTCGACGGTGACCTTGGCTATCGCCGACAGAGGTACCTGGCCACCGCCCGCTGAGGGGACGTAAATGGATGCGAGTGTGTCGACCGACCGGTAAGACTGGGGATCGGCCTCCAGGATCACCCGGTACTGGTTGGACTGGGTGAAGATGGTCGAGACGATTCTCTGTCCGAACGCATCGTAGAGTGCGTTATCAACTGTACCCACGCTGATGCCCAGGCGCGCGGCGCTGTCTCTGTTGATGGTGACCTGGACGGCCAGGCCATTGTCCTCCTGGTTGCTGACCACATCCGACAGCTCGGGCAGTTGTTTCAGGAGGGACACGAGCTTCGGTGTCCAGGTGGACAATGCAGTTGCATCAGCGCTTTCCAGCGTGAAGTTGTACTGAGTGCGGCTGATGGTGTTATCGAGCGTGAGATCCTGGACCGGCTGCATGTACAGGGTGATGCCGGGAATGTTGGAAGTCTCATTGCGCAGCCGCCGGATGACCCCCGAGGCGGTCAGCGTGCGCGCGTCCCGCGGCTTCAGATTGATGAGAAACCGGCCGCTGTTGAGGGTGACGTTGTTGCCATCGACGCCGATGAACGAGGACAGGCTGGCGACGTCCGGATCTTTGAGAATCGCTTCGGCGAGGGCCTGTTGGCGTGCGGCCATGGCCGCGTAGGAGACTCCTTCCGTGGCATCGGATACCCCTTGGATGAGGCCCGTATCCTGGTCAGGAAAGAAGCCCTTTGGAATGACTACGTACAGCCCCGCCGTGATTACCAGGGTCGCCACCGCAACCCAGAGTGTCAGCCGTTGATGGTCGAGCACCCAGGTGAGCTTGCGGCCATACCAGGCGACCATCCTTGCAAACCACCCTGATTCGTCCGCGTGCTTCTCACTCGCGGAGTGATGCTTCAGCAGGTTCGCGCACATCATCGGGACCAGGGTGAGCGACACGACCGCGGAGATCAGGATCGTCACCGCCAGGGTTACGGCAAACTCACGGAACAGGCGTCCCACGACGTCCTGCATGAACAGCAGGGGGATCAATACGGCAATGAGTGAGACCGTCAGAGAAATGATGGTGAAGCCGATCTGGCCGGCGCCTTTCAGCGCCGCAGCCAAGGGTTTTTCCCCCTGTTCAATGTAGCGCGCGATGTTCTCGATCATCACGATGGCGTCGTCGACGACAAAGCCGGTCGCGATGGTCAGTGCCATCAGAGAAAGATTGTTGAGGCTGAAATCCGCGAGGTACATGACGGCAAAGGTGCCGATCAGGGACAGCGGCACCGACAGACTCGGAATCAGGGTGGCGCGCACGTTCCGCAGGAACAGATAGATCACGAGCACGACCAGGATGACGGCCAGGCTCATTTCCAGCTCCACGTCACGGATGGAGGCGCGAATGGTCGTGGTGCGGTCCGTCAAAATAGCGACATCAACGCCGGGGGGCAGCGCGGATTTCAGCTGCGGCAGCAGGTCGTGGATGCGGTTGACCACGTCTACAACGTTGGCCCCGGGTTGGCGCTGCACGTTCAGGATCAACGCCGGTGTGCTGTTCATCCAGCCGCCGAGTTTCGTGTTCTCAGCCCCCGAAACCAGGGCTGCAACGTCTTTCATGCGAACGGGCGAGCCGTTGCGGTAGGCGACGATGATATTTCCGTACTCGTCCGCGCTCTTGATCTGATCGTTGGTGTTGATCGTGTACGCGCGGGCCGGGCCATCCAACGTGCCTTTGGGGCCGTTCTGGTTGGCTACGTTGATCGTCGTTCGCAAGTCATCGAGATTGAGGCCATAGGCGGCCAACGCGCGGGGATTGACGACGACTCTCACAGCGGGCCGCTGGCCACCGCTGATACTCACGACGCCGACGCCCTTGAGCTGGGAAATCTTTTGCGCGATGCGCGTATCCGCCATGTCCTGCACTTCGGTCAGTGGCATCACCGCCGAGGTGATACCCAGAGTCAGGACAGGTGCGTCGGCCGGATTGACCTTGGCATAGATCGGCGGCGCGGGCAGATCCTGGGGCAGGAGGTTCTGACCGGCGCTGATTGCGGCCTGGACTTCCTGCTCGGCCACATCGATCGGCAGCGTCAGGTTGAATTGCAACGTGATCACGGAGGCGCCGGCCGAGCTCGTCGAGGACATCTGGTTCAGTCCGGGCATCTGGCCGAACTGCTTTTCCAACGGAGCCGTGATGGCCGATGTGATCACCTCGGGACTGGCGCCCGGGTAGAAGGTCTGGATCTGGATCGTGGGGTAGGCGACCTCCGGCAGTGCCGACAACGGCAACTGCAGGTAGGCGATCAGGCCCACGACCAGGATCGCCACCATCAGCAACGTGGTGGCGACCGGGCGGAGTATGAAGATGCGTGACGGATTCATGCGTCTGCAATCATTGCGGGGCGGGCTGCTGCCCTCGATTACGGTGCTGCCCGGTCCCTTTGCCGGGGCCCCCCTTGTGTTGAGGGGCCGCGGTCTGGGGATGTTGAGGCGTATTGGCCGGCAGAATCACGGACGCGCCGTCCCTGAGCCGGTCGCCACCCTCGGTCACTACGATGTCGCCTGAATGCAGGCCCTTGGTTATCGCAACCCGTTCGCCGTCGATCACTCCCAACGTGACTGGTCGGACCGACACGGTGTTGTCAGCTGTATTCACCAGGTACACGAATGTACTGACGACGCCGTTGGGCGCTCCGCGGTGCACAGCCCCACCCGGTATGACAGTCTGGTCATGCAACACGTTCACGACGAGCTGGATGTTCACAAACTGGTTGGCGAACAGCCGGCCATCCTGATTGTCGAACAAGGCACGCAGCTTGATCGTGCCGGTGGTTATGTCGATCTGGTTGTCGACGGTTTTCACCGTGCCTTCACCTATTTTGGCACTGTTGCCCCGATCGTAAGCATCCGCGGTCAGCGTGACGCCGGCCTGCATTTGCTGCATCAGGGTGTTCACGTTGTCTTCCGGGACCGCGAAAATCGCCGAAATCGGCTGCAACTCGGTCACTACGACGAGCCCGTTGGTGTCGCCGGGGGTCACGTAGTTCCCCTGGTCAACCTGGCGCAGACCTACTCGACCCGTCACCGGCGAGCCGATGTGGGTGTACTCGAGATTGATCTGCGCGGTTCTGACCGCCGCCTGGTCGGATTCGACCACGCCCCCGTCTTGATCGACGAGCGCGCGCTGTGTATCCAGCTGCTGCTGCGCCACGGAGTCCTCCTTGATCAGCTCCTCGAAGCGTTTCAAATCGAGCTTCGCGTCCGCCAGCAACGCCTGGTCGCGTCGCAGATTGCCTTTGGCCTGCTCGAGGGCAGCCTGGTAGGGGCGGGGATCGATCTCGGCCAGAAATTGGCCGGCCTTCACGAGCTGACCTTCCTGGAAGGCAATCTTCGTCAGGATGCCGCTGACCTGCGGCCTGACTGTGACCGTGGCGAGGGGCGTGATCGTTCCCAGAGCGGGAATCCGGACTTCGATGTCGCCAGAGGCTGCTGTTGCCACCGTCACCGCGACAGCGCTGTTGGGGCCGCCACCGCCGGCGCCCCTACCTCGGCCTCCACCGCCGCCCATCGCCGATGCACCGCCACCCCCGCGGGCTGGCCCGCCGCCTTCCAGCGCGGCCAGTTCCTGCTGGTGCTTGTGGTGTCTCAGCACGAGCAGTACCAGCACCACGAAGGCGATCACTACCAGGAGGATTACGCGATATCTGCGGAAGAAGGACTGCGGCCGGTCGGCCGAGGCATTAGTCTCGTTATCTTGTTCGTTCACCACTTATCCACCAGCTTTCGACTCCCTGCCCGTCGCATTTGAAAATAACCCGCGACGGGTACCCATGTCCCGACCGTTGACCGCGCAAGAGCGGCAGAAGTTTCCTGGCTTTCGTGCTTCAGACGCTGTAAGCAAGTGTTGCCTCGCAACGCGCGGAAGTGCTTGACATACATGGGGTATTGTGCAGGAACACGACAGCGTCCCCGCTCCCGGCATCTTAATTGCTGTGCGCCCTCCCATGTGTATTTCATCCCGGTTGTTGATCGTCGGAATGCTGTCATTCGTCGCATTCGCCGCGGTGGGTTGCAGCGGTACGGCTCGGTTGCCATTGGAGGCGGGGGTGGGCCCGAACCCGCAGATTCCGCCACCTGAAAAGTCGCTGTTACCGACTCTGTATATCGCGCCCGCCAAGGGATGGCCGCCTGGTGGTAAGCCCGTTCCCGGTGACGGTTTGAGCGTTACGACATTCGCCACCGGTCTCGACCATCCGCGCTGGCTGTATGTACTGCCAGACGGAGATGTGCTGGTCGCAGAAACAAACGCGCCGCCCAAGCCCGAAGACGGCAAGGGTCTGCGGGGTTGGGTACAGAAAAGGATCATGAAGCGGGCAGGCTCCATTACTCCCAGTGCCAACCGGATCACCCTGCTGCGGGACACGAAGGGGGCGGGCGTCGCTGAGCAACGGTTTGTGTTCGCGGACAAGTTGAATTCGCCATACGGGATGGCGTTGATGGGCAATCAGTTCTACGTGGCCGACTCGGACGCGGTGCTGAGCTTCCGCTATGTCGAAGGCGCGACCCGGGTCGAGGGGCCAGCCGCGAAGGTGGTCGATCTTCCCGCGGGTCCCATCAATCATCATTGGACCAAAAATCTGTTGGCCAGCCAGGATGGGTCGCGGCTGTATGCCACTGTGGGGTCGAACAGCAACGCCGGCGAGAATGGGCTCGCGGCGGAGGAGGGCCGGGCGGCTGTCTGGGAGATCGACCCCGCCACCGGGCGCCATCGGATTTATGCATCGGGCCTGCGCAATCCCAACGGCCTCGCCTGGGTGCCGGCCACGGGAAAATTGTGGGCCGCGGTGAATGAGCGCGACGAGCTCGGAAGCGATCTCGTGCCCGACTATATGACATCGCTGGTGGACGGTGGGTTTTATGGATTTCCCTACAGCTATTACGGCGCACATCTCGATCAGCGCGTGCAAGAGCAGCGGCCTGACCTCGTTGCCAAGGCCATCGTGCCTGACTACGCGCTGGGCGCGCATACCGCTTCGTTAGGACTCGTGTATGACCCCGGCAAACCGGGACATTCATCAGGCCCGTTCTCGCAAGGGATGTTTGTTGGCCAACATGGCTCGTGGAATCGCAAACCGCGCAGCGGCTATCGGGTGCTGTTCGTTCCATTCCGGGATGGCCAGCCTTCCGGGGCCCCGATCGAAGTGTTGACAGGCTTTGTAGATGAGAAAGGCGAAGCCTTGGGCCGTCCCGTCGGCGTGGCGCTGGACAAACAGGGCGGACTTCTGGTCGCCGACGATGTGGGCAATACGGTCTGGCGCGTCGTGCCGCGGCCGTAGGCGGTATACTCTGACGAATGCAGAGTCCCCAGATCGAGCCGGCCGACGGCCGTAAGAATCACACTAACTGGGTCTGGCTCACCGCACTGGGCATCGTCTACGGGGATCTCGGGACCAGCCCGCTTTATACGTTGCAAACCGTGGCGCAGGCGATGGGTGGTCAGTTCACCACTGAGAGCGCCTTAGGGATTCTGTCGCTCATCTTCTGGACGCTGATCATCACCGTATCGGTGAAGTATTGCGTCTTTGTCATGCGAGCGGACAACCACGGCGCCGGTGGAATCATGGCGCTGATGTCGCTGATCGGGGCCAACAGCTTTCGACACGGAGCAAGAATTCTCACAGTGATGGGACTGCTCGGCGCTGCTCTCATCTATGGCGATGGCGTCATCACCCCGGCCATTTCGGTTTTGAGCGCGGTGGAGGGCGTCAACGTCGTGACCGACGCGCTCAAACCCTTTGTCATGCCCATCGCCGTTTTCATACTGGTCGCGTTGTTTGCGGCGCAGCGTTTTGGCACCGAGAAGATCGGGCGAGCCTTCGGGCCGATCATGCTCCTGTGGTTTGGCGTGATCGGGTTGCTCGGTGTGACGGGAATCGTCCGCAACCCGCACGTGCTCGTTGCAGTGAATCCGCTCCTTGCCATCGAGTTTCTCGCGCACAGCGGCCGCGTCGGACTGCTGGTGTTGGGCGGAGTTTTCTTGTGCATCACGGGAGCTGAGGCACTGTACGCCGACATGGGTCACCTGGGGCGCGGGCCCATCCGGCGCTCCTGGTATTGGATCGTGCTGCCGGCCTTGCTGCTGAGTTATGCCGGGCAGACGGCGCTATTGATTGAGAAGCAGACCATCAGCGGCAATCCGTTTTTCCAGCTGGCACCGCCCTGGGCGGTGTATCCGCTCGTGGTGCTGGCGACGCTGGCGACGGTCATTGCCAGCCAGGCCATCATTACCGGCTCTTTTTCGATGACACGGCAGGCCATGCAGCTCGGCTGGCTTCCGGGTGTCAACATTCGCCAGACATCCGATGAAACGTACGGCCAGATCTATGTTCCGGCCGTGAACTGGATGATGATGATCGCCACAGTCGCAATCGCGATTGCCTTTGGAAGCTCCGACAGACTGGCGGGCGCCTACGGCACGGCTGTGGCAACCACCATGTTGTTGACGACCTGTCTGTTGTACGCGGCCATGCGCAGGATCTGGCGTTGGTCGGCGGTCCTGTCGCTCGCTGTCGCGGGTGTATTTATCTTCGTCGACATCGCGTTTTTCTACGCGAACCTGCTGAAGATTGCCGACGGTGGCTGGTTGCCTCTGACCTTGGGTGCAGGCCTCTTTTTCATCATGACTACCTGGCGCTCAGGCGTGGACTGCGTGCATGACGCTCTGGTACAACCCAAAGAAGATTCCCAGAAGTTCCTGGATGAGCTGGCCGCGGGCAAAATACCGCGCGTACCGGGGACGGCGATCTTTCTGACGAAATCGCCGCAGAAGATTCCGCCGCTGATGATCTATCACGTCCAACACATGGGATCGCTTCACGAGCGGGTCGTGACGCTGACAGTCGAATTCGCGGAAGCCCCGCGGGTGCCGGAAGAGGCACGCTGCGAGGCGGAGCACATAGCCGAAGGAATCTGGCACGCCACCGTGCGGTTCGGTTTCCTGGAGATTCCCGACCTGTGCCGTGCGCTGGCCAACCTGAAGCACCTCGACCCGCTGATTGACACTGACGGGGGAGTTTATTTCGCGGCGCGGGACCTCATCGTCCGCAAGCCCGGCCACGGCAAGCTCGCACATTGGCGGCTGCCGGTGTTTGCGTTTCTCTATCGCAATGCTGTGAAAGTAGTCGACCGGTTCCGCCTGCCGTCGCGTAATGTTGTGGAAGTCGCCAGAAAGATCGAAGTGTAGAGCGGGGAAGTCCTGGAGCGTCGTTTTTTTGCGCCGCTTGCGGGCACTCCTGCGGAAGTCAGATACTGGAGGGCGGATGAGTTTTAGAAGTTACCTGCTGCGTCCGCGCGCCGCGTTGGTTGCCCGGGTTGCGGCTATCACGTGTCTCGCGGGCGCATGGGTCTTTGCGGCGGATGAGGCGGAAGCACCCTTTCTGAAGGAAAATGACGCGGCCATGTCGAAGATGATGGCCGCCATGGCGGTGAAGCCCACGGGCGATGTCGACCGGGACTTTGTGGCCACGATGGTGCCGCATCACCAGGGGGCGATCGAGATGGCGCAGGCGCAGTTGCGGTATGGGCATAATGAGCAGTTGCGACGGATTGCACAGGAGATCATCGTGGAGCAGACACAGGAAATCGCCGTGATGCGCCTGGCGATCGAGGACCCCAGGAAATGAAGTCGACGGCGTTCGCGCTGCTGACTGCAGCTGCCTTGCAGGTAGCGGCGGCGTTCGCGGGTCAGGCGCCCGGTTCTGTGTCGGCGCCCAATATTCCCATCACACACCGCGACCGGGTGTACGCGGCCGAGCAGTTTTCCAACACGATCTCCGTGACCGACCCCGCCGATAACACCTTGCTGGGTGTGATCCGACTCGGCGATTCGTCACCCGGCAACTTCAGCCCCTTGTACCGGGGGCAACTGCTCGTTCATGGCATGGGATTCTCGCCGGACCATCGCACGCTGGTCGTGGTCTCGATCGGATCCAACTCGGTTGCTTTCATCGATACCAATACGAACGCGGTCGAGCACATCACCTATGTGGGCCGCTCCCCGCATGAAGCCTTCTTCACGCCGAACGGCGCCGAAGTCTGGGTGACTGTGCGCGGTGAAAACTACATCTCGGTGCTGGATCCCAGAACGTACGCAGAGAAAACCCGCATCGTGGTCCCGGGCGGTCCGGGCATGCAGATATTCTCGCCGGACGGCAAGTACGGATACGTCTGCTCCTCCTTCAATCCTGAGACGGTCGTGGTCACCGTCGCCGACCACCAGATCGTCGGGCACGTACCCCAGACGAGTCCTTTCTGTCCCAACATCGCGGCGACACCGGACGGCAAGCAGGTCTGGCTGACATTGAAGGATGTCGGCAAGACGATGGTATTTGATGCACAGCCGCCGTTCGCCGTATTGCGGACGTTGGATACCGGTCCGATTACCAACCACGTCAACTTCGCACGCAACGGCAAGGGACTGTTCGCGTACGTCACCGTTGGCGGTTTGAACGTGGTGAAGGTGTTCCGGGCTGCCGATTTCACGCAGATCGCGACGATCCCGGTTGGCAAGCTGCCGCATGGGATCTGGCCATCCGGCGACGGCAAGCGGATCTATGTCGGAATCGAGAACGGGGACAGTTTGACCACCATCGATACGCAGACCAACAAGGTGATGGCCGATGTGCCGATCGGGCAGGCGCCGCAGGCAGTTGTCTACGTCCCGGGTGCGGTGATCGAGGGGAACGGCACTGAGGGGCTGCAGCCGCTCGGCGTTGCGGGTGAAGCGGCGCATCTCGCTCTGGCGCCCCTCGAAGCAGGCAGCGCGGGTGACAGAAGCAGCGCGGGAGCGCCGACCAGCGTGTCGTTGTTTGATCAGGGCCTGTTGCAGGTTCTGCAGGCGTCGGCAACCGGTCTGCAGCCGAGGCAGCCGTATCTGCTCGCACTGGCGGAACAGCCCGACGGAACGGGTACCTTGCAGCCGCTCGCGTCCTTCATGACGAACACGACGGGGTCCGCGATCGTGAATGCTATCGGCCCCATTCGGCAGATCGTGGAAGTGAAGGCATCGACGATGCGTCGCTACCTGGTAATTGCGTCCGGGTCAGCGGCGCATCCCGGACCGGTCGTTCAGGTTCAGGTGCGGTAGGCACCTGAA
>Ga0307511_10007051_pt1 | contig 11320 bp, 9 predicted proteins | sample 13_EM_MG_FD_200266 | JGI IMG/M metagenome (GOLD analysis project Ga0307511, IMG submission 200266) | Populus trichocarpa ectomycorrhiza microbial communities from riparian zone in the Pacific Northwest, United States - 13_EM | ecosystem: Host-associated > Plants > Roots > Unclassified | place...
CTATGAAACTCGCATCGAATTTGCGACTACCTACCTGCGGGAAAAATGCATGTTCAAACTCTTGTAGTACCCAAGTCCAACAAATGTTAGTTGGGCTGGATAGGGGAAGTATGCGGGGACACAATTTTGAGGGCTTTGCTCATAGAATGTTGCTGAATGGCGGTGATTTCAACGTATGTATTGGCCTATTGCGCTTTTTTGTCCGACTGCGATTTGCAGATGAAAGTACCCCCAGGTTGAAGAAGCCACAAAGATTTGTTCCCGGTAGAAAGTACAAAGAAAGCAACGAAGTGGTTTATTCAACGGATGGATCAATATATCCGTTATCACTAACTACTCTACAAACAAAGCCAGTGGACTGGAAACTAGATGCATTACTCGGCCTCGGAGATGGGGGACCAATAGATGAGGGCACTGATGACGGGGAGCCAATGGATGAGGGACCGAAGATGGAGAACCAATGGCTTTATATACTTATTGCTCGTTCTGTGCTGTTACAGCAGGCTTTCCGTTTATTTTTCTATTATTGGTGTTCGTAGCAATCTATGTCAAGCAAGAGGCCAAAAATTATGAACTCTCTAGTTGCTTACTTTTCTCTAAAGAGTATAAACGTTACAATTACACCGCCACCTACGCTTGAGTTGAGTAAGTACCTGATATGAGTCTTCACCCCCATAGTGGTTACTTTAGGATAATACACTTCCACTTCTACATCCACTTCCACCTTGGTCAAATACATGTATATGTAGTACATTTTGGGACACGTGATTTTTCTACTGGAGGGTTGAGGGACTGCTTGTGGTTCTTTTGCCTTTGTTTGTTTTGATGTAACAGTGGGGATCAATCCGTTGCCCTTGACTAGGTAGCGTTGAATCGTGAGTATTTATCTCAGAGTGTCAACTTCACTTGTTGGCGCTTTCCATATTATGCTTCCTAAGTAATTACATAGTCTACAAGTTAACGTCCATGCTAACTGCCGTGCAGAGGTAGGCCTACAAGCAACTTCTAAGGAGGGGTAGGTAGAAACTCTAGAAAGAAGGCCCTTTGAGAGATAGCATTAAAAAGTATCATATAAGCAAAACCAATAAATCCCCCGAGTAATTTTGACAAATTTGTACCTGTCGATCCTTTTAGCCAGACTACAGTGCACCTTGTTTACAACCTGTCGATCCTTTTAGCTAGACTACAGGGCTCTTTGTTTACAAGTGTAACGTACCGGTATGCTAAGCCGAAAGTGCAAATATAGCTAATTAATATAATTACAAGTTATTTTCGCCCGATTGTCAGCTAATTTTGGTATTTGGTTGTTGGTTGGCAAGTAGCCGTCGCGGGATCGATCCCCCCGGTATCTTAAACCGATCTCGTACCGGCTAAGTTCACTTGCAATCGTGATACTGTGCTTAGGCTTATCCTGATCCTCTTTGTGCTCTATGTAACGGCCTCTAGCTATTAACAACTCAAATAGCATACAAACAACTGCTAGATTAAGTGGGCTGACGCGATGACATTTTGACGTTTAACGTCTGTTTTTTTTTTGTTTTTTGTTTTGCGCACGTTCTTCGGCGGCTTGCGAGCCAGCACGGACCATAACCGAAATTAAAAGCGAACCCCGCATGTGTTCATGTGCACGGATGAAGTTTCGGGTTGTAGGGCACGATAACCAGATAAGGGGTGAAAAATATTTGACAAATTCATTAAACATTGCAAATTTTAGGAATGATTGAAGGATTCAGGCGCCAAAAAAAAAGCTATTTTGTTAGTGATCATGCCAACCAGACTGCTATTTTGTGATTGATTTTAGAATCAGAATCAGACATTTTTAATTCTTTCTCTCTTGATAAAAGTAAAGATCTAGACCAAAGGTTCACAATCATGGGACATGTTTTATGTGATCAAACAGTTGTGGCTTCCACCAGCCCCAGAAAAGCATAAACACCGGCACAAATCCTGCGCCGCATTGGCGCGCGCCTCTGCCGATCAATTACCTATGCCCAGTCCCGGATCGCAGCCACCAACGTACCTATGCCTATCAGTAAAAAGAAAGTGCTTAGCAAAATACCGATATCAGTCTGCATATCGATATCAGGCTACAATTTACAAGGTTACATTTTTGACATATTCACCCGGAGTAATGAAAAAGAAACACTCTTCTTACTCCCGCTCCTCTTCACCCTTGAATTTTTCCCCTCTGCCCCCAATATTCATGATCATGAGCACAAATCAATGCACCAAACTCCCATGATCCCTACCTACTAAAGTTGCACGCACTTCTCTTGCATTGCACCTAACGAATTACGTGCATGTCCATCATGCCATGTCGAACTGGACTGCATCGGCCAAAGCCAGACATGCACCGAAGATCCGCCCCCATTGGTAATTTACTAAATTACAAGGACCGGGGTTTGAGAATCGCCCGGATATATTTTAAATATTTATGGGCGGGGTTGCGCGGCAACGAAGTTGAAGGCCCAAAGAGGGAATGTAAGCATGTAAATAAATATCTAAAAGGGAACGTGTACGTTTGCGCACCTTGCTGCCAATATTTACTTCTATTGGAGCGACGCGAAAACTAGGCGGTGATTCGTTTTGAAAAAAAAAAAAAACCCCGCTTGACTTGACCTAGTATAACTCGATGTGCATGCTATGTTTTTTATTTATTTCCCCCCCCCCCCCAAGATCATGATCATCTGCAACAGCAAGACAAAAGATAAGATGAATATCCGTCACGTTCATAGATTTGCGAGCGTTTCACTGCAGGAACGTTACCCCACCTAACCGTTGTTTATGACTATTCTGGGATATTAGCAGGGGGGTACTAGCCGAGGTGCACACTCAGGTTGTGCAAATGACGGGCGTGAATACCAACTTGAGGTGTAGCGAGTGATCAGGAGATGATGTAAATTTGCAGGGGATAACCCTCGGCTGCAGGGTAAACAATGTGCGCGTGATTCAGGGTCTGGCCTAACTAGGTCTCTGAAATAGTCTGTGGTGTTACACAGGGAGTACTATAGTAAGTATTGTGGAGGGGCTAGGCTTGTGTCGGTTGTGGCCTGGGAAAATGTCTACGCCCTCTGGTAATGTTACCCTGAATCGTGGTCAATGGAAGGTTCCACGAGACAAGACAACAGGCACAAAAACAAGGAGCAGGTTCATTCACAAGACGACTCTCCTCTGCTTACACATATTATAAGCCAAGCTATCTACAGTACATAGCAATGTAGTATCCATATATGATAGTATTATAGACGCCCACACGCACGTGTACGGCAGAAGTAAGTGACCCAGACTCGAATGCCACGAGTATACCTACCTCATCTAAACCCCCATACTTTCAATTCCTAAATGTAGTGAATAATTAAATTATCACTGTCGCAGTGTTATATAGACCATGACTGCCAACCCTGAAAGAACTTATCTCATAGAACTATAAACTGAATGACCATATACATATACTAATGGCCTGTTCTCGTCTACATCGAAGCTGACCCAGACGTTGCTCACTCCCCAACTACTGTACCCGCACCACTATTACCCTCAATTCCCCCACACACCTCGTATATTTTCATTATTGGGTGTGTTGCCAAGAGCCATATTACATATTTATCTGCCATTATCAAAATGTGCGGGGTGGTATTTAGAATGTGTAATTAATCACCTTAATCTTGATATAAAAGTTAAGTGTTCAGGATCCGCAAAAGTTTTCATGCTTAGCGAATCTCATTCTACGCGTCACATCTGAGAGTTTCGATCGATTTCCCATGCTCATAAAAATATTCAGAAGATATCTTTTTCCCCTTCAATATTTACGTTATAACTGAGTATTTAATTTTATTTACCCCTACTACCCTACCACCCCACCCCTTACTTTGTGAATTCTACTACTTTAGTACTCTTGCTGTCAACGTTTAACATTTCTATCTCCCGGTTGTTCATCATCCAATTACTTGTGCAACCAGTCCCCCTTCGTAGGCCGCGCTATATCCCTCACTTTTAGCTTCCATGACACATGTACGTAATTTACTATATGTACATGTCCGTGTGACCCTCTCAAATCGACATCAGTACCATGGACCCAGTAAGTACCCTACCGAAATGTGGGGTCATATCATCTCATATCATTGATATCCGTCAACTTGGAATATTCCCTGAAACTCGAATGAAGCAATCACTACCGTGATCATTGATACTTTTTATTTTATTTTTTACAATATCATATCAACTTGCTCTGCTTCATGTTCCTTTGCAAGATCTCAAACACGCCCGAATAGTCTGCTTACTGCTCGAACTCCATAATCCGCGCCCTAAGCGGAGCTATCTTACCCCTCACTGGCCGACGCGCACAGCACATAGCTGGCTGCATTGCATGCGCACACTGCACATATCAATGGCCGCAGTGAACTCCACCTAAGCTTCCGTACCATAGAGTACTCGAGGATATGTTCACACGGCCGAACTCCTCCAGCCATTGCGATTACGTATAACATTCTTCCTGCAACATAACCTCCACCCCACCCAATTGCAAACCCCCAGGCTCATTCACCTGTAAACCTCGCACATATCAATTAATAAACTTCTTTTTCCTAAATTGAATCCTTAATCAACCTTAATCGGGCACCAAAGCTTCTTCTCCACCAGCCTTGGCTACACCAGGCTACCTGAAGCCCATAACCCTGAGATACTCCCACGGAAGTATACATACCTACCTACTTTCATACCTAGAGTGTTGTGCCGGTGCAATGCCGCCTTAGCCCCCGAGACCCCTCTTAGCTACTGCAATCGCTTGCTGGCGCGCAGTACGCTTGCGGGGGCTTACATTACCGACAACCACCATCCCTCGCACCTAACTGGCCAGGTCATGGGCCATCCATATCACACGTGCGCTGTCTCATTCAATGGGAAGACGTCGATGTCGGCGGCATTGGCAGAGGACAAAAACCAGCAGCTCTGTTGACCGATTGCTCGGGCTTCATTGACTTGACGTTTTTAGTAAATCAATTTTGGGCGGTGATAGAATACGGCTGGTGCAGAGTTACGTTTCGAAGCATAAACATAAATAAATACCAGACGAACTCAATTCCCCCCATAGAAACTATAAACCCACACGTAAGGTTCTTGCCCTCACGCACCCCGAGGCTTTCTCAGTCTCATCTCCACGCACATCTCGGCCTTTGTTCCTCGATATCGATCAATTCCGGTGGAGAAAAGGCAAATAAGGCCACCCGCTCCCCTGCTACTGCGCGTCGAAATTTCTTCACCTTGGGACTTGCAATCTACGCTCGCGATTCGAGATCTCCTCTTCTCTCACTCTTTTCTTTATTTTTTCTCCCTTGACAGCTCAGCGCGCGTTGCAGCGTGCAGACAACACACCACCACCACCACCACCACCACTCCAGGTGTGCTAAAACCACCCCGCCCAGCCCAAGCCTGGTCGGTCCTCCAGTGTATCAGTGTATCCCAGTCTGTTAGCCAGGCTACGAAAATCGCGCGTAGCCCACTGTTCCTAGATCTGGTCTAATTACTCATATTATTATTAGACCATCTCTTATCCATAATCCCCCGGCTCCTCCTCTCACTCATTCCCTTCTCCGTTCGTTTCGCTTCAGTCGAACGGAGTCTTTGCGTGTTTCTCGAATCTACCCCACAGACTTCCAACCTACGTCAAATCACAAGCTCGTCAGCAATCCAACCCACAACAACACAGAATCAAATTTAACCATCCATCATGCTTCTTCCCAGTGCTTTGAGCTGTGACGGCGGTCGCGCACTTCCGTCATCTTCAACAAGCATGCTTCTGTCCCCCGTTCCACGACATGCCACGCTCAGCATTCCACAAGTCGCTCTTTTTGCTCAAACTCCAGCAGTCGATAGAGAAGATACTTCCCTCCGAACCGGCGCGGTAGAGGGAATATTCATGACATGCAAGAAACTGCACCAGATCCTTTCATTAGAACCCCCGCGGAGCGCGTCCCCGTCCGTGTCCTCAAACCAGCTCAGCGCGACTACCCAGACGCACAATGCCTTTAATCGTGTCATTGCTTCACCATTGCCATCCACAGACGCGACGGAACGAAATCGCGTGCCACAGACAGTGCCTACCTCAAGTAACGCGCCAAACAGACTCGCAGTACCCTCAGTTACTCAAGCCCCACAAACACCAACACCAAGGAAGGCAAATGTGATGCGCGTACCAAAGACACCAATGCGACGGAATAAGCGCCGCCAATCAGATATCGACAGCGATGAAGATGATGGGTTTTACCACATCCCAGTACAAAGTCAAAAACGTCCACGTTTGACTACCGTGCCCGCTTCAACTATTAATCGATCGGCAACAGCGACAAGGTTCAACCGGCGATGTCGGCAATTGAGGATCAACACACCGCACCCAGCAGCACTACCTGAGCCTGCTGTCGCTTCAACCTCGAATGCCTTGCAGCTCTCAGAACTTCACCAGCCTTCACCACACCAGGAAAGTTCGCAGATGGAAATGGAAATTACCCCAACTACACAGGCCGACAATAGTGCCCGCGATTGGAGCAATGCAGAAGACCGACTTCTTGTTGAGATGGTCCTACAGAAAATGAGACTCTCACCCCGGGATTGGGCAGATTGTGCAAGAAGCCTCGGGCGGGACCCGAGGACGGTTGGAAATAGGTGGGAAATGATTGTGGAAAGCCTCATGGGGGGGGCTGGAGCCGCACCGAAGCGAAAGAGGCTGGAAGATAGTGAAAGGAGATAAAGAGTGGCTCCCTACCGTGTTTTCCACGACCGTACTTGCCTCGTTAGGTTCTAGGCTCTGGATAGGACTGTGTAGGGTAGAGCGCAAAGGGAATGGTATTGTTAACGACCAGATATACGGCGCGTTGATTTTTTTTCCTGTTTTCTATTTAGCATTGAATTGCATATACCCTGACTGATGTGTCACAGTTTGCGTCCTTGACATTGTACTTTTATTGCTTCCTGTTTGCTTTACTTCTCTCATGTGTTATTACCGGGTGATTTGAAAAATCGGTTCCATGGTTGGATCTGTGTTTGGGTTCGCATCATCTTGCACAGAATGCGGAGGAAGTATCCGGAAGTGAAAGGGGAGGAATGGTATAACGCGCCCCCGTGGCGGGTTCCTTGTCTTTTTATCGTATCCCCTTTCATTCTACTAACGAATCCCCTTGACTTTGCTTGTTACGCGTTTTTTTTTTCCTGCGGCTTAACGAACGGCCTGATACGACTATTGCAGAAAATGTTTATGCTGCGTTATGTCTGGTTAACTGTCTCCATCAGGTTTTGTTGTTGGTTTTTGCTTTACCTTGGGTTAGCTCTACTACTTAGGATGGATTCGCTCCTGTATTTTAGTTTGTCGTTTGGCTTTGCTCTGATTGCGTGGGAATGGGATTGTATTATATTTGGCACTACGGGGAACTGGGATTTTCGGGTTTTTGTTCGCTTTTGTATAAAAGTTGCTGATTAGGCTTGGATGGGTCCTTGTAGGGATTGAAGGTGGAAAAAGAGGAGGTATCAGTAGGGATTTAGCTGAGGGATATCAGACGGCAGGACTGGGTAGGATAGGGTCAGCTTTGAGAATATACAAAACTGGAAGAACACACATTTCATGGTACTATGGGTGAACGTTTTCTGCCTACTTTTGATATTGGCAGCATGGGGCTTCCATGTTTCGTTCTGCCAGTGGCCCATGCACCTTGATCGAATCCTGGGAATGAATAGACGCGCTATCGATAAGCCTTATGTCAAATCTAGCGTGGCTAGCAAATAAACAAGGAGGCGGGATTGTTCATAGGGCTTAGTGCCGGTCACTGCACTGGTACCGTGCGCGAGTGGCACATGAATGCTTGTTTGGTGTTGATGGCGGTGGCGGTATGTATCCAGGAATATTTCGAAGGCCCTGGTCCTTGCCTATCGTTCGCCACAGTTAGAGTGAGGATATAACTGCTCAGAAAGAAAAAAAGAAATTCGAACACAAGGGTTATAAGAGAAGTGATAAGATCAATATAGCCATCGGGTCCTTTTCATGCCAAAGTTGTGACCATATATATATTTATGACTCCAACTTCGACTCTGATCAGCTTGACGTGCTAAACAACTAAAGATCAACATATTGCTCTGACATATCGATATCAACTGAATATTAGCATAGAAGTGCCTGTGTTTGAATTCATGCAGTAAAGAGTATGCTGGTATAGTTAGTTTTATTGTTACAAGGAAGGTGCCTTGGGCCTCCAGCGCAATATATCGATTTTTGTAAATAAGCTCACCTAGATGTTAGAAGAGCTGTTCGTATCGAAGTTAGCTCTAGCAGTAGAGTTGCTGTTGCTCTGAAACAAAGCTTTTTTCTGGGCCAGAAACAGGAGATCAGTTGAATTCATGCTGACATCACTAATAAGAGCTTGGTCGTTTAGAGCAGCCCTTAGCAGATAAATGAAAGGCTCTACATCCTTACCTATAACAGGTTCAAGGGGAGTAATGACACTTTTGCTGAGCTTTGCATGGGTTAGTTAGCCTTACCTCACTATTACTCAAATCTTGTAAAAGGAAGATCTGCGTCTGTGATTAAGGCTTTAGAAAAGAGGTATTTTCGGTCTAGTATGGTAAAACCTTTTCTCAGTTTGCCGGGCATAAACCTCAAAGGCCTGGAGGGACTTGGAGTGATTGTAGTCTGGTTGAGTGACTGGTAAACGAGCGACAGATAGCAAACCTGAGAGGTAAAATAATACATATTTAAAGTAATAAACTATAGGATGGAAAGAACCAGGTTTTGAGCTAGTCTGGTTATTTTGAGCCTGGTCGGCTGCTGGCACACACCACCTGTTGGTAGCAATCCCCTTGTTGGACCTTCACAATAGGCAGTAGGGTCTAATACAACACAGCATAGAGCCACAAAGGGGCTCGAACCCAGATCACCAACCTCACCCCGTAGCGCCAGACATGCTGGGCGTATAGGCTTATCTAGCGGGCTTCTTACCATTAGATCGCCGGACCTTTTTCTGACACCCAGTGTAAGGCCTTACATGAAGTGAGTCTATACCCAACCAGACTATCTATACCATAGCCTTGAGCCCCACGCCAGGTTTCTGGGTGGCTCACCATGGCCCGCCACTGGGCTCACATGTGAGTAATGAATATTAAATAAATAAAAATTAAAATTAAAAAAAGTTTTAATCTGAAGCACTTTTATGTTCTATTATATTGAGCAGGCACTATAACTACTTAGTCTCACACTCATAAAGTAACACAACTATATGAGGGTCTGGTACCGAGACTACACAACTGCCACCCTCAAGCTCGTGCCCACGTCAATGACATGCTGCAATAATCTCACACTTCCCAATCAAGCCTTTTATATACTTAGTACTCGTGTGCACATCGGTAGGGGACATATGACTAGCCACCCGGATTCCCGGGTGGATTCAAGGGTTGGCAAGTTAATCTGCCGCCCCGCGCAAACAAGCAAAACAAGCATCACGTAGAACTTTAGCTACCTCGATTGCCACATCTTAGTAGACCCAAAGACACCCCGGCCCAGGACTGTAGTACTTAAATTGGTACCCTAACGACAACCGCCCGCACAAGAGTCCATAGGAAGGGACATGCATAGTCTCGGGTTCCGACCACATTACCATAATTCTCCGTGATGCCACAGCCCTCAAAGCAAATTTACCCTGAATTGTTGGGGCTGTTACCCTGAACCTCGAAAGGCGTGCCCCACCGCTGAATACACACATGCACTATCCTGAGTTTAAGCCATATTATTCCGATATAAATGGCTCAAGTGAACCTGCGTGGTCCTAAATCTAGTTAATGGGGGATGAGGTGTAATCTTTAGCAAGAAATAAATTATAGTTCAGGGTAACGCTGACAGAAGACAACTTGTCAACAAAGTAGCCCACCTTGTCGCTGCCAACTTACGCCTACCATGTACCCCAGGCTGCCACGTATCTCGCGCTCAAATACCGTAACCATTACACCTTTAGTCTGAGTCCTTCTCGACATCCAATACCCGAAATATACATGTGGAGCCAAGAATTTGGGGCTTAGCGTCCCCATGGTTTAATTCACCCAGAAGACCTCCCCCCGCATTATTTTGTGGTAATAAGTATGAACTTCATTGCCTATGCACTCAATCCTTGGCGCCGCACAGGGCAACCATGCGCTTCCCTCAAGCGAATCGACGAGAGAGTATCTGCTTAGACATGAAGGAGATATGGCGAATGCCGTAGCAGATGGCTGCGGTAGCGGAAGAGGAGGTAGTGGGGGAGATGGAGATGAGGAAGGAAGATCATAATGAAGATGAAGAGGATGGCGATGAGGATGTCTAGTAAAAAGACAGTTGTGAAGGGCAATTTGAAGATTAACCGGAAGCCCCATTCCGCACCTACAGCCCCTCGAGTCGTCTCGCAACAGCCGCTTCTCCGGAAGACGAAGAAGACGAAGTGAGAAGCCGAACTAGGCCCCCCATGGCCACAGCAACCTGAATTGGCAATATGATTCCCCACCAGGGCTTCCTTCCCCAGCCAGCACGAGTGCAAGAGGAAGCGTGCTAACGGCCAGCTGGGAGTTTCTTGCTGTTTTCAAATTCCGGCATCTTGGGGGAGGATTATAGAATAGACAGAGAGATGTAGTTCAAAAGACAGAAGACACATGGAACGCCTAGGAAATGCCATATAAGGCACCATCACAAACCTCCAAAAGATGTATGAAATTTTCCCAGATTCCATTTTTGATATTTGAAAGAAATCAAATCCACATAGACAGGCATATCATATCAGAGGAAAAAAATTAGAGATACCTTCAGGCTAGATTTCCTATTTATGGTAGAGGCCTTCCGCGATTATTTCAAACGCCCCCCGCTCAGCATACCCGAACCGCATTCATACGAACCCCAGTCCACTTCCATCTCATGCCTTCCTTCAATCGGTTACATGAACACACAAGCTTAAGCCTGAGCTGGTGTCTCCTCTGCGCCCTCTGCAACGGGGGCGTTCTTGCCCCGGTATAGGATATTAATACTCCCTAGGGAAGAAGTAGTCAGATCAATGAAACCGCCTTCAATATATATAGCCGAACTCACTTTGGTACAAGTTGATGTAGGTTTGATTCTTCCCATTCTCATCAGGGATTTGCTTGCACTCGATGTCGGCATCAACGTAGACCAAAGCACTACATTCCCCCATTGCATTGATTGTATCAGCCCAGGATTCAATCATTAAAACCCTCCCCGCGCAAAGCACAAAGGCCCCATGTTATCTTATCTACTCCATTATGCACATTCCCACCTCGAGACTGAACCCACCGACCCCCCCCCCAAAAT